>ENA-ORNP01003377-ORNP01003377.1-human-gut-metagenome-genome-assembly--contig:-NODE-3377-length-11416-cov-2.944195_pt1 | contig 11416 bp, 10 predicted proteins | sample MGYA00242119_ERZ509030 | MGnify/ENA primary metagenome ERZ509030 (study PRJEB26280, sample SAMEA2338708) | human gut metagenome | biome: human gut; feature: human-associated habitat; material: faeces...
TAGTCTTATTTATTTAAATATGCTAATATTATACAAGTTAAACCAAATAAATACATAATATTTTTAAGTAAAACACATTTATTACTGTAAGATATTTATTTTTTTAAGAAATTCTTTCTAAGCACTCGTCTTTTTTTTCAAAATAATGTTATAATACCTTAATGGGGAGGGACTATCTATGTATATAAAAGACGACGAAATAAATAAGTATTTTAATGAGCCAAACTGGAAAGTAGCTCATAACTTATTCCAACATAACACAATCTCAAATATGTCCGTTATAAAGGATGGTCAAATTTATCAAATACTTGGGAGTACAAATGTAAATGGTAAAATCAATACTGCCACAATTCAAGTGGATACCGGGGGGAATATTTTAGAATTTAGCTGTGATTGCCATCATTGTAAACCAAATGAACTTGCATGTGGTCACATTGGTGCAATCTTATTAAAATTCTATAGTTTAGAATCAAGTGATTTACCTTATTCCTATAATCAAAAAGGAAATTATTTAGATAAGCTTCAAGCCTTGCAAGCCAAACAAGAAGCTGAACATCTAAAACAACAAGCTGATTTGACTTTTTCTTTAATTCAAGAATATCGCAGTCAACATCATCAACATCAATTACCTTTAGCACAAAACATACACTTGATTCCACAAGTTAAATCAACTTTCAATCGCTTAAGTCTTTCTTATAAGATTGCCGGTGAAAGAAGTTATACTATTAAAAACATTGATACTTTTTTAGAAAATGTAAAATCAAATAAAATTATTGAATATGGAAATGCTTTAATTACGGATCATAATCCAAAAGCATTTGATCATTCTTCTTGGAAACAAGTTCAATTTATTAAAGAATATTTCTATCTAAAAAACGATGAAAGAAGTTTAAAGATTTCTTCTGATAATATCGATGATTTCTTTTTATCACACTATGATAATCTAGACATCAATATCAATTTTACAACTATTGATTTAAAGAACTTTGTTTTAGAAATGAAAAAAGATGATGATTATACAACCATCAAATATAAAGAACCTGATGGCATGACAATTATCGGTCATCAATATATCTATTATTTCGATCATTACACATTAAACCGTTATTCCAAAGAATGTTCTGAAGCAATGCGTCCATTACTTATTCATTTAGAAAACAATCCACTCACAATTCCAAATCATGAATTGCCTCGTTTTTCTAAATACATCATTGATTCAATATTACCTTATGTTGAATTTACAGGAGATGATATTGATGAATATTTACCAATGGAAGTCTCATTACTTATCTATGTAGACTTAAACAACAATAACGAGTTATCTGTTACTCTTGATTATCGTGATGATCAAGGAAACACTATTTTAGAAAACCCTAAAGATCTCGTTTTACCATTAAAACTAGATAACGTTATACAAACATTAGATAAATACCTAGAATATGATGAGATCACACAAATGTATTATTTATACAACGAAGAAGATATTTATGATTTCATCACACGTGTTTTACCTTCATTAAATAATGATTGTGAAATTTATATTAGCGAAGAAATCAAGCAAATGAACAAGCCAAAAAACATGAAATTAAATATTGGTGTTCGTTTACAAAATGATTTATTACAAATTGATATCGATAGCATTAATGTTGATAAAGAAGAGATCAAAGATATCCTTTATGCTTATCAACACAAAAAGAATTACCATCGTTTAAAAAATGGTGAATTTATTAATTTAGATGATGAAAATATCAAAGATTTAGATCTATTATTCAATGATCTAAATCTTCAATACAAAGATATTGAAGATGGACAAGTAGAAATTGATAAATATCATTCATTATATTTAGAAAATTTCATGTCTCAATCATCATTACAATTTAATCGTGACCAACATTTCCAAAATCTTATTTCGCACATTGAAGAAAAAAATCATGAGGATATCCAAGTACCTGAACATTATAAAAACATCTTAAGAGATTACCAAGTACAAGGATTCCAATGGTTAAAAACCATGTCTGATTATGGTTTTGGTGGAATCTTAGCTGATGACATGGGGCTTGGTAAAACTTTACAAGTCATGACATTAATTGAAGACAGCATCTCTAAAGATCGTGTCAGCCTTGTCGTTGCCCCAGCAACTCTTATTTATAACTGGCAAGATGAAATTAAAAAATTCTCTAATCAATTAAAAACTGTATGTATTACTGGAAACATTGCTCAAAGAAAGAAATTAATTGAAAATCTTCAAGATTACGATGTTGTTATTACTTCTTACGATTATATTCGTCGTGATTTTGAATTATATAAAGATTATCAATTCTATTATTTCATTCTTGATGAAGCACAATACATTAAAAACCAAAGCACTAAAAACGCTCAAGCCGTTAAACTTATTAATGGTAAATATCGTTTTGCCTTAACAGGTACACCAATTGAAAACAGTTTAGCAGAGCTTTGGTCAATATTTGATTTCTTGATGCCTCAATATTTATATAATTATCATCATTTCAAAGAAACTTACGAAATACCAATTATTAAAAACGAAGACCAAGAAAAACAAGCAAAATTAAAACGGTTCGTGGAACCATTTATTTTAAGAAGAACAAAGAAAGATGTTTTAACAGAATTACCTGATAAAATTGAAAATAATGTACTTATTCCATTTACGCCAGATGAAGAAAAAGTATATCTTGCAAACTTATCAACAATCAATACAGAATTACAAAGCGCTATTCAAGTAAATCATATTGATAAGATCCAAATTCTAGCAATGATGACACGCCTTCGTCAATTATGCTGTGATCAACGTATCTTATACAACAACGTTCAAGAACCAAGTTCTAAATTAAAAGCATGTATGGATATTATTGAAACAGCGAAAGAAAATGAACAAAAAATATTATTGTTCTCATCATTTACAAAATCACTTGATTTAATTGAAGCTGAATTGCGTAAAAAAGATATTTCTTATTATGTTCTTACAGGGGCAACAACAAAAATCAAGAGACATCAACTTGTAAATGCTTTTCAAAATGATAAAACAACCGTTTTCTTAATCAGTTTAAAAGCTGGTGGTACAGGACTCAACTTAACAAGTGCATCTACGGTTATTCACTTCGATCCATGGTGGAATATGTCTGCTCAAAATCAAGCAACAGACCGCGCTTATCGTATTGGACAAACAAATAACGTTCAAGTTTATAAATTGATCATGAAAAATTCTATTGAAGAAAAGATTCAAAAACTTCAAGAACAAAAGCAAGATCTATCAAATATGTTTATTGAAAATAATCATGGATCAATCACCCAAATGTCTACAGCAGATATTATTGATTTATTTAAATAAGAAAAAGGAGATTAAAGACGTTCAATCTTTAAATCTCCTTTTCTTATATAATTTAATTTTCTAAACGCTTTATAGAATGAAAAAGTTAAAACCGCTGGAATAATAATATCAATCAAAATAATAGGAACAGTGTATTGATTGCCCATTACTTGCATCGCATCTAAGATTCCAACTAATCCTGCCGTTCCCATCCCTGAACCTATTGCACTACAACGAATGGATAAAAGCATTGTCGAGATCGGTGCTGTGATAATCGTAGTAAGAATTGGTGGCAACCAAATCACCGGTCTTTTAATAATATTTTTAAATTGAAGCATACTTGTTCCAATCCCAATGGCAATAACATCACCAATATCGTTATCATCAAAAGACATCATCGCAAAACCCACCATTTGTGCACAACAACCAGCAAGAGCAGCTCCTGCAGCTAATCCATCAAGTCCTAACATAATACCAATGGCTGCCGAAGAAATCGGTGCAGTAAGCGCCATCCCCATTAATATACCAACAACAATGGACATAAACAACGGTTGCAAAGAGACTCCTTCATTAATCAAACCACCAATCCAAGTAATCAATTGTGTCAAATAAGGTCCTACGAACTGCGTCACAATTCCTGCCACACAAATAGAAGTAAACGGAACTAATAAAATATCGATTGGTGTTTTACCTTGAATAAGACGCGTTACTTCAATTGCAGCTAGTACCGCAACATAAGCAGAAATAGGATTTCCCGCTTGAACATTTCCATTTTGGAAAGTCCCTGCTCCTATTGCTCCTGCAATGACAGCTGATATTAAATTTAAGCCTCTTGCTTCAATTGCATAGCCCATACCAATTCCAATTGCCGGACCCATTAAGTAACTTGCAATATTTCCCCATGTTACAAGTTCACCGATATTCATTACATTTCCTAATTGTTTTAAAATCGTTCCAATAATTAAACTTGCAAAGAAACCATAAGCCATCCCATTAAAGGTATTGACTACATAATTTCCTTTTCCTCTCCCTTTTGCCATTTCTTTTTCTCCTTATTTTTATATACAAAAAAACTGCCGAAGCAGTTTATTGACTATTGGTGGAGCCAAGCGGGATCGAACCGCTGACCCCCTGCGTGCAAGGCAGGTGCTCTCCCAGCTGAGCTATGGCCCCAATTTTTAAATGGTCGGGAAGACAGGATTTGAACCTGCGACCCCCTGGTCCCAAACCAGGTGCACTACCAAGCTGTGCTACTTCCCGTTTAATGGCGCGCTAGGCAGGAATCGAACCCACAACCTCTTGATCCGTAGTCAAGCACTCTATCCAGTTGAGCTACTAGCGCATTATTCAAATGGAGGTTCCTACCGGACTCGAACCGATGATGACAGAGTTGCAGTCTGTTGCCTTACCAACTTGGCCAAGGAACCAACATTTGCTTTCTATTAACTTAAAGCTAGTTAAGTATACTATTTCATAAAACGAAAGTCAATATAATTTTTTAAAATTACTGACATCCTTTGATAAAATCTTTAAATATTTTTTTGTTTTCTACACTTTTTTTATAAATCATTTCGGGATGCCATTGATAACCAACAATATAATGATGATTTGGCATATAGAATGCTTCTACTAATTTTTCAGAAGAATACGCCATTGGTAATAACTGTGATGATAATTCTTTGATTGCTTGATGATGGCAACTATTGACAAACATACTTTCGCTTTCAAGAAAATGATAAAGTGGCGTTTCTTTTAAAATCATTACTTCATGACTTGGTTGATCATAAGGGGCCGGTTGTCGATGAACTTCTGTAAGTTTGTATTCCTTATCTAAATCTTGATATAAACTTCCTCCTAAACATACATTAATAATTTGATGCCCTCTGCATATTCCCATCATTGGTTTATCCTGTTTAATGATTTCTGGAATCAACACCATTTCCATCTCATCTCTTTCTTTACACAAGGCACCACAGTAATCTTTCTTTTCTTCATGATATAACTTTGGATCTACATCATGCCCTCCAGTAATAATAAAGCCATCAAATCTTTGGACAACTTCTTTGATTTCATCCATCTCTTTAATTAAAGGAAGCATGACGGGTATTCCCCCCGCTTCTATTATTCCTTCTAAATAGCCAGGAAGCATCCAGACACTTTCTTGTTCTTGGTCAACTAAAGGAGTTAAAGCGATGATCGGTTTTTTCATACAAACACATCCTTTCGTTAGACATTATTATAACATACTTGCTTATTTTTTGTTATAATGTTTAACGAGGTGGAAAAATGATTGATCAAGAACAAGTAGCGAGAACCCTCATTAATTTAATTGATGTTGTTCATCAAGAAAATTGGGTTTTATTAAATACAAAAGATATGGCTAAACAAACAGAAGAGTATTTTATTCGTTTCTTTAGTGAACATGGAAAAGCAGAAGCAACAGATGAAATTAAGGAAGTGACTAAGAAAAATCAAGATATTTTTGATAGGATTACTTCTGGAAATGAACTCAACGCAAAAGAGATGCGTGATTTTATGGAGCCTTATCGCTTTTTAAAAACAAAATATATACATCAAAGTAAAGGTTTGTAGCCTTTATTTTTTTGTTAAGAATATGTTAAGTTTATATACATTGCCTTAAGAAAGTGTTAAGCTACTTGCGGATATAGGGGGATTTATATGAAACTTACAAATCTATTTTCGATGTTAGGTGGTCTTGCTTTATTCCTTTATGGAATGAATATGATGTCCAATGGTTTAGAGATGGCTGCCGGCGATAAAATGAAAACAATCTTAGAAAAATTAACATCAAATCGTATTTTAGGTGTCCTTGTAGGAGCTCTTGTAACAGCAATTATTCAATCCTCATCAGCAACGACTGTTATGGTTGTTGGTTTTGTTAATTCTGGATTAATGTCACTTACAAGTGCTGTCTGGGTCATCATGGGTGCCAATATTGGAACAACAATTACCGGTCAGTTAATTGCAATCGATATTACAGCTATTGCTCCATTGATTGCCTTTATTGGAGTAGCAATGATTGTCTTTTTCAAAAGTCAAAAATTGGATGCTATCGGTGGTGTTATTGGCGGTTTAGGTATTTTATTTATTGGTATGGAGACAATGTCAAGTGCCATGGTTCCTTTAAGAACGATGCCTGAATTCGTTGGACTTATTTCTAAATTTCAAAATCCATTTATTGGTATTTTAGTAGGAGCATTATTTACTGCTTTAATTCAAAGTTCATCAGCTTCAGTTGGTATTTTACAAGCCCTTGCTAAAAGTGGCGTTATGACACTTTCATCATCAATTTATGTTTTATTTGGACAAAATATTGGAACGTGTATTACTTCTGTTTTAGCTTCTATTGGAACATCAAAAAATGCTAAAAGAACAACAGTTATTCATTTATCATTTAATATTATTGGAACTGTTTTATTTGTGACAATTAGTATGCTTTTCCCATTTGCAGACCTTGTTCAAAGTTTAACACCAAGTAATGTAGCAGCTCAAATCGCTAATGTACATACCATTTTCAATGTGACAACTACATTGCTCTTGCTTCCAATCGGTACAAGATTGGTTAAGCTTGCTTGTCGCATTTTACCTGATAGTGAAGAAGATCAACAAGATATGCAATTAAAATATTTAGACTTTAGTATTTTTGATAATGATTATCATATTGGAACAAGTGCCATTGCCAATACACAATTATTTAACGAAACACAACACATGTTAAATGTTGCTAATCATAACGTAAAACGTGCTTTTGAATTATTAGATCATTATGATGAAGAAAAATACATACGTCTGCAAAAAGATGAAGAATACATAAATTATTTAAATCAACAAGTCATCAATTACAACAGCTGTTATCTCTCATGAATTCCAAGCAGAAAGTTCCCAATCAATTGTCTTGTTTTTAAAACTTTCTTCTGATTTAGAAAGAATTGGTGATCACGCGATGAATATTGCTGCTAGAGCTCAAAAACTTGCTAAAGATGATACTCATTTTTCTGAAGATGCTTTAAAAGAAATTGGAATTATGGAAAGTCTTTGTAATAATATTTTAGATGAACTTATTATTATGGATTATGATGAATTTAAATATATCGTTGATAAAGTCGATGTCATGGAAGATAATATTGATAAAACACAACATCAATTCGCAGTTAATCAACTTATTCGTTTAAAAGAAAAGAAATGTACAACTGAAAATAGTGTTATCTATACAAAAATCTTAACAGATTTCGAAAGAATCGGTGATCATGGTTTAAATATTGCTGAAAGTCTTTATCATATTCGTAAAATCATGAAACAATTAAAAATGATTAAACCTGAAACAAATGTTTAGACCAACAAATGTTGGTCTTTTCTTTTATAAAAAACCTAACAAAAATTTGTTAGGTCGTTGGTAAAACAATAATAACTGTATAGAAACCTTGATCTTGAATAAAGATTTCCCCATGATGCATTTGTACAATTCTTTGAACACTTTTTAAACCTATTTTATTACTTTCAACATGTTGGATATCTTGTTTCTTTTCGTTTTGAAAGACTATTTTTAATTGATCTTGTTTTAATGAAAATTCCACAAGAACAGCTTTGTCTTTTTTAGCGTATTTTATGATATTTGAACAAAGGTTATTGATCATGCGTTTCATCATTGAAAAATCTAAAAGTAGTTCTTTTTCATGAAAATTGATATCTCTTTGAAGATGAAAACCCTCTAATTCCAAATACTCTAAATTATCTTGAAAATAATCAAAGAGTTCATGACTTGATATTTTTTCGAGCTGCAGGGAAAAATCTTGTTCATAAACCAGACTGTATTCAAAAGTCTTATTCGATAAATCCTTGATTTGTTCAGTTTTTTCAATACATCCTTTTAAATAATGATCCATTTGTTGTTCATTTTTATAACAATGCAAACTCAAAATATCTAAATAGCCTCTAAGAGTTGTTAATGGTGTTCTTAAATCATGGGATAAAGAAGTAATTAGTTCATGATGCGCTTCTTTAATTTTTGCTTCATTTTCAATATTTTGATTCAATTCTATTCTTAAACGATCCATTTCACTTGCAAGTATAGCCAGTTCATCATTACTTTGAATCGTCATTTCATGATTTAAATCCCCTTGTGACATATTTAAAACTTCCTGTTTTAAAACATTAATATATTTAACCTTTCGCCTAATAAAGATAAAAGTTGGCAAAAAGAATATAAGTAAACTTACAAATAAGGCAACGTAGAAATAATATTTAACATATTTTAATAAATGCATAGAGCTGACATAAACGATTCCTTCTCCATCTTTAAAGTTAACCGATTGTACAAAAAAATTACTATAAGCATACTGTTCAAAATCATTTTTTAAAATATACAAAGGAGTAAATCCTACTGGTTCATCAAGAATTTTCCCAAAGCTTCCATCCATATACAATTCATGATCATCATAAAGAGTAACATTCATATAATCATCATGTTTTTTTAAAAGCTTTTTCAAAGCTTTTTTATCTTCTTTATCTTTTGTATAAATAGAAATATTCTTAGCTTCTTTTTTAAAATCTTTCATAAACTTTTTTTCATCAAAAGGTTTTTCAGAATTTTCAATATATGTATAAAAATCCGTTACATTCACTCTAAAAAAGCCATAACTTAAAATAGCTAGAACAGCTGAAGAAAGAAGTAATAAAATAATCTTCATTGATAAGCTTAAGTTTCTTTTAATCAATATAATACCCCTTTCCCCAAACTGTCTTTATAATTTGTGGATCTTGTGGATCATGTTCTATCTTCTTTCTTAAATTACGAATATGAACCATAATCGTATTATTTGCCCCATAGTAATAATTTTCATGCCAAATTGCTTCAAATAATTGACTTGCTGAAATCACTTGCTTACGATTTAATAATAAATAACCTAATATTTCATATTCTAAATCTGTCAAAGCAAGTTTCTTTCCTTGACGTCTTACTTCTTTTTTGCTTTGATTTATTTCTAAATCACCAATGATCTGTATCGTATTTTCTTCATGCCTTTCTTTGCCAAGATACACATGATAACGTCTAAGCAAAGCTTTGACACGGGCATTAAGCTCGTTATAAGAAAATGGTTTCGTTAAATAATCATCTCCACCACTTGAAAAACCAAGTGTTTTATCACTTTCTTGTCCTTTCGCTGTTAAAAACAAAATTGGTGCGTTTGTTTTTTCTCTTACCAGCAAGCATACTTGATACCCATTCATCTCGGGCATCATTACATCTAAAATAATTAAATCTATTGTCTCATCTAAAAGTTCTAAAGCTTCTTTTCCATTTTGTGCCTCAATAATTTGATATCCTTCATTTGAAAGCAACACTTGAATAACTTCTCTAATTTCTTCATGATCATCGACAATCATTATTTTTTCTTTCATAAACTTCTCCAATCTTTGGCTTTGATCCAATTTTCATATTTCATCATATGATTTAAATGCTTCATCACTTTCTTTTGTGAAGCATAAATATTTGTAAGTTTTCTTTTTTCTTTTTCATCTTTATCTGTTATCTCATTTAAATGAGCAGGTACTTTCTTTCTTTTATAATACTTTCCAAAATAATATAAGTTTTCATTCGAAGCTTGTAAACTTACAATTTGTGAAGTAATACGATGATGAATATGTCCATATTCACCCAAAGGATTATGAGTGATTACCATTTGCCAATCCTTTTTATGCACAAGATAAGAAACATCTTTTTTTATATCCTGTTGAACATGTATCCATCGATCTCTTTTACCCTCTGTTTTATCAGGATAATCAAACATAATTCCTTGATTATGCGTTTGTTTCATTACCTTCATTTTTACGTACTTCATTCTTTCCATTTGTTAAACAAACAACTAAATAATGTCCTTTTAATAAATGACTGCCACCCCATATTGTTTCATCATCAGGATGAGCCACAATCATTAATCTTTGACATTCCGTTAAATTGAGTTGATTGATTTGTTTTTGATGCGGTACTTTACTTTGATCAAAATAAAAACCTCCTAAAACAACCACTATACATAATAATACAACACTCTTCTTCATTTTTCTCACCATCTATACCTTACCACTTCCTTCTTAAAACAAATTCATAAGAATTCTTAAGACTTTTTAAATATTTTCCTTTAAATTCTCCTATTTGTTTATGATTTCTTTAGAAATCATTTAGGTGATTATTAAGAAGTCCTTGTTAGAATAAAAGTGAGGTAAAAAAAGATGAAGAAAAAAGATTATATCTATATGTTGTCTTTATTCATTATAACAATATCTATGATATTTGTTTTAAAAGGGCAACATTTATTTGGAAATTCAATAGATTGGTTTAACCAACATGTCATGTTAAGTGATGCTTTAAGACAGGCTATAAGGGATGAAGGAACCTTGTTTCCTACTTATCTAAAAAATTTAATGTCTGGCGTAAATATTTATTATTTCTCTTATTATGGCTATTTACGTCCTGATGTTTTACTTGGAGCTTTATTTATTAATATAAAAATGATTGATATTCTTAGTGTTTATAGTATTTTCTTAATGATTCTTACAACAATTTCTTGTTATTTATTTTTAAGAAATCATTTAAAAGAACGCCAACTTTGTTTTTTTATAAGTTTATTAGTATTATGTTCCTCTTTATTTTTTCAAAGTCATAAACAAATCATGTTTGTTAATGTTCTTCCTTTTCTCTTTTTAATGTTGAAAAGTGTTGATCATTATTTTAAAGATGGAAATATTACAGGAATGATCTTATGGGGTAGTTTACTTATTGTGCATAGTTATTTTTATAGTATAGGATGTTTTATTGTTTATCTTATTTACTTTTTAAAACATTATTTTCCTTATAGAAATAATAAAAAGCATATAATCAACCTTTTTAAAGTTTATCTTTCTATCTTTTTACTAACAGCCATTCTTACAATACCAACCTTGTTTGTAATTATTGGTGGACATAAAAGTGTCCAGGCTCTCAATTATTCAAAGTTGTTGATCCCAACCTTTGATTTAAGAGGTCTTCGTCATTCCACAACCATAGTTATCATAAAGAAGACCTCTTAAATCAAA
>ENA-ORNP01003380-ORNP01003380.1-human-gut-metagenome-genome-assembly--contig:-NODE-3380-length-11403-cov-4.580719_pt1 | contig 11403 bp, 8 predicted proteins | sample MGYA00242119_ERZ509030 | MGnify/ENA primary metagenome ERZ509030 (study PRJEB26280, sample SAMEA2338708) | human gut metagenome | biome: human gut; feature: human-associated habitat; material: faeces...
TAAAAGAAAACTTTATAAAAATAGTAGAAAAATTACAGGAAGAAGAAAAACAAGGAAAAATAACTAAAGAAGAAAAAGAAGAATTTGAAAAAACCATTATAAGAATACTATTACCAAAGATAAATGAAGAAGAAATAAAAGAACAGTTACAAAAGGTAGAAAAAAGAAATAAAAAAGGAGATAGTCAAATGTATGGATTAGCAGTATGTGATATGTTAGCAAGAGAAAATAAAAAGATAGAAAAAAGAGGAATAATAATTGGTAAAAAGCAAGGCTTAAGAAATGGAATAATACAAGTAGCAACAAATATGTTAAAAGCAAAAATGGATTTTTCTACAATAAAAAATGTGACCGGGCTAACAGATGAAGAATTGGCTAAACTAAAAGCTGAATTAAAAAAATAGAATGAATATGTAGAATGCAAAATAAACCTTCTTATAACACTTTAATCTGGAATAAGAAGGTTTTTATTTTAGACTTTTACTAAGTCTTATTATATCATATAAAAATCTGAAACGAATGTCTAACAATAAAAAATCAATTTATATTGCTTTTTTCGGCAATATGTAATAAAATAAACAACGAATAATGTGATAATAAAAACGAAAATAAAAATATATATCATAAATTGTAAAAAAGTTTTTCTAGATAATAGACTAGAAAAGACAAAAACCACAAAGGACAAGTATTAAAATGAGCTTATCAAATAATAAGAGGTGGTAAGGATGTTTCAAAATATAAATGAAGATACAATAGAAATAAATAATAAAGCTGAAAAAGCAAAAAGAAATGTAAACATATTCTCAAATGTTTTAACAAAGGAAAATCTAGCAATATATGTGGTGGCATTTATGATGTCACTAGTAGGCATTGGTGGAGATTTTTCAATATTTAGTATAAGCGTGTTAGGTGCCTGTTTTGCATCATCTGTTCCAGCACTAGGGGTAGTGGCAGTTTCACTTTTAGGAAACTTTATTAAATTTGGTGTTGGTGGAGGATTAGGCTATTTTTTAACAGCACTAGTTTTAATAATAACATTATTTATATTTAAACCACGTTATAATGAAGAAGAACGAAATGAGAAAATAAAAATAGGAAAAAACGTATTTATAGCAACATTACTAATTCAAATTGTAAAAATAGCAATGGCACAATTTACATTATATGATGTACTTGCATCAATAACATTATCAATAATAGCATTAGTATTTTATAAAATATTTGTAAATTCAATTGTAGTAGTTCAAGAATTTTACGAAAAAAGAGCATTTTCAATTGAAGAAGTTATAGGTGCTAGCTTAATGCTTGCAATAGCTGTTGGAGGAATTGGAGACTTTAGTGTAGCAGGATTTAGCATTAGAAATATATTAAGTATATTAATCGTTATGGTACTTGGCTGGAAAAATGGAATGTTAATAGGAACAACATCAGGTGTTACAATAGGTGTAACATTAGGAGTAATAACAAATTCAGAGCCAATTATGATAGCTGCATATGCAATTTCAGGAATGATAGCAGGTATATTAAATAGATTTGGAAAAATAGGTGTAGTTGTAGGATTTGCACTTGGAAATATATTGTTAGCATATGTTGCAAATGGATATACAGTAGAATTAATACATTTTAAAGAAATACTAATTGCATCAATAGGATTACTTTTTGTTCCAAAAACATTACAAATTGATATAGAAGAATTTACAGGAAAATCAAAATTATTGCCTTCAATGTCAGATAGAGCATTGAACAAAAGCAAAGAAGTTGCAGAAAGTTTAAATAATGTATCAAATGCAATAAACGAAATGGCTACAACATATAGAGGACAAGACGATTTAGATGCAGTTGAAAAAGACAATATTAGTTCAGACGAAAATAAAGAAATTTTTATAGGTGAATTATTAAATAATTTAGAACCTTACAAAGACAACATGTTATATGACGATATTGCTAAAGCAGATGGAGAGATAGACAACGAGATTTTTGAATTATTATTAGAAAAGCAAGAAATAAGCAGAAAAGATTTATTACAAATATTTGCGAATTGTAATAGTTACATAGTAGGTGCAGAAGATAACAAAATAAGCAAACAATTAGAAGGCAATATAATGCAAATTGTTAGAACCATAAATGTTTCATACAAAGTTGCAAAATCTAATTTTATCTGGAAGAAAAAAGAAGAACAAACCAAAAAGAACATTAGTAATCAATTAAAAAATGTATCTAATGCTATAAAAAGTATGGCAAAAGATATAGAAAAAGACATAAAAGCAGAAGAAAAATATCAAGCAGAAAGATTAGAAATAGTAGATTTATTAAGACAAAGAGACATAGAAGTTCAAGATATAATGATAAAAAAAGATAATAGATTTATAGTTGAAATATATCTAACTAGATTACTTGAAAATACTAAACTAGAACAAATTGCAGAAATATTAACAAACATTTTAAAAGAACCAATTGTATTAAATGCTGAAGCAACAGTAGGCAAAAAAATAGTATACTTATCAGATGATAAATACATAATGGCAATTGGAATGGCACAAGAAACTAAAAACAACAGTAAACAATCAGGTGATAGTATATTAAATATACGTTTAAAAGATGGAAAATATTTAGTTGCAATTAGTGATGGAATGGGAAGTGGAAAAGAAGCTAAAAATAGTAGTAACCAAACATTACGACTATTAGAAAATCTGCTAGTATCAGGATTTGATAAAAAAGTATCTTTAGATTTAATAAATAATGCCTTAATGAATCAAAACAAAGAAACATTTGCAACTCTAGATATAGCAATTGTAGACTTATATGAAGGAAATGTCGAATTTATTAAAAGTGCAGCTTGTCCAACATATATAAAGAAAAATAAAAGAGTTCAAATGATAAGATCGAATTCATTGCCAACAGGTATCTTAGAAGAAAGTAAATTAGAAACATTTGATAAAGATATAAATGATGGCGAAATTGTAGTGCTATGTTCAGATGGGATTCTAGATTCTAATGTAGAATATAAGAATAAGGAATTGTGGGTAAAGTATTTGTTAGAAGATATAGAAACTACTAATACGCAAAAGATTGCTAATTTGATTTTGGAAGAATCTGTTGATAATAATTATGGTATTGCAAAAGATGATATGAGTGTAGTTGCATTTAAATTTAGACAAAAGTAGTGTTTGTAATCATACATTTTAATTTAATACAAAAGAAGGCTTGAAATATAAGATTTTTATTACATTCCTCGGCTTATTACGAAATTTAAGAAATTCTAACTTGTTTTTATGGCATCCTTCCATTAAAAATGAACTCTTTCCATAAAAGCTACGTAAGAATTTCTAAAATTTCTCTATGCACATTCGTCATTGCATTCAAATCTTATATTTCAAGTCTTTCTTATAATATTAAATTATTAAAACAAATTGCTAAATCAAAAGAAATATGATATAGTAATTTAGAAATAAATTAGGAGGAATAATTGCATTGAGTAGAGGAAGAAGATATGAAGAACCTAAATTAAATATGAAAAAAGTTTTTGCAGTTATAGTTGCAATAATAGTAATTATAATGTGTATTGTAATGTTAAAAGGAATTTTAAGTAAAGATACTAAACAAGGAAAAATAGTTAGCAAAGATTATTTTGCATCATATCAAAATAGCAAATGGGGAGTAATTGATTCAAATGGAGATAATGTAATAGACCCTAGTTATGCAGAAATGATAATTGTTCCTAATAGTAAAAATGATGTGTTTTTATGTACATATGATGTAGATTATGATAACAACACATATAAAACAAAGGCTTTAAATAGTGAAAATAAAGAAATTTTTACAGAATATGACTATGTTGAGGCAATATCAAATAAAGATGAAAATAACAACTTGTGGTATGAAAATGATGTTGTGAGAGTTAAAAAAAGTGGCTTATATGGCTTAATAGATTTATCTGGAAAAGAATTATTGCAATGTGAATATGACAAAATAGAAGCTTTAGAAGGTGTGCAAAACACATTTAAAATTACTAAAGATGGTAAAGTAGGAATTGCAGACAATAAAGGAAATGTCTTAATAACACCATCATATGCTGAAATTACAAGTTTAGATAAAGACAAAAGCCAAGGATTTATAGTGAAAAACAGTGACGGAAAATACGGAATAGTAGATACAGTTAATAAACAAGTTTTAGAAACAAAATACGATGCAGTAGAAAAAATCTATAGAAATGATTATTATGTTGTAACAGAAAATGGAAAACAAGAAGTTGTAAAAAAAGATGGAAATATAGTTTTAAGTGGAAATTATGACAAAATTGAAGCTATATTACAAAATCCTGAAAATGGAATTATATATAAGCAAAAAGAAAAATACGGAATTATGAATTTATCAGGAGATGTAGTTATAAAACCAGAATATGAAAAGTTAAAAGAAGGAGCGCCTGGAAGTAGTATAGCTAAAAGAGGCTCTAAATATGGAATAATAGACTTACAAGGTAATCAAAAAGTAGAATTCAAATATCAAAATCTTTCATATAATGAAAAAGCAGATTTATATATAGCTGAAGACGACCAATATGAAAATGAAATTTTAGATAGCAATTATCAAGTAAAACAAACTGGATATTTAATAGAATTAAATACAGATAAAGGATATATGGAATTAAATCAAAATAATTCATATAAATATTACAACTTTAAATTTGAAGAACAAAATGTGGAAAACATATTTACATCAAATACATTATTTGCAAGCAAAAAAGATGGAAAATATGGATTTGTAGATAAAAATGGAAAAACAGTTGTAGATTACATTTATGATGATGTAACAAGCCAAAATAGTTATGGATATGCTGGAATAAAGAAAGACGGAAAATGGGGAGCAATTGATAAAGACGGAAAAGTAGTAAAAGAGCCAACATATAATTTAGATGATTATTTAAAAATAGACTTTATTGGTGGATGGTATCTAGGAAAAGACATAAATATGAATTATTATAGAAAATAAGGTTATAGGTAATTCCTAAAAAACCTAAATATAGTAAATAAGGGACTAAAGAAAATGGAACTAAAGACGAACTATCAATATACATATTTTATACACCCTTTCGTTATAAAAGAAGAGAATTATTTAAAATATATATTGAAGATGTTAAAAGATAAAAATTGCAACTTAAAAACGTTTCAAAAAGAAAAAGATTTACAAATGTATCAATATTTTTTGCCAGAAACAAGGAGCTTTTTATTTTCAAGTTTTGGATTTGGAAAAGAAAAAATTAGAGAATTAGAAGGATTACCAATAGATACAAGAGCAGCATTACTTGCAAAATATCCTTGTAATATATTTGAATATTCAATACCAAAAGATATTCAAGGAAAAATAGATGATAAAAAAGGGATATTTTTTGCAATAACTAAAATTACTGTTATATGTTTTAATACAGGAATATGCTTTCTAGTAATGAAAACAAATATAGAAGATGATTATAATTTTGCAAATGTATTAAATTTTAATTATAAATTTAGAGATATAAATCAAGAAGGAAACATTTTAGATGCATATGACAATATACGTTTACAAACAAATAGTTTTGAAAGTGCAGAAATATTTAGAAATTTCTTAAGAAGAATAACAGGCTCAAGTGTAGAGAGTCTAAAACTTGACATAGATACAGAAAGATTTTTAACATATTCATATATATGTATAGATCAATCAGCTTGGGGAATTTCACACGAATTTGATGAAGTGAAACATTATTTTGACAAATATATTAACATATTACCAGCAGATGATATTAAAAATATTGAAAACAACAATAAAAAAATAATAACAATGTCAAAATGGAAATATGCAAAAATGTCACTAAACAAATTAGGCGTAATGCTATTTTCATCAAGTGAAGATATGAATAATTATACAATATTACCAAACGAATATGAAAATCAATATTTGTATACATACATAATAAATTTGTATAAAAAAATATATTTAAAGAAAATAGCAGCAGAACTAAGAAACCCTAAAAAAGTGAAAAAGGCAAGGAAAAAATTTATTGAGTTTACTAAAAAAATGTGGATACAAGAAATTACAGAAGATGAGTTTGGAACAATGCTAAATCATAAAATGCAAGCAACTCTAGAACTAGAAGAATTGTATAACGAAGTAAAAACAAAATATGACGTGTTATATAAAGATTTAAATATAGAAAAAAATAAAAGAGTTACTATTTTAATAGGACTTGTATTAGTAATTTCATTAGTGTTTAATGTGCTAAATTTTGTGATACTTGCTAAGAAATAAAATTTGAAATTGTTATAAGATAATGTTTTCCCTAGAATATAAATTATTATTTTATAATTAATTAGAAAAGAGAAATGTAGTATGAAAATTAAATGTGGAGTAGATATAATTGAGATTTCCAGAGTAAAAGAAAGTATAGAAAGTTTAGGAGAAAGATTTATAAATAGGGTTTTTACAGAAAAAGAAATAGAATATTGTGAAAGTAAAAAGGCTCAAAAGTATCAACACTATGCAGCAAGATTTGCAGCAAAAGAAGCGGTTTTTAAGGCATTATCTTGGAAGCTAGAAGATAAATATGCGATATGTTGGAAAGATATAGAAGTAGTAGATGACAAACAAGGAAGACCATCTCTAAATATAATAGGAATGAACTTGAATGATATAGAAAATATAGATATAAGTTTGTCACATTGTAAAGAATATGCTGTGGCAAATGTTACAGTTTTAACGAATATATAAAAAGAAGATATAGTAATGAAAAAATTTTTCATTACTATATCTGTATTGGAACTAAAACGAAAGGAATAGAATTTGATATGAAATTATTTGATTCACATGCACATCTTGATGACGAAAAATTTGACGAAGATAGAGATATAATAATAGAAGAAATACATAAATGTGACGTGGAAAAATTTGTGTCAGCAGGATATAGTTTAGAAGGAAGTAAAAAAGCAATTGAATTATCAAAAAAATATGACTTTATATATGCAACAGCAGGAATTTCGCCTAATGATATTCCACAAACTAAGGAAGAATTGTGGAAAATGTTAGCTGAAATTGAACAAATGGCATTGGAAAATAAGATTGTTTCAAATAATGAAAATGAAACTTCAACAAATGAAATTTGTGTAAAAAACCAACTTGAAACAAATAAGAAAAAATTAGTCGCAATAGGTGAAATTGGGCTAGATTATTACTGGAATAAAGACAATAAAGAATTGCAAAAAGAAGCTTTTATAGAACAAATAAGAATAGCAAATAAACTTGACTTACCAATAGTGATACATACAAGAGAAGCCGTAATGGATACATTGCAAATATTAAAAGAAAATCCAGTAAATAAAAAAGGGATTTTCCATTGTTGCCCTTTAAATAGAGAGCTTGTAAAAGAAGCACTAAAATTAAATTTCTACATATCATTTTGTGGCCCAGTAACATTTAAAAACTCAAAAAATGCAGCTGAAATAATAGAAATGGTACCAAATGATAAAATGTTAATTGAAACAGACAGCCCATACCTATCACCAGAACCATTAAGAGGAAGAAGAAATGACCCAAGAAACGTAAAATATGTGGCACAAAAAGTAGCCGATGTAAAAGGGCTAAGCGTAGAACAGGTGGCAGATATTACTTATAAAAATGCTATGAGAATATTTAATATAGATGAAAACTAATATTATTTTATTATTTCAAATTCCTTAAAGCATCAATTCTATCTTCTGTACTTGGGTGAGTAGACCATAAGCTAGAAGACTTTCTTTTACCCTCAGCAGTATTTTTCTTAAAAGGGTTTACAATATACATATTAGCTGTTGCACTATTAGCAGTTTCTAATTGATTAGGGTCATTTTCCAACTTTTGCAAAGCAGATATTAAGCCATCTGGATTACGTGTAAACTCAATAGCAGTGCTGTCTGCCAAAAATTCTCTTTTTCTTGATAATGCTAATTGCATTAAAGACCCAAAAATTGGAGAAAGTATTAAACAAACAAGACCAATAATCATAAGAAAACCATTTGCTTTATTATCATTATCTCTGTCGTTGTCAAAGCTACTCCAGAATAACAATCTAGATACTGTATCAGAAAGCATTACAATAAAACCAACCATAACAGAAACAATGCAATTTAAACGAATATCATAATTTTTAATATGGCTCATTTCGTGAGCAATAACACCTTCTAATTCATAATAATCTAATTTTTCTAAAAGACCTGTTGTAACACATATTACTGCATTTTGTGGATTTCTACCAGTAGCAAAAGCATTTGGTTGTGCATCTTCTACAACATACAATCTAGGTTTACAAGGTAAACCAGAAGTTACCATTAAAGCATCTAAAATATTTACCAATTTTTGATCTTCTTCTTTAGTTGCAGGGCGAGCTCTACAAGAAGCTAAAACAATTTTATCACTATAATAATATGATCCCCAAGCTGATGCAATAGAGAAAATTAAAGCGATAACAATAGAAAGACTTCCAAGGTCTAGAGCATTACAAATATAATATACAATTAATGTAATTACTAATAGAAAAATTCCGATTATTACACCAGATTCTAATTTATTTTTTTTCGAACTTTCAAACATATAATCAATCCTTTTTCATTTATAGATAAAGCTATAAATGTATTATACAGAAATTTGCTTTGTAAATTTCATACACGAACAAAAACGCGGACTTCAAAATGCTTTAATAAGTACAAATGTTATAAATGTCCGCTTTTGTTCTCATTATTTGCTAAAATCAACTTTTACGTTTTTTCTAGCTTCATCACTTTCGGCTTTAAATAAGTCACGTGGTTTGAAATTAAACATTCCAGCAATTATATTAGATGGAAATACTTCTAATTTTGTATTGTAAGTTGTTACAGTGTCATTATAAAATTGTCTTGAAAAAGAAATTTTATTTTCTGTATTTCTTAATTCTTCAGATAATTCTGAAAAGTTTTGGTTGGCTTTTAATTCTGGGTAAGATTCAGAAATTGCCATAATTGTTTTCAAAGCTGTAGATAATTCACCATCCAATTTTGCTTTATCACCAACACTTTCAGCATTAGCCCAAGAAGTTCTAAGTTCTGCAATTTTTTCGAATGTTTCTTTTTCGTGAGACATATAACCTTTTACTGTTTCTACGAAATTGGGAATTAAATCAAATCTTCTTTGAAGTTGAACATCAATTTGACTCCAAGCATTGTCAACTTTTATTTTAGACTGAACCAATCCATTGTACATTGCAATAATAGAAAAAATTGCAACCACTATAATTGCTAAAATAATCCATAACATCATAGTAATATCCTCCTATTAATATTTTTTTAAGATAATATCATATTATTTTAATTTATACAATAAAAATGTGACAAAAATATGAACAAAAGGCAAATATTTCAAGTAAATAGTGCATATACTAAGTTATAGAATAATTATACATTTTTAGTAATAAGAGGAAAGACGTACAAGCTAAGGGAGAGTAAAAACTTAGCCAAATTTGACAAAAATACTAAAAAATAGTATAATAAGTTTGTTGCCAAAAGGAGGTAATTATGAAAAAAGAAGAAAAAGCTTCAATATCTATTATGAAAATTATTTGCGTAGCTATTATTCTATTATTATTATCAGGAATAGGAGTTATGGCAGTAAATAATGATTTAAAGGATGTAAAAATCGTTCTTCAAAATGGATATGAAATGTCTGCTTTAACAGGAAAAGCGACTGTTTCAGAAGTACTAGCAGAAAACAACATTGTATTAGATGACAATCAAAAAACAATACCAGACTTAAATGAAGAAATTCAAGCAGGTCAAACAATTCAAATAACAGACAAATCTTATAATGAAGTTCAAATTTCTAAAATATCAGAAGAAGGAGTATCAACTTCATTAGATCAATTACTAGAAAATTATGCGCCAATTACTGAAAAAATTGTAGTAGAGCAAGTTGCAATCCCTTATGAAACTGTAACTAAAAACACAACAGGTTCAGAAGAAAATACAACTAACAAAGTATTACAAGAAGGTAAAGATGGGGTAAAAGAAATAACATATAAAATAAAATATCAAAATGACAACGAAATTGGCAAAACTGTAATATCTGAAAAAGTTGTTACAGAGCCAGTAAATAAAATTGTTCAAGTAACTCAAAAAGTTACAAACAGAGCATCAACAACAGCAAGAACATCAACTACAGATTCTGCAAGTTCAGCAAGCAAAGCATCTTATAGTGGTGGAAAATGGAGTTATTCAGCTTCTGAATTCGATTTATTATGTGCAATTACAGCACAAGAGTGCGGTTCAAGTTATGTTGGAGCCCTAGCTGTTATTACAACAGCTTGTAATAGAGCAGAAAGTGCCAGATGGGCAAGTAAAGGTTCAGACCCATTAAGTCAATATAAAGCAAGAGGACAATTCTGTTATACAATAGATAGCCACTGGAAAAGTAAATTAGGTGGTAACTACTCTTCAGCAGTAAGTCAAGCTGTTACAGATGCATTAAATGGTAAAAGAAACCATAATTACTTATCATTTAGATCTGCTAACACAGGAACAGCAGGAGAAAAAATTGGTGGAAACGTATATTTCTAGAATAAAAAAGAGCTTAACATAGCTCTTTTTTATTGCTATTATTACCAAAATATAGTAAAATAATAAAGATGTTAAAAGAAGCGAGGGAGAAAAATGAAACTAGTATCGTGGAATGTAAATGGAATAAGAGCTTGCCTAACAAAGGGATTTGAAGAATTTTTTAAAAAAGTAGATGCAGACATATTTTGTATACAAGAAACAAAATGTCAACCAGAACAAGTAGAGTTAGAATTTAAAGGATATAAAAGCTATTGGAATAGTGCAGAGAAAAAAGGGTATTCAGGAACTGCAATATTTACTAAAAAAGAACCAATATCAGTAAAATATGGAATAGGAATAGAAGAACATGACAAAGAAGGAAGAGTAATAACCTTAGAATTTGAAAACTTTTATATGGTAACTATATACACTCCAAATTCAAAAAGAGAACTAGAAAGATTAGACTATAGGCAAATATGGGAAGATGAAATAAGAAAATATCTATTAAAATTAAATGAGACAAAACCTGTTATAATGTGTGGAGATCTAAATGTGGCACATAAGGAAATAGACTTAAAAAATCCGAAGACAAATACAAGAAATGCAGGATTTACAATAGAAGAGAGAACAAAAATGACCGAATTATTAGATGCAGGTTTTACAGACACATTCAGATATCTATATCCTGACAAAGAAAATGCATATAGTTGGTGGTCATATATGAGAAAAGCAAGAGAAAAAAATGTAGGGTGGAGAATTGATTATTTTATAGTTTCAAAAGCAATTGAGAAAAATATAAAAGAAGCAACAATATATTCAAATGTATTAGGTAGTG
>ENA-ORNP01003382-ORNP01003382.1-human-gut-metagenome-genome-assembly--contig:-NODE-3382-length-11396-cov-14.786439_pt1 | contig 11396 bp, 12 predicted proteins | sample MGYA00242119_ERZ509030 | MGnify/ENA primary metagenome ERZ509030 (study PRJEB26280, sample SAMEA2338708) | human gut metagenome | biome: human gut; feature: human-associated habitat; material: faeces...
TGCCGCCCAGCGCTTCCTCCCGTGCCAGCTTGTCCTTCAGTTCCAGTATCACCCGTTGAGCAATCTTTTTGCCGATGCCGTTGGCGGCAGTCAGTGCTTTTTCATCCTCTGTCACCACCGCCAGCGCCAGCTGCTGCGGTGTTACGGCGGACAGGATAGACAACGCCGCCCTGGGGCCTACGCCGGATACGCCGATCAGCAGCTTGAAGCTCCGCAGCTCACTCTGATCGGCGAAGCCGAACAGCTCCATGGCGTCCTCGCGTACATTCAGATAGGTGTACAACTTGGCCGGTGCGCCCTTTTTCAGCTGGGAGAGCGTATAGTTCGTCGTGGCACAGGCGTAGCCCACGCCGCCGCAGTCGATGACCGCCAGCCCCGCATCGATCTCCGCCACGGTGCCGTTCACATAATAATACATATCAGACAGTCTCCTTCACGTCGGGGTCCTTACGCCGCAGCAGGCTGGTAGCGCTGCGGGCATGGCATATCGCGATGGCCAGCGCGTCTGCCGCGTCGTCCGGCTTCGGCACTGCCTTCAGCTTCAAAAGCCGCTTTGTCATGTCCATCACCTGCTTCTTGTCCGCCAGGCCGTAGCCGGCCACCGCCTGCTTCACCTGCATGGGGGTATATTCGAATATGGGTACGCCCAGTCGCTCCGCCGTACACAGGATCACACCCCGTCCGTGGGCCACGGCGATACCTGTGGTGATGTTTTTGCTGAAAAACAGCTCCTCAACGGCGATCTCATCAGGCTTCAGCTGGGCGATCAGCGCGGTCATGTCGTTTTCGATCTGCACCAGACGTGTCGCCAGCGGCAGTCCCGCCTCGGTAGTCACAGCGCCGTATTGCAGCATTCGCACACTGCCCCGGTTCGATTCGATCAGCCCGAAGCCCACAATGGCGATGCCGGGGTCAATGCCCAGTATCCGCATAGCTGCGCCCACCTCCCAACATTTGTTCTATTATAGCAAACTGGAATAAAAATAGCAACAAAAACCGCCCGGAAAACCGGGCGGTTTGATAGGCTGTTATGCACGGGGATGGGCCTTATTATATACATCCTTCAGCTGCTTTTTGATAACGTGTGTATATATCTGCGTGGAGCTGATATCCGCGTGACCCAGCATCTCCTGAATGGACCTCAGATCGGCGCCGTTTTCCAGCAGGTGTACGGCAAAGGAATGGCGCAGGGTGTGGGGGGTGATATCCTTCTCGATGCCCGCTTTTTCCTGATAGTACTTGATGATCTTCCAAAAGCCCTGGCGACTCATGCGTTCGCCGCTCATATTCACAAACAGCGCATGCTCTTCCTCATCGGCGATGAGCCGGGGACGAATATCCCGCACATAGTCCTCCAGCGCCTTCACCGCAGCGGTGTACAGCGGCACGATGCGCTCCTTTCCCTTGCTGCGGCAGCGGATAAAGCCGGCGGACAAATTGACATCGCTGACATCCAGACCGATCAGCTCACTGACTCGAATTCCGGTGGCATACAGCAGCTCCAGCATGGCGTGATCGCGGAATCCCTTTTCGTCCACGCATTTGGGCTGCTCCAAAAACAGCTCTACCTCCCGGTTGGTGAGGATCTCCGGATACTTCCTCTCCACCTTCATGGCCACCACGCTCTTGGCCGGGTTGCTCTTCACAGCGCCGCACTGCATCATATAGGCATAAAATGACTTGATCGACGCTGTGGACCGCGTGACTGTGGCGGGGCTTTTGCCGCTGTGGGTCATATGCAGCAGATACTCATTGATCGTCTCTTTCTTCACCTTCCGCATATCCGTTACACCCACGGAAAGCAGCCAGCTGTGAAACTGGGTCAGGTCACGTATATAGGAGCTGAGGGTATTGGCGGAGGCGTGCTTCTCCTCAGTCAGATAGTCGCGGTATGCCGCGATAAAGTCCGTCATGTGTCCCTCACTCCTCTCTCTTTCAAGTCAAGCCTGGCATCAGCCAAGCAAAAAGCCGCGGCACCAGGGCGCACTCCGCCACTGTCCCGGTCAGCAATACAAACACACAGATGATCACGCTCCGCCGGTCTCTCACCTCCGGCTTTTGACGTTCTGCCCGGCGCCACGCACACGCAAAGCTGTCCGCCGCTATCGTCAGCAGACATGGTATGGTGAACAGACACCGCAGTCCCAGCGCCGCCAGCGCCAATACCACGCCCTGCTTTCCCAGTGCAGCGGCAAAGCACTGCACCGCGAACGACAGAAAAAAGCCCTGGGCCGCGCACGTCAGCGGGATCAGCATCACGCCCCAGGCTGTACAGCCCAGCAGAAACGCCGCGGCCGGATAGCGCAGATAGGTCCATAGGACCTGCCACAGCCCCGCGCTGCGCGGTTCTTCCGCATTCAGCCTCGCATAGCCTGTCACATAGCGGCTCAACGACAGAAGGTCCTCCGACGCCACAGTCCGCCCCGCTAAAAAGCCCGCCAGGATCCCGGCGGCAAGAAACAGGCACAGTATGTACAGCCGCGCCTTCGGCGGCTGGAGAACAGGCATATGGCGACGATGCAGCTTCATAGGGCTCACCTCGTCCACAGTGTATGAGCCAAGCCCTCTCGATAGACGTGCCAAAACGTAATAATAAATATATGGCATAATTCACAAAACCGCAAGAGGTTTTCCGCAAAAACATGTTTTTTGTAAATTATGTCAAAATGTTATGTAAACTTAATTATGTAAACAAAATATACCGGCGTATCGACGCAGCTTATAAAAGTGCTGAAATCCCAATATCCGGGGAAATGCCGAAAATACCTGCACCATATCTTGAAAAGCGTGATGCGGCGAACGACTCCCCTGCCGCCCGCCGCACCGTCGGATAAAAAATGCCGCAAAAACACGTTTTCGTTATTTTAACCATGCACCGCTTTATGTTACCGCCCGTTTTCGACGATCACCGCTCTTTCTGTGACCGCTGTGGGGCCTCCGCCGTTTCTGCTTCGTTCCGATCAGTCCCGCCAAAAGGCCGCCGCCCCACACGGCGCAGGTCTGGGCGATGCCGCTGCCGGCAAAATGTATCGCCTCGTTTCCCGTCAGCGCCGCGATCCACATTGCACCATATACACAGGCGGATACTGCCAGCGCCCGAGGCAGCGGACCATCGCTGCCCTGCCGTATGGCCATACGTCCGCCGCAGAAGCACGCCAGAGCGCTGCCGCCCCACACCAACGGGCCCATCGCGCGCTCCGGCACGATCCCCCGCAGCAGGAGCAGTGACGATACGCCCAGTGCTGCCAGCAGCACGACTGCCGCTGTGGCGGTGCCCAGCCACGTTCCCTTGCCGGCCAGTTGCTTCCAAGACATAAGAATACCTCCCGCATCAGCTTTGCTTCAGCTTATGCGGAAGGTCTGCATCACATGATACACCGGTACTGATCGCTGTCAGCGCAAAAAGAGCGCCGCCCTCTGGGCAGCGCTCCTCTCGGTCTGTATTACTCGGCGTCGGTTTTGTCAGCCTCAGCGGGAGCCTCGGTGACCTCATCAGAGGTCTTCTCCTCCACAGCGGGAGTTTCCTCCGCGGCCTCTTCCTTCTTAGCCTTCTTCGCCGGACGCTGCTGGGCGGCAGCCTGCTCGTCCAGGGTACCTACCTGGCCGATAGCGGACTTCAGGAACTCCACGCGAACGCGGTCCTCGCTGGTCTCGATGACCACAGTACGGTCGGTGATAGCCACGACGCGGCCGTACACGCCGCCGATGGTGGTCAGCCAATCGCCCTTCTTCAGGGAACTCCGCATCTCCTCGGCCTGCTTTTTCCGCTTGTTCTCGGGGCGGATCATCAGGAAGTAGAAGATGGCGATCATCAGGACGATCATCAGAATGGTGGAACCCATACCGCCGGAGGTGGTGGCAGCGGCAGCATCAGCGTAAGCGATCTGAATCATGGAACATTACTCCTTTAACAACAAAGTGATACTATTATACATAGTTCTTTTGCTTTTGGCAAGAGGTTTATATCTTCTCCGCCAGTTTTTTACTGTATTCCTCCCGGAATGCGTCAAAGCATCCGTTGTCCAGGCTGTCACGGATACGCTCCGCCAGCTTGTTGTAAAAATACAGGTTGTGCATCACCGCCAGGCGCATTCCCAGCATCTCCTCCGCTGTAAACAGGTGCCGGAGATATGCCCTGCTGAACTGCCGGCACACCGGGCAGTCACATTCCGGGTCGATAGGCTGTTCATCCAGCTTGTATTTGGCGTTTTTGATGTTCAGCGTGCCCTTCCAGGTAAACAGCTTTCCGTGCCGCGCGTTGCGCGCCGGCATCACACAATCGAAGAAGTCCACGCCCCGGGCCACGCCCTCTATGATGTTGCTGGGCGTGCCCACGCCCATGAGATACCGCGGCTTATCCGCCGGCATATACGGCTCCACCGCGTCGATGATCTCATACATCACCTCCGTGGGCTCACCCACCGCCAGTCCGCCGATAGCATAGCCGTCGCAGTCGATCTTGGCGATCTGCTGCATATGCCATATCCGCAGATCGGCGTAGGTGGCACCCTGGTTGATGCCGAAAAGCATCTGTCCGGGGTTTACCGTGTTCGGCAATGCGTTCAGCCGGTCGTGCTCCTTCTTGCAGCGTTCCAGCCACCGCAGCGTCCGTTCGCAGGAGGCCTTGGCGTAGTCATAGGGCGCGGGGTTTTCCACGCATTCGTCAAAGGCCATGGCGATGTCGCTGCCCAGATTGCTCTGGATACGCATACTCTCCTCCGGACCCATGAAGATGCGGTGTCCGTCCAGGTGGCTGGCAAACGTCACACCCTCCTCCTTGATCTTTCGCAGCCCTGCCAGAGAGAACACCTGAAAGCCGCCGCTGTCGGTGAGGATGGGGCCATCCCAGTGCATGAACTTATGAAGTCCTCCCATTTGCCGCACCACGTCGTCGCCGGGGCGCAGGTGCAGGTGATAGGTGTTGGACAATTCGATCTGCGTCCCTAGCCGTTCCTTCAGGTCGATAGCGCTGACGCCGCCCTTGATGGCGGCCTGGGTGCCTACGTTCATAAACACCGGTGTCTGCACTTCGCCGCCATGGGCACAGGTAAACACACCTCGCCGGGCTTTTCCCTCTTTTTTGATGACCTTGAACATTTCTCTCTCCTGCTTTCACTGAATAAACATCGCATCGCCAAACGAGAAGAAGCGGTACCGTTCCTCCACCGCCTGCTGATAGGCCGCCAGCACGTGCTCTCGTCCCGCCAATGCCGATACCAGCATGATGAGTGTGGACTCCGGCAGATGAAAGTTTGTTACCAGTGCGTCCAGCACCTTGAACTTGTACCCCGGATAGATAAAAATATCTGTCCATCCGGCGCTGGCACGCATGGTTCCATCCTCCGCTGCCTGAGATTCTATCGTGCGGCAGCTGGTGGTACCCACGCAGATGACCCGCCCGCCGTTTTTCTTCGTCTCGTTGATAAGATCGGCCGTCTCCTGGGGGATCACACAGTATTCACTGTGCATGGTGTGGTCGGTGATCTCGTCCTCTTTCACCGGACGGAAAGTCCCAAGTCCCACATGGAGTGTAACGTACCCTACCTTTACACCAATTGCCTGTACTCTTTCCAGCAGCTCTGGCGTAAAGTGCAGCCCCGCCGTGGGCGCTGCCGCCGAGCCGTTGACCTTGGAGTACACCGTCTGATAGCGTTCCTGATCCTGCAGCTCCTCCTTGATGTACGGCGGCAAGGGCATCTTACCAAGCCGCTCCAGCACCTCCAGGAAGATTCCTTCATAAGAGAACTTTACCAGCCGGTTGCCGTCGGGCAGCTCGTCCACCACCTCCGCCGTCAATTCACCGCTGCCGAAAATGACCTGTGCGCCCTTCCGAAGCTTCTTCCCCGGACGGACAAGGCACTCCCACACATTGTCGCCCCGGTCGATAAGCAGCAAAATTTCGCAGGCTCCGCCGCCGGGCAATCGGTGCCCCAGCAGACGCGCCGGCAGTACCCGGGAGTTGTTCAGGATCAGGCAGTCGCCCGGACGCAGATACTCCGGCAGATCGTAAAAATGCCGGTGCTCTACTGCCCCTGTTTTCTTGTCCAGCACCAACAGCCGTGAGCCGTCCCGCCGTTCCAACGGTGTCTGCGCGATCAGCTCCTGCGGCAGGTCAAAGTAAAAATCGTGTGTTTTCATCGTGTATCACTCATTCATTCAAAATTTGCACACCGCGGGATATTATAGTATATTTCCCGCCTTTATGCAACGTTTTTCCCGGGAAAAGTTCCTTTGCATAGGGAAAAGCCGCGGTCATACCGCGGCTTTTCCAAAAAACGATGGCAATAATTACAGATGCAGCGCACAGCTTACACCAAAACAGCCTTGTGGAACACCTTTTTGCCCTTTTTGATGACCACGCCGTCGCCGGTGAACTGCTCGCAGCCGAAAGTCGTCTCAATGGCCGCCACCTTCTCATCGTTGACGGAGACGCCGCCCTGCTGCACCAGCCGGCGCGCCTCACCCTTGGAGGCCGCCAGACCGCACTTCACCAGCAGGGTCAGCACATCGATGCTGCCGCCGCCGAAATCATCGTTGGTCAGCTCGGTGGTGGGCATGTGCTCGGTATCGCCGTTACCGGCAAACAGCGCCTTGGATGCGGCCTTGGCCTTCTCGGCCTCCTCCTCGCCGTGGACCAGCTTGGTCAGCTCGTAGGCCAGGATCTCCTTGGCCTCGTTCAGTTGAGAGCCCTCCCAGGTGGACATCTTGTCGATCTCCTCCAGCGGCAGGAAGGTCAGCATACGGATGCACTTCAGCACGTCGGCGTCATCCACGTTGCGCCAGTACTGGAAGAACTCGAAGGGGCTGGTCTTGTTGGGGTCCAGCCACACAGCGCCGCTGGCGGTCTTGCCCATTTTCTTACCCTCGGAGTTCAGCAGCAGGGTGATGGTCATGGCATGGGCGTCCTTGCCCAGCTTCTTGCGGATCAGCTCGGTACCTCCCAGCATGTTGCTCCACTGGTCGTTGCCGCCGAACTGCATGTTGCAGCCGTAGTGCTGGAACATGTAGTAGAAGTCATAGCTCTGCATGATCATGTAGTTGAACTCCAGGAAGCTGAGGCCCTTCTCCATGCGCTGCTTGTAGCACTCGGCGCGCAGCATGTTGTTCACGGAGAAGCAGGCGCCCACCTCGCGCAGCATTTCAATGTAGTTCAGCGGCTTCAGCCACTCGGAGTTATACAGCATCAGCGCCTTGCCGTCGGAGAAGTCGATGAACTTCTCCATCTGGCGCTTGAAGCACTCCGCGTTGTGCTTGATGGCATCCTCGGTCAGCATCTGACGCATGTCGGTGCGGCCGGAGGGGTCGCCGATCAGGGTCGTGCCGTCGCCGATCAGGGCGATGGGCTTGTTGCCCGCCATCTGCAAACGCTTCATCAGGCACAGCGCCATAAAGTGGCCCACGTGCAGGCTGTCCGCCGTACAGTCAAAGCCGATGTAGAATGTGGCCTTGCCGTTGTTGACCATCTCGCGGATCTCTTCTTCATTTGTGACCTGTGCGATCAAACCGCGGGCCACCAGTTCCTCATAAATACCCATAGCTTCAATTTCCTTTCTGTATGTTCATTTGTTTTCTTGTGACAGGGAATAAAAAACGCCCCCTGTCATCTCGACAGAGGGCGATGCAGACGCTCGCGGTACCACCTCATATTCGCCATGCCCTCGCAGACACGACCTCGTTGGGTGCAGACACACCCTACCGCTGTAACGGGCGGACCCGACACATCCCTACTGGCTCACGCGAACGTTCGGGAGGCTGCTCCGGGATGTATTCACCCATTTCTTCCTCTCCTCCTTGCACCATCCGGAGGCTCTCTTTGCAGGTCTGAAATGCGCTACTTATTCCCTTCATCGCTGTTGCGGTATCAAGTTGAGGTTATTGTAGCAGATTTTTTTCGTTTGTCAACCACTATTTTCATGTTGCGAAAAACAGCTACAGCTCCGCCCTGAATTTCTCCGCCTGTACCAGCAGCTCCTCTGCCCCGTCCAGCATGGTCTGGGACACATGGCTGCCGCCGGTGAGCCGCGCCAGCTCCCGCCGCCGCTGCTCTCTGTCCAGCCGCCGCACCTCTGTATAGGTACGGCCGCCTCTTTCGCCCTTCTCCACGGAGAAGTGCGTGTCCGCCATAGCCGCCAGCTGCGGCAGATGGGTCACGCACAGCACCTGCTTTCTGCGGCTGATACGCGCCATCTTCTCCGCCACCTTCTGGGCCGCCCGACCGGAAACGCCGGTGTCCACCTCATCGAACACCATCGTCCCCACGTGATCCTGCTCACTGAGCACGTTCTTCATAGCCAGCATGATCCGGGCCAATTCGCCGCCGGAGGCGATCTTGTGGATGGGACGCAGCTCCTCGCCCACGTTGGCAGACATCAAAAACCGTACCGTGTCCATGCCGTCGCTGTCCAGAGGCTTCTCCGCAAAGTCCACCGCGAAGCGTATCTTCCCCATGTCCAGCTGCTGTAGTTCTGTCAGTATCTGCGCCGTCAGCCGATCCGCCGCCGCCTTTCGGGCATCGGACAGCGCTTGCGCCGCCTGCCGTGCCTCCTTCTCCGCCTTGGACAGCGCCTGCTCCAGCCGCGCCAGCGTGTCACCGGCATCCTCGATCTGCGCCAGCTCCGCCTCACACCGGGCCTGATAGTCCAGCATATCCTCCACGGTCGCGCCGTACTTCTTTTTCAGCCGGTACAGCAGGTCCATCCGGCTCTCCACCCGGTCCAGCTCACCGGGCGACACATCCAGCTCGCCCCGCTTGTCCTCCACGGTGGCCGCGATGTCGTAGACCTCGCTATACGCCTCCCCCAACCGTTCATACAGCTGGCCGAAAGCGTCATCCAGATGTCGTACGCCACCCAGCGCGTCCTGGGCCTGCCGCAGGGCGCTAAGCGCTCCGCCGCCGCTGTCGTCGCCGTTCAGGGCATAGTCCGCCCCGGCCACCGCGTCCAGGAACTTCTCCGCGTTCCGGAGCATCCCCCGCCGCGCTGTCAATTCTTCTTCTTCGCCGGACTTCAATTTTGCCCGCCGCAGCTCCTCGATCTGATATTGCAGGGTGTCTACCCGCCGGGCCTTTTCCGCCTCATCCATCTGCAGCACCCCGATCTGCCGCCGTATATCTGTAAAGTTTTTATACTTCTCAGCATATGTAATTGCAAGACTTTCCACCCTGCCAAAGCTGTCCAGATACACAATGTGCTGCTCCTCGTCCAGCAGCTGCTGCCCGTCGTGCTGCCCGTGGATATTCAGCAGTCGGGCACCCAGTGCCCGCAGCTGTCCCACTGTTACCGGACGGCCGTTGACCCGGCATACGTTTTTGCCGTCGGTCTGGATCTCCCGCTGCAGCAGCAGCGTCCCATCCGCCTCCGGTTGGATGCCCAACTCCTCCGTCAGCTCCGGTGCCATACCGGAAAAAGCCGCGCTGACAAACGCCTTTTCAGCCCCGGTACGGATCAGCTCCCGGCTGGTCCGCTGCCCCAGTACAGCGCTCAGACTGTCGATAACAATGGACTTGCCCGCGCCGGTCTCACCGGTCAGGGCATTGAACCCCGGTGCGAATTCGATATCCGCCGCCTCGATAATAGCGATATTCTCAATATGCAGCAGCTCCAGCATACCGATCTTCCCTCCTCAGCGCAGCATTTGCCGCACCTGTTCGCAGAAATCCGCCGCGTGGGCACTGTCGTGAAATACCAGCAGCACCGTGTCGTCGCCGGCCAGCGTACCCACGATATCCGTATCCTTCATGCTGTCCAGCGCAAAGGCGGCGGCGTTGGCCATGCCGTTCATGGTCTTGATGACCGCCAGGTTCTGCGCGTTTTCCGCCGATACGACGCACTCCCGAAAGATCGTCTGCAACTTCTCCTCAAAATTCAGCTTGGGCATCTGTGCCGACACGGCATAGCGATACCCACCCTTGCCGTCCGGTGCCTTCATCAGGTGCAGCTGCTTGATGTCCCGGGAAACAGTGGCCTGTGTGCAGGCAAAGCCACGGACTGCCAGCAGCTGCATCAGCTGCTCCTGTGTCTCCACGGCTGTCTCCTCAATGATCTGCAATACCGCTGTCTGCCGGTCATTTTTCATGCTTCAGCGCCTCCATCCCCATCTTTGAATCCAGTATCTCACAAAAGCTCTTTTTACTCAGCCGCACCAGCTTCGTCACGAACTTCGACTGCCGGGTCCGCACTACATCGCCGTTTTTCAGTGAAAACGCCTTCCCGCCGTCCACAGACAGATATACGAACTTCCGGTTGGCGTCCGCCGTTTCCACCAGCAGCGTGTGCTCCGGCGAGAGCACGTAGCTGCCCGCCCGGGTCGAGTGTGGGCAGATGGGCGTCAGCAGCAGATTGTGAGCCGTAGGCTCCACGATGGGCCCGCCGGCCGCCATAGAGTACCCCGTGGATCCGGTGGGCGTGGACACAATGGCCCCATCGCCGGTGATCCTGGTCAGCCGGCCCTCCTCCGTGGATACATCCAGCCGCACCACCCGGGCCACACTGCCCTTTGAGATCACCGCGTCGTTCAGCGCAATATTGTTGTATACCGGCTTACCCTCCCGCAGCACGGTCACGTCCAGCATCATCCGGGACTCCACGGCAAAATCCCAGCTTTTCAGGTCACGCAGCCGTTCCAGCTCGTTGGGCTCCAGCTCGGACATAAAGCCAAGGCTCCCCAGATTGATGCCCAGCACCGGCACATTGTGCAGCGCCACTGTCCGGGCCAGATGCAGGATCGTACCATCGCCGCCGAAGGCGATCAGCATATCCGCCCGCTTGATCTCATGCTGTAACTGCCGGATGGGCACACCCAGCTGATCGTCATATCCCTCCCGACTGAAGGGCAGACATACCACCGTTTCAAAACCGAGCCCCTCCAGCAGCTCCCTGGACCGCTTGGCCACGGTCAGCTCGCTGTCCCGATAGGGATTTGGGCAAAGGATCACACGTTTCATATCTCCCCATGACCTTCCTTCAACGCAGAATGTGAGGCGTCCACCAACGCCCGCAGATCAGGGACGCAGTCCGCTTCCCTGCCCTTTTTCAGATAGCCGAGGTACTCGATATTTCCCTCCGGCCCGCGGATAGGAGAATATGTAATACCAAGAACTATAAAGTTATTTTCCTTTGCATGACGCAAGAAGTTCTCCAGCACTTCCAGGTGTACTGCCGGGTCACGGACGACGCCCTTTTTCCCCACCTTTTCCCGTCCCGCTTCAAACTGCGGCTTGATGAGGCAGGCCACCTCGCCGCCCTCGCACAGCAGCGTATATAGTGCCGGAAAGATCAGCTTTAGTGAGATAAAGCTCACATCGATGGACGCAAAATCCAGCGTCTCCGGTATCTGCTCCGCAGAGAGATACCGCGCGTTGGTCCGTTCCAGACACACCACCCGTGCATCGCTCCGCA
>ENA-ORNP01003389-ORNP01003389.1-human-gut-metagenome-genome-assembly--contig:-NODE-3389-length-11379-cov-2.887584_pt1 | contig 11379 bp, 9 predicted proteins | sample MGYA00242119_ERZ509030 | MGnify/ENA primary metagenome ERZ509030 (study PRJEB26280, sample SAMEA2338708) | human gut metagenome | biome: human gut; feature: human-associated habitat; material: faeces...
ATGGCTAATCACCGGAAAAAGTATAAACGGTCTGAGGATTACCGAAACCGGTATATCTTGAATCATCCCGGAACTTTTGGAAAGTTCTACATGTGCCCGTATTGTGGACGCATTATGACGCGCAATTCGATGCAGGTTGACCATATCATTTCCATCAATCTGGCTAACGAGCATCGGGCGTACCGAATCCTTGTTCCGAACGATGACATCAACAATATCCGAAATCTAACGGCTTCTTGCCCTGAATGCAATAACAGGAAATCTGATTCGGGCGGTGGCTGGATATTCCTTGGCCGATTCGGCAAGTACATCTTTATTTTGATTTGGGCAATTCTTCTTTTGTCTTGCTTAGCTTTTGTCCTATGCTGCATGTCTGGGACTCTTAAACGTGGCTTTTTGATTCCATATGTTGCAGATATTGCAAATGTTTTGCTGCACTGGATTTCCGACACGATTGCTCAAATGTTTCGATTTAATACATAACACCACACAAAAACCGAAAGGAGATATTTGTTCATGGAACCGAATTCGACTCTGGGCGAGCCTATTGGCGTTGTCCACGTTACTATCAACGGCCAGAAAGTTCCGGCCAATGTCTATGCCGACCGCACCTGCATCATGCCGGATGGCACGATTCGAAAGGTCAAACAGGAGGTGGTCGATGCACTGCTTGCAAAGAAACGTGCGGCAGAGATTCCGGCTCAGACTCCTGCACAACAGGCCCCCGTTGCTCAACCTTTTATTACCCGCGTTCAGTCTCAGCCTGTTGTTCAGCCCGTGCAGCCTGCCACACCTCAGCCCGCTGTTCAGACTCCGCAGACCACGATGCAGTTTGGCGTTTCTGCTCATGGCGTCTCTCCTGCACAAGCTCCTGAATATCAAGTGCCTGTAACGGGTTCTGTTGAACAGCCTTCCCAAGCGACTGCATCCGTTCCCTATATTCCTGACCCCAATGAACTTCCGGACCAGATGACGGCCACTCGCCAGACAATGGTGGCTCAGGAATTGATGCAGCAGGAAGCAAACGAAGCGGCCAAGAAGCGTTTCGGGCTTGGCAAGGGCAAAAAGGAAAAGCCTGCAAGCGGCGTTCACCACGCCGCACCGGCACCGACTCAAGCCACCGCAGAGCCTGCTCGGCCTTCGCAAAAGAAAAAGAGCAGCAAGGTCATTGCAGCAATTCTGGCAGTTGTCATCGTTGGCGGTGTGGCTGGCTATGCTTTCGTACCGCCCGTCTATGATGGTGTAAACGGAGTTCTCACTGCTGTAACCGGACATCAGGTTGGCGTACCTCCTGTATCTGAGAACGGCGATAATGATGTCATCACGCCTCAGCCGACCGTCAATCAGCCCGCATCCGGCAGTACCGACACCACTTCCAATGAAGTAAACAAGGTTCTCGGCGATATCGACATGAGCGGCGATGTCACCATTGAATTTTACGCCAACGTTAAGACTGCAGATGGCAGAGAATATAAAGTTCCTCTGTCTACCGCAAACCTCACCGATGGCACTCTGACTGCACTTCTGGATTCCGGCGGCTATCCGCTGACTCAGAATGCTCAGTGAATCGGTATCAGCTTACACAAATCAACTTCAAAAAGGAGGATAAGCGGGGCTGATGCCGCTTCTTGCCAACAAGTAAAGAATGCAGCATTAAAAAGCCCAGCCGATTTCGCGTCGGTTGGGCTTTCTCGCTTGAATGAAACATGAACAATATGATTAACTCGCAGAAAATCAAATACGCTCTCTGTGCTGCTGGCAGTGCAGCTCTTGGCCTTATCTTTGCACTGTATACACGAAGAATTGTGCTCATTGCTGCTGGATTTTTCGTGGCCGGGTATTTTGTCGTGGAATATCTGGGAGTTGTACAGAGGGCGAAAGACGGGAAATATATCACGGTAAAGGCTTTGGCCGTCTCGGCTGACCAGCAGCGCGACATGACCGGCGTTAAAGAGACTTGGCGGTTTGTGCCGGTGGATGAAGATGGAAATCCGCTTCGTGACACAGCTTCTCATGACGTTTTCATTACCGTGAAACAAAAGGACCGCGACTACCATATTGGCGGAACCTACAACATGCTGTTTTGCCTTGAAGGTGATAAGGGGATGAACAGTGAAACACTCGTCAGTATTGAACAGTGCTTTCCAGCTTCCTCGACCGCAAAGAAGGCTCAGGAACCGGTTCAAGAGCAGGCCGCAACGCAAGAAGTTGGCGCAAGCGTGAAGAAAGTGAACTTCCAGAACGTAACCAACAAACCCAAGCTGATTGTGCTGGATAATCGAAACCGTAAGCAGGACGGTGATACTGAATGAACTTTCCGATGATTGTTCTTTTGTGCTTCGTGTGCTGTCTGTTCTCGTGCAGAGTAACGAAAGATAGAAGAACTCTGACGGGAATTGTGGTCATGGGTAGAACCTATAAGCGACGCAGTAAATCGCTGGAAGCGACGGCACTCGAAATCATTGTGACGGATACAGGAAACACTGCCCTTAAATTGGAAGTTCCGGGGTGCAAGGATTATGTTGCTTTGCGCCTGAACCGCCACGAAGTAAAAAAATTCAAGGAAGCCTTGATAGCGTGCGGGAACGAGCCGATGGTCGTGACTCTGTTTCAATATAAAGTCAACGGCAAGCACTGTTATATTCTTTATCATGAGCCCGGCAAGGAAGACTCGTACCCGAAATTTGACGGCGCAAAAGAAGATGAGCTGAAAACAAAATGCCGCACCGCTCGCAACATTGCCTTTGTGCTCTATGGCTTCTCTCTTATTCGGTATCCATTAGCGTGGTGGGTATCGGTAATCCTGATAGTAGCTGCTTCCGTCCTGATATACCTTAACATTCCCTTGCTGGATGATGAACTTTGGTTTGATTCCTGCGAATTCATTAAGCGTCCGAAACAGGTAAAAGGGAAGAACTCGGATTCTGATATAGTTGCTTCTCAGGCATCAATTATCCTTGAAGAGATTTCTGAAAAATATCAGGACAAAGGGAAATCGGACAAAGACTATGAACAGCATCAGGAAACATCTGCTAAACCGACTGAAAAAGAACCGACCAAGGATTCTAAGAAACCCGAAACATCCGCCCTGATTAACAACAACGAACCTGTAAACGTCAAGGTGAACATTCACACCGAAATCAATCCGGAACCCTCCGAAATCCTTGACGTTCTGGCAGATGAATCTGAACCTATCGTTCCTCCCGCCCCTAAATCTGCATCGACTCCCCAAAATGCAGATGCCGCTGAGCCTTTTGATTCTGCGGACATCTTTGAGCCAGAGCTGGAGCCTGAACCGAAGCCCGAAAAAGAGTCGGTCTTTGATTTGCCTGTGGATGATGACGATACGCAGGACCCCTTCGCCGAAAATTCTGATTCCCACGCTGGTCTTTCATTTGACCCCAGCGGCATTGACATGGACGATGATAAAAAGGACCCGTTTGCGGAGGATGACGGTAACGTGTTCAATCCTCCTGATGATGTGAATGAACATGAAGAAGAGCCGGGTATGGATATGATGGACCTTGATGTCCCAGCTCCTCCTGAACCTGATATCGTTGACGCCCCCACATTAGAACAAGAACCATCTATGCAGGACAACGCCCCTGAAATGCCCGCAAAGAAGACGAACGCGTTCGGCACTTTCAAAGCAGCAGCGACCGAGCCTAAAGTTGAACCTCACGAATCCGCAAAACCCGTTGAGAGCCATCCGACTCAGCCCCGGCCCCAAAAGCCTGATGTTCCTCAGACACCAAAAGCTGAACCAAAAGCTGAACCGGTAGCACCAGCTCAGCGCCCAAAAGCAGACAGGGAAGCGGCTCTCGCAGGCTTTAACATTACTCGCAAGGTCGAACCTTCAAAAGAAGTGAAGAAGCCTAAGAAACCCATCACGGATAAGCGGACGAGCACTTCAAAATCAAGTCCCAAGGAGGATTCGGCAAAGGCACCTAAACAGAAGCAGCCATCCAAAGAGACTCCTGCAAAATCGCAAAAGAAACCGGCAAATGAAAAGCAGCAGAATTCTGACGAACCCAAAAAGGCCCAGCCGTTTGACCAGAGCTTCCGAAAGCGTGGCAGAGGCTCTTCCAAAAAGGCCCAGCAGAGCAATGGTCAAATCAGCTTTGAAGAACTTCATTGAGTACAAAATTCGCCCAAACGCTCCGAAACTTGCGGAAATGTGCGAATCGCGAATAATGGAAAATGTTGAGCCGGTCTCCCATTTTCCAGCTCAATCGTATTATCCGTAAAATGGTCGCAAGTCAGAGGCAAGCAAAAAATGAAGACTCTCAAACAAATTGTTGCGCTGCTGCTTAGTATTGCTGCTTTGCTCGCATCTATCTTTTCTCTGATGGATGTCAAACGAAATGTTGAGCGAAATAAGCAGGCAGCAGATTTCGCAACACAGGCGATTCTTTCGGCTCAGTCATCTACGCTGTTGGAGCCAACACTTGATGTGGATGCCAGCCGCCTTGAACTTCTTTCTACTGAGGCTAGGAACACGGAATTAACACCCGTCAGTCAGACTCTTGATGTTCAGGCTTCTATTCAGAAAATCGATAACAAGCTGAAGAACATCCAGGAAGAAAAGAATTCCGAAAAAGAAAAGGAAGAAGCAAAGGCCGAGCAGCAGGCAGAAGCGGCACCGGCAGGTCCGAACTATAACGACGATAACGATTACCCGAACTTCTGCGGCCGATTGCATATCCCTGCGGCCGGGGTAGACGTTGCGCTTTATAACAACACGGACCAGGAAACCTGCAACCGTGAAGACAGCGCATGCGTTTTCCCGAAAGCACCGCAAGATGACGGCAGCAATATCGTCGCGGATAACGAAATGCCTGGTTTGACATCCGTGACAATCGGTTCGACCGCATATGTCATCACTCCGTCTGGCGAACAAATCAATTATATCTGTGTGGATGCCTGTGACGGCCACAACGATGTGACTGGTTTTGATGCTTTGCAGAAAAATGACGGAACGGTTGTTTGGGGTTCTGCGGACCTTATCGTATATACCTGCCTGAGCGATGCCTACAATGTTCGCATTGTCTGCTTCAACCGGGCTTGAGGAGGAAATGCAATGAGCAACGAAAAGAACAGCCAGAACAAGTCTGGCGAATTGAAGAAACCGCCCTATGTGACTCGGACGAATCAGCCCTGGACCACGGTTTTTGCGGAGGACCTGAACAAGAAGAAAGAAGAGGATACTCCCGCTGAAACCAAACTCGACCTTTCTCAGTTCGTGAAAGTTGAAAAGGTCCAGGACGATAAGTCCACTACCATTCCCGCTCCCGTGTCGGAAGCCAAGAAGGACAAGGCAGACACCGTGAATAAAGGGAACGTTCAGAACGTAACGCCTATCCCCGTACCGGAACATAAATTTCGTCCGAAAGGCTCTTCTCAGCAGAGCAAGCCTTCCGATGAGTTTGAAACGAAACCCGTTATGGAAGCGGCTCCTGCCGCCACTGAGGAAAAGCCTGTCGCTAAACCCGAAAGCAATCAGCAGGATGATGACAGCGACTCTTTTGTCTCTCCTTCGTTTGGTGGATTCAAGAATCCGTATGCAGATGAAGAACTGGAAGAGAAACCGGAGAAAAAACCTGAAGCGAAAGATACCGAGAAAAAAACTGTTAAGCCTAAAGTGGCTGTTAAGTTCCACAAAGGCGGTAATGTCATTCTGGGTGTCAGCTGTGTAGTTCTTGCCGCATCCGTGGTCGTTATGGGCATGACGATTGCTGAAAGCCGTAAGAGTGATTCTATCGTTTATCCGTCTACTGGAAGTGCTCTGAACATCTCGGCTGATGTTGCGACGACCGACACTAATTTTGAAAATCAGGAAGCCTTGACTCCTGTAGTATCTATGACTTCGGATGGAAACACCTGGACGCTGAGTTCCTCGACTTTCCTGATTACTGATGGCGAATCCAAGGTAGCGGTCGCTGTAGACAGTGCAGACAGCATCAAGTACGATGGCGCGGCCTTGCAGTATGAGCGCAATGGAGTAACCTATCTTGTCCGGATGGTGAGCGACAGCTCTTATCTGGGCAATAGTACAATGACCGAACACGAAGACGGTGCCACTCATATGATTACCGGCATTGAAGGTATCGGGAACGGTAAAGTACTTGTTGTGATTGCTACATACGGTGCTACCGGCGATGAGAGCATCAACGATGCAGCAAATGAAGAAGTAACCGCTTTGCTGAGCAGTGCCGCACCTGCCAATGATGGTGCTTCCTTGCTGCTTGATAATGTGCCTGCCGATTTTGATGGACGCACTTTGAGTCTGACGAATGAGCGCGTTCTGGTCAAAGATGGCGATTCTGAGGTCGTGTTTGCACCTGCATCCTACAACGCTGATGATATTCAGTTCACGGATACCAAGCAGACACTTTCTGGTTTTACAGTTGCTCGCTCTGATTATGCTGACTCCGACAGCAGCAAGACCTATCTCGTGGAAGGCACTGACCGCAATTTCCTGGCCGTCACGAACAATGAAGATTTGCTGAACAGCATTCTGCAAGTCCAGTAAAAATAACATTTCAAAAATAGGAGAATACCAAATGAATAAACGTAAAACTTCTTTTATCCTTGCAACTGCTCTGGCTGCATCCATCATCATGTCTGGCTGTGCATCGACTGCTGTGTCCGGCAGTGACAGTTCTTCTACTGCCACTGAAGAATCTGCAACCGTCGAGACTGCGCTGGACATTGATTACAGTGTGGGTCTAAAAAAGGACGGTCACTATGCTGGTGTCAAGGCCAAGAATATTGTTACTCTTCCGGATGACTATGACCATATGACCTTTAAGACGGAAGACCTGCACATGGAAGACGGCGCTCTGGATTCCGCTTTGCAGCAGATTAAGCAGACTTACGGTGAACACACCACTGTGGACCGTGCGGCGCAGGAAGGCGATTGTGTGACGGTGGATTATACCGGCTCCTACAACGCCGATGAATTCCCGAACGGTTCTGCAAAGGATGCCGAAATCGTATTGGGTCAGGGATATTACGTAGATGGCTTTGAGAGCCAGATTGAAGGACATTTTGCCGGTGAGAAGTTCGATATCACTGTGACTTTCCCCGACAGCTACCCTGACACCACGGATTCCGAGGGCAACGCTCTGAGCCTGGCTGGTCAGGATGTTCAGTTCCGCATCGAACTCAAGGATGTCTCTGAGCTGACCTTGACGGATGACTCTATCGTGAACTGCTTCGGCGATAACAAGTATTACACCGAGGATGGCACTCTGGTCAATTCCGTGGATACTTTCAAACAGTATTACAATGAGCTTTTGACCAAAGATGCTCTGGGCCTCGCCATCTATAACTATATGATGGATAACTCCGTTGTTTCCGAAATTCCTCAGAACCTTATTGATGACCAGCGTGATACTTACCGCAAGGAAATCGAAGCAAGTGCAGAGAACATGGGTAAGACCATGGACGAGTACCTGGAAACCACCGATTACGATACTGAGGATGCCTTGCTCGACAGCTACAATGACCGCATTGAAGAAAGCGTAAAGGCGTATCTGATTTTCCAGGCTGTGGCTGAAGCAGAGAAAATCAAGGTCACCGATGCCGATGTAAGCGATTATTTTGGTGATGATTCTTTGAGTGTCCAGCAGGCTCAGAAATACTACGGCGAAGAATATGTGAACCAGACGGTTCTGTACAACAAAGTAGGTGACTGGCTCACTGCTCACGCAACGATTGTGTGATTTCATCCCAAAAATGCTTGACGATATATGCGAACTCGATACAATGAATATTGTACGATAGATACCATCTACTAGGCGATATATGCGCTCGTACAATTCACAATCTCGTCGTAAGGCAGACTTCTCATTTGTTTGGGGAGCCTGCCTTTTTTATTTATTAACTGTCTTTTGAAAGGAGACAAAATCATGACTAACGTTAACATTTTCACCATCATCGGCCGTCTTACTGCTGATGCAGAAGAATTCACTATTGGCAACAACACATACGTTGGGTTTCGTGTTGCGGTAGACCGTGGACAGAATAAGGAGACTTCTTTTATCCCGGTTCGCGCTCCGAAGAAGTTTATCAGTGACAATCTGCGTGCAAAACTCGTCAAGGGCGCACCAGTGTTGGCCACTGGCCGCTTTGAAGCCGGCTCCTATGATAAGGACGGACAGAAAAAGTACTATTCTTATCTGAGTGCCGCAACGATTCAAGCAGATGTCAGTGGCAACTTCTCCGAGGGCCTTCTGATGGGCAATTTGACCGCAGATGTTACGACCCGCTCTACTCAGAACGGAAATAACATTGCAAACTTGACGGTTGCCAGCAACCGCTCTTACCAGAAGGATGGGCAGTGGGTTGATGTTCCTTCCTTTGTGGCTGTCGCTGCCTCCGGTAAGCTTGCAGAATTTATTGCAAGTCATTTCCATAAAGGTGACCCTATCATGGTTGCCGGTACTTTGTCCAGCTATTCTCACAAGAATAAGGACGGTGAAAATCGTACGTTCTACACCGTATGGGCTGACAAAGCATCTTTTGCAAGTCGCGGCAAAGACACTACTCAGAACAGCACTCCTGCTCCTGCAGCAACTCCCGCTTCGGCTCCTGCTCCTTCTGCACCGACTTACGGTGAATATGGGGCAGATGAATTCGATGCGGTTGAAGAGGACGATTTGCCCTTCTAATCATCAATTCTAAGCCCCGTGAGCTGTGCTAACAGGCTATACGGGCGATTACACACTAATTCAAGTCGAGACTGGCATTCTTGCTGGTCTCGACTATTTTAATTTAATCGGAGGTAGAAAACTATGAATACGCAAAATATGTGGTGGACCGGCAAGACCAATGACTTGCTTGACCCTGCGCTGCCTGACATTTTCCATGATGTTCAGCTAGGCATCGGAACGAGGTTTATTGATGACCCCACCGCTGCCAGTGTAAAGCAGGCCGGGGTATACCGAACTAATGGACACTGCGTACCGGGCAAAATAACAGCGGATTTCGCGAAGGCTTTGTGCCGCGCTGAGATGATTGAGAATGGACGAAAAGTCGGTGCGTATTCTTGCAACAAAGATGGTCGTACAATGGCCGAGTGGGTAGATAACAATATCTACAAAGAATGTGAAACTGACCATTTGGGGAACACGCTGTGCCTGATTTATGACAGAAGCACCGGCCAGATGTACGCATCTACTGGATTTAATGGTAATATTTTGGATGTTGCAAAGATTGGACTTGCTCCTTTCTTTTTGCTTCTCTGGGGTGATTTTCGAAATCGTGTTGACGGTTTTGAAGATATTTTCCAATCTTATGTTGCAGAAACCGACTCCACAAAGAAGGTCAAATACGCCTGCGCTTTGGCCGGTACTGCGATGGACGCTATGCTGGAGCAAAACACAGAGCTCAAGGCCAAATATCCCAACAACGGTAACTTGAAAAATGTTACTCAAACCCTTGCCAAGAGCAAGAAGTTCCTTCCGGACATGGTTTGGGGCACTTTCCAGTTTATGAGCGACCAAAAAGGCTCCGGAGCCAGCAAGTTCACGTTTAAGTCTGTTAAAGACTTTATTGGCTATTTTGCTGATAACAATCGTATTCTCTCTGACGAGGAGAAGAGCCTGGTCCCACAGCTTGATGACGGATACATCCTTCCCGAAGAAGTTGTGACTTCCTGCTATCTCATTTCTAAAACACACGGCACCAAACGCCCTATGACCAACATCATGCTGCGTGGTGACCCGTCTGTTGGTAAGACTGCTGGTGCTCGTGCGATTGCTGCTGGTCTTGGTCTACCTTATACGTTCATTACCTGCAATGCTGGTACTGAAATGTATAACCTGATTGGCGACATGATGCCCATTGATTCTACTGATTCTGACGATAGCATCAATGAGGAACTGTTCAAGGACCTGCCGACCGCAACTGATATCAGTATGGACCCCGTGACAGCATATGAAGCTATTACTGGCGTTTCTAAGGCTGATGCCACTGAAACCGAATGCATGACCGAGCTGTTCCGCAAGCAGATGAAGCTTTGCTCTGAGGCTTGCAGCCAGGGCTTCCGCTATGTTGAGAGCCCTCTGGTTCGCGCTATCCGCAATGGTTGGGTCTGTGAGCTGCAGGAGCCTTCTCTGATTACGCGTCCGTCCGTCATGCCCGGTTTGAATGGCCTTTTGGATGAAACTGGCTGCGTCGTATTGCCGACAGGTGAGATGCTGCATCGGCATCCTGACTGCATCATCATCTCCACGTTGAATGTCGACCTGGAAGGCTGCCGTCCGCTGAACCAGTCGTTCATCGACCGCCACCATCTCATCGTTGACATGAAATGCCCGAATGATGCGGTTATCATCAAACGTATCAAGGGTATGACCGGCTGTGGTAATGATGTCCCGCTGCAGACGATGGTAGATTGCGTTCACCAAATTGCCAAGAAGTGCCAGACTTGTGGCGCTACAGATGGCAATGTAAACTCGATGCGCTCTCTCGCGAACTGGGTTCAGGCCGGTATGCTGATTGGCGATTATGCTAAAGCTGCCGAATGGACCGTTGTGAGCGGTGCAACATCTGACCCGCAGACTCGTGAAGAGCTCATGGGAGTTGTTGCAAACTACAGCTTCGCCTAAATAACAATAAAGCCCCGACCTTTCTGGTTGGGGCTTTTTCTTTTGCATTTTTTGTTTAGTTTCAAAAATAACGAAAAGGGGACTATTTTGCGTTCGATTCGCAATTTCGCTAAATCTCCGTTTAGCGAAATATAGGGAAGCCTTTTAGCTTTTGGAATCTTTACAAAATGAAGGCCGGGAAAGCCCACGGTTTCAACCGTGGGATGATAGGCCGACAATAATGGTTTTCTTCGTATTTGCCAATATAATTGTAATGTGACGATGCTGTGATATAAAGTTCATATATCTGTAACATAAATTTGTCTGAATTGTGATAAAATAGATACATGAAAAGAAACTACAGACGCACAAAAGCAACCGTTTCTATGATAAATTATCACTTTGTGTTTTGCCCACGCTATCGGAGAAAATTATTTCTGGTGGATGGGTTTGAAGCTCGTTTCAAGGAACTTGTAACTCAAATTTGTGAGCAAAACGACATCGTGATACTGGCAATGCAATGTCATATAGACTATTGTCATCTTTTCGTGAATGCTCCGCCTACATTAAGTGCTGCAGAAATCATGAAAATTATTAAAGGAACCACCGGCAGGATACTTAAGCAAGAGCTTTTTCCTGACACGGTTATGCAAATGTGGACACGCAGCTATTTTGTAAGCACTGCCGGAGATGTGTCTACCGCTACGATTCAACACTATGTAGAACAGCAAAAAAAGAGAGGAGGGTAACTTTATGGCTTTTGGGAGCAAGAATAGCACGCCAT
>ENA-ORNP01003406-ORNP01003406.1-human-gut-metagenome-genome-assembly--contig:-NODE-3406-length-11305-cov-5.449333_pt1 | contig 11305 bp, 9 predicted proteins | sample MGYA00242119_ERZ509030 | MGnify/ENA primary metagenome ERZ509030 (study PRJEB26280, sample SAMEA2338708) | human gut metagenome | biome: human gut; feature: human-associated habitat; material: faeces...
CCACCTGCCCCACGGCGGTGAGCGCCCAGGAGAAGATGTAAAGCAGGTACAAAGACGTCAGCGTGTGGAACATGGCAAAGATCGTATAGACCCAGATCACGCGGAACACGCACGAACCGAGAATCACAATCGCGACCGGCACCGCGCTCTTGCCGAGCCCACGCGAAGCGGCAAGCGAGTTGTCCATGAACGCCGAGAACGCATAGCTCCAGCCCATGATATGAAGCTTTTCCATGCCCGCGGCAATGACCTCGGGGTCCGGCGTGAAAATGCGCAGGAAGCCGCCGCCGAAGAACATGAGCGCCAGCCCCAGCACTGCGATCACCGCCGCAAGCACCGCAAGGGTGCGTCGTTTTGCGTTCATGGCAGCCTCCTTATCGGCGGCGGCGCAGCAGCACCACCACTGCCCCGGCAATGAGCACCGCCGCCGGGAGCACGAACACAAAGGTCAGCCCCAGTGCAGCGGCGGTAGAGCCTACCACCGTGATGGGCTCGGCTTCCAGTGCCTTGGTGTCCACAAGGATATCCTGCCCTACCAGCGAAGCCGCGCAGCCCTGTAAAAAGGTCAGGTTGCCGGGCATGGACTGATAGAGCTGCTCGTTATCCATATTGGGACAGCCGATCCAGAGGACCTCGGCACCGGTATCCTCATTCCGTGCCCAGACAGCCAGTGCAAAGGGGCCGTCTGTGTCCCCGTCCTCCCGCTCCATGGTGGTAAGGTCGTCGATATCAGTCTTGGCATAGGCAGCGGAGGAGCTGTTCAGCAGCGGCTCGGCGGTGACATCCTCGGTCTCGGTGACCGTGATGCCCTGCGCCACCGACAACATGACATGGGTATTGGTGTTCACGCCGTTCAGCGCGGTGCTCTCAGTGGGCGTGCCGTAGTCCGGCAGCAGCGACCATGCAGAGTTATACAGCGCCTTGCTGCTGTCGCCCTCCACCACCATGCCCTCTGCGCGGGCAAGGCCGAACTGCGCCAGCACGGCGTCCAGCTGCGGAGTCTGGGCGTAGACACTGCTGGTCAGCAGCAGTTTGCCGCCCGCCGCCAGATAATTTTGCAGCTGGCTGATCTCATCCACAAGGCCGTCCCCTGCGGTAAAATCGCTGGTGGGCGCGTTGATGATAAGCAGATTGCAGTCCTCCGGGATGGTGCTCGTGAGCAGATCCAGCGGCTGGGCGTTGATATTCTGGGCGTCCAGTGCATCGGTCAGGGAGTCGGTCAGGGACTGCTCGCCGTGGTTGGTGGTATAGTAGGCGTGGCTCTGTCCGGCTGCGGTAAGCTTATAAATGGCAGAGGTGATCTGCTTTTCGCCGCCAAAAGTCACGCTGGCAGAGCCGGTGGTGTAGTAGTCGGTGTAGTCGTACTCGTACAGGTCGGCGGCATCCAGCACGGTGCTGTTCTCCCCGCAGGTGACGATCAGACTGCCGGTGGAAACATTCTCCGCACCGTACTTTGCGGCAAAGGTGGGGTACAGGGTGGGGTCCTTCTGTTCCCAGCTCAGGTGCCCGCTCTCGGCGGCGTAGTGATCCAGCAGCTTTGTGATGATGGCATCCTCGCTGCCGGTTTCGCAGAGGTAATAGATGTGCACATCCTTTTCCAGCCCCTCCACCAGCGCTTTGGTGCTGTCGCTCAGGGTGTACATTTTGGCTTCGGAGAGGTCGAACTCGGTATATTTTGTGGGGATCGCCCGCACCAGCAGGTTGAGCAGTACCGCCAGCACCAGCACTGCTGCCAGCATGGCGGTGGACAGCAGTCCGCTGCGGAATGCCCTGCCTTTCTGAGAGGATGCGTTCTTGTTCCATTTCATCATTGCGGCCTCCTCTCAGTTCCAGCGGCGCTTTTCCAGCCCCTGCGCGGTGAAGAACAGGAACACCGCCGCTACGGTCAGGTAGTAGACCAGTGTGGGGATGGAAAAGCTGCTGTTGACAAATTCTTCAAAGGGGGTAAACAGGCACAGGGCGCTGAGCACCGCGCTGAAAGCTTCGGTCAGCCAGCTGCTCTTGAGCAGAAACAGCACCGTAAGCGCCACGCAGCACCCCGCAAAGGAAAGGCAGCCCAGCGTAAAGCTTTTGCTGCGCAGCCCCGCCACCACGCTGAGCACGGCGGCAATGGCGGTAAACAGCGCCAGTGCCACCGCGCTGCCGGTAGTGAACATGGTGCGCAGACTGGGCATCATGTAGGCCAGCAGCAGCACTGCCACGCCCATAACGGCGGCAATGATCTGGTTCTCGGTCAGGCCGGAGAGAAACTCGCCGATGGCAATGGCCGCACAGCCCAGCAGAAAATAGCACAGCAGACCCGCGAAGTTTGCGGCCAGCGCGGTGACTGTGCCGCCCAGTGCCCAGAGGATGAGGATCATCACGGCGTCCACAAGGCACGGCAGCGCGAATACGGCGCACATCGCGAAAAACTTGCCCAGCACCACGCCCCAGACGGAGACCGGGCTGGTCAGAAGCAGCTGGTCGGTGCGGCTGCGGCGCTCTTCGGCCAGCGACCGCATGGTCAGGACCGGAATGTAGAGCAGCAGCATGAAGATCGTGCGGTAAAGCGTATAGTAGCTGAAATCCGTCAGGCCGTAGCCGAGGTTCAGCGCCAGAAAATAGATGCCCGACGACGCCAGCAGAAAGGCGGTGAGCAGATAGCCGAGCATCCCGTGGAAATAGCTGCGGAGTTCCCGCTTGAAAATGGCGTTCATTCGTCTTCCCTCCCTGTGCTCTCCTCGGTCTCGCCGCCGGTCAATTCCAGAAAGACTTCTTCCAGACTCCTGCCGTCCGCCGTCAGCTCCTGCAGACTGCCCGATGCCGGCAGCCTGCCTTTGGACAGGATCAGCACCTGCTGGCAGACCGCCTGCACCTCGCTCAGGATATGACTGGACAGGATGACCGTGTGGGTCTTGCCCAGTTCCCGGATCAGTTTACGGATGCCGATGACCTGCGCCGGATCCAGGCCGACTGTGGGCTCATCCAGAATGATCAGCTGCGGGCTGCCCAGAAGAGCCTGCGCAATGCCCACGCGCTGGCGGTAGCCCTTGGACAGGCTGCGGATGAGCCGGGGCAGCACCTCTTCCAGCCCGGTGCGGCGGGCGGCGCGCAGCACCTGTTCTTTGCGCTCTGCTTTCTTTTTGATGCCCTTGAGCTCTGCCGCAAAGTCCAGATACTCCTGCACGGTCATTTCCGGGTAGAGCGGCGGTTGCTCCGGCAGGTAGCCTACACAGGCTTTGGCCTGCTGTGCCTGCTCCGGCAGACGGAACCCGGCTACCTTCACCTCGCCCTCGGTGGGTGCCAGATAGCCGGTGAGGATATTCATAATGGTGGATTTGCCCGCGCCGTTGGGCCCCAGCAGGCCGTAGATCTGGCCGTCCGGCACCGTAAACGAGAGATCCTGCACGGCAGGGCGGCTGCCGTAGGACTTGCTCAGGTGAGAAACTTCGATCACAGCAAACTCTCCTTTTATTCAGAAGCTGTTTTGCGGAAAGCGGCATGGACGCAGCGCTTTCCGGTTTGGAACTGCTATATTTTAGACGGAAAATGTGTTTAAATTAAGACAATCCTGTGTGGGAAAACGAAACATTTGCCCGCGCAAAACGCAAAAATGCCGCCTCCCGAAGGAAGCGGCATGAGATAGCCTATAATTACTTACGGCCGAAACGCTTGTTGAAGCGCTCAACACGTCCGCCGGTGTCAACCAGCTTCTGCTTGCCAGTGTAGAAAGGATGGCACTTGGAGCAAACTTCGACGTGGATCTCGGGCTTGGTGGAACGAGTGTTGATGACATTACCGCAAGCGCAGGTAATGGTGCAGTCAACGTAGTTCGGATGGATACCCTGTTTCATTCTTTTCACCTCAATTCTGGTTCTGACGTATTGGGGCCATATTTAATGTATGTGCCCATCACAACCTTCAATATCGGCTACCCCGTCGAGCGGCCTTGGAAACGATTGCCTTACTATTATAGCACGAATCGGCCGGAATGCAAGAGGGAATTTTAAGTTTTTTACAGCTTTTGCAGCAAAGCATAAAAACTGCCTCCGAAGCAGCACGGTCTTGTGCGCTGCTTCGGGGGCAGTCTGCTTTTGTTCTATTATAAGGTTACTGCTTTGCGCTTTCCGGGGCGACCTCAAAGTCGATCTTGCCCAGATTGACGTCTGCACGCACGATGGTAATCATCATGGTATCGCCCAGATTCCAGTTCTTGCCGGAAACAGGGTCGGAAAGGCGGACGCCCTCGGTGAGCATAGTGCCGGTGGCAGTCAGGCTGGAAGCGGGCACAAAGCCCTCCACGCCGTTTTCCAACTCGATGAACAGGCCGCGCTGGGTCACGCCGGAGATGCGGCCCTCGTAGCACTCGCCCAGATGGCGGCGGGCATACTCGGCCTTGTAGCAGTCCTCGGCTTTGCGCTCGATCTGCATGGCGATCACCTCGCGCTCGCTGGCCTGCTTGCTGACATCCTCGGCAAACTCACTGTAGCGCAGGATCATGGTGTCCTTATCGGTACCCTTGAGCTGGGCGGTCATGATACGGTGGATAGCCAGGTCCGGGTAGCGGCGAATGGGGCTGGTGAAGTGGGCATAGTCCTGCAGAACCAGACCGTAGTGACCCTTGGGCTTTTCCTCATACACAGCCTTGGACATACAGCGCAGCATACCGGTGTTGATGATCTGCTCATAGGCAGTGCCGCGCACGCCCTCCAGAATAGCGCTCAACTCCTTGGGGGTGGGCACGTCCTTGGCAAAGTGGTCGTTGACGCCGCAGGCCTGCAGCAGACCGTGCAGACGCTCCAGCTTTTCGGCGTTGGGCTCCTCATGCACGCGGTACACAAAGGGGATCTGCTTCACCCGGGCAAAGTGGGCGGCGCACTGGTTTGCCAGCAGCATGAACTCCTCGATCATGGCTTCGCTCTCGCCGGAGGTGCGCTTTTTCACATCGATGCAGCGGCCGTCCTCATCGAGGATCAGCTTTACCTCGCCGCTCTCGATATCCATGCAGCCGCGCTCCTTGCGCAGGCGGGCACGGTGGCCGTACAGCTCCTTCATGGCAGGCAACTGTGCCAGTACCTCGTGGTACTTGCCGGTCAGCTCGTCATCGGCGTTGCCGGCCAGCAGGGCGTTGATCTCGGAGTACACACCCTTGACCCGACTGCGGATGACGGACTTGACAAAGCGGTAATCGGTCAGGTTGCCGTCCTTATCCAGCCGCATCAGGCAGGAGAAGGCAAGCCGCAGCACGCCCTCGTTCAGGCTGCAGATGCCGTTGGACAGCTGCTTGGGCAGCATGGGCACCACCTGATCGGCGTAGTAGACGCTGGTAGCGCGGCTGAAGGCTTCGTTGTCCAGTTCGGTGCCGGGCTTGACGTAGTTGGAAACATCCGCGATATGCACGCCCAGCTCAAAGCCGCCGTCCGGGGTCTTGGTCAGGCTGATAGCATCGTCGATATCCTTGGTCTCGGCGCTGTCGATGGTAAAGATGGGCAGAGCGCGCAGATCCATGCGGCCCTCGCAGTCCGCAGCAGACACCTCGGCGTTGTCCAGCTTTTTGGCTTCGTCCCGCACCTTGTCCGGGAAGCGGCTGCGGATATCCTGCGCGTAGAGCAGTGCCTTTGCGCAGCGCTTGGCTTCGTCACAGCTGCCAAAGCGCATGGCCACGCCCACGCGGTGATCCTCCTGACGGTTGCCGCGCAGCAGGATCTCCACTGCCACCTTGTCGCCGTCCTTGGCGCTGCCTTCGCAGTCCCGCATGACCTGCATGGAGATAGCGGGGCAATCGTCCGGTACGAACTTCAGGCGGCCCTCCATGCGGTGCATGGTACCCACCAGCGCGTTCTTCTCTTCCAGAACAGCAAGGATCTCGCCCTCATCGCTGCCCTCTACCCGGGGGTGTGCAAACTTTTCCACCAGCACCTTGTCGCCGGGCATTGCGCCGCGGGTGAACCGGCCGGGGATAAAGATATCGCTGGTGCCGTCCTCCAGCATGACAAAGGCAAAGTTTTTGCCCAGCTTTACCACCTTGCACAGCAGTGCCTTGTCGGCACGGCCGCTGCGCACGGTGAAGAACACGCCCTGACGCTGGCAGATGACGGCCTCGTGCACCAGCTGGTCCACGGCCTCCATCACCTTGCGGTCTGCGCCGCGATCCCCGCCGAACTTATTCTTCAGATCCTTTACGGTGCACGGCTGATTCTGGATCGCGTGCTCAATTTTATCGCGCATTGCCATAAAATATTTTCTCCTTCACTTCCGTGGCCGTGCATCTCCTGCGGAGCACAGCCCTGCCTTGGGACGGGCGCTTTCCCCTGTCCCCTCTTTGCGGCAGCCCGCAGAACCGGCTGCCCGCACTTTTTTCTGCACAGAAAAACAGCCCCGTCCGTTCACGGGGCTGCAACGCCTTCTCAGCCTGCCAGACGGCCTGCGAACAGACAGGCCAGAATAGCGACCACAAAGAACACCACGCCTGCAATGCGGGTGACTTTAGCCAGCATCTGATCCGCCGGGGTCAGACGTGCATTGTTGGCACCGCCCACGCTGCCGTTGATGGCACCGGACAGACCCTGACCGTGGGTGTGCTGCATGAGGGTGAGGAAAACGATGACCAGCGAAGCCACCAGCAGAATGGCACCGCCAACAATTTCGATAACAGACATGAATCGTAACGCTCCTTTTATTTGTAAATACGGAAATCCACGCAAAAACACAACTATATAGTAGCATAACAAAGCCAAAATTGCAAGCGGAATCCGCGCATTTATCCCGCCGCTTCCAGCGCGGCGCACACCTGTGCAAAGATGGCTGCACCGGAATACGCCGTATGCACCGCGCCGTCCTGCAGCACCACAATGGTGTAGCGGGGCTTTTCTGCCGGCCAGAACCCCGCAAACCACAGGTTGCAGCGCTCGGTGCCCTCCGGGGTGAACTGCCCGGTCTGAGCAGTGCCGGTCTTGCCTCCCGCCCCGCCGGAAACCCCGGCGGCATCCTGCGCGGTGCCCTGCTGCACCACCTGCACTAACATAGTGCGCAAGAGCGCTGCGCTCTGCGCCGGGAGCACCCGCCGTCCCCGAGGGTGGCTAAGGGGCTCTACCGGCTGCCCGGTAGTCTCGTCCAGTGTAGCTTGCAGCACATAGGGCGCGCGGTATACGCCGTCCGCTGCAATGGTGTTGAACAGCGCCGCAACCTGCATGGGTGTCGCCAGCAGACTGCCCTGCCCAAAGCTGAAATTGGCCAGCTGTCCGCTTTGCACCAGCTCCTGCGCGGTGGGCAGCTGCCCGGTCTCGGCGGCAAGCCCTTCTGCCAGCGGCAGGCTCTGTCCAAAGCCGAACGCCTGGGCGGCGTCCAACAGTTTTTCCGCGCCCAGCTGCTGCCCCAGGCAGATAAAATAGCCGTTGCAGCTTTTTTCCAGCGCAGCGGCAAGGTCTACCTGCCCATGTGGCACCCCGCCCGCGCAGCGGAAGATCTGCCCATCCACCATCACCGCGCCGGTGCACTCGAAAACCGGCTGCAAGCCCGCTTCCAGTGCAGCCGCCGCCAGCACCGGCTTGAACACCGACCCCACCGCATAGCTTTGCAGCGCCCGGTTCAGGAAGGGGCTGTTCGCCGCCTGCAAACTGTCGGCAAGGTACTCCGGGTCGTAGCCCGGCACACTGACGCTGGCGCGCACCGCCGCCGTGGCGGTATCCAGCACCAGAATGCAGCCGCTTTGCATAGTGGTGGACGCCACCGCTTCCACCGCCCGCTGCACCGGACGGGAGATGGTCAGCTGCACACCCAGCGCCCCGCTGTCGGCTTGCAAAAGTTTGGGCGTCTCGCCGGTGCGCAGCGTACCCTGCGCTGTGACGGCGCAGACAAGGCTGCTGTGCTCCCCTGTGCCGGAAAGCACGGCGTCCAGTGCCTTTTCCAGCCCCGCAGCGCCGTGACCTGTGCTATCCAGATAGCCCAGCAGATGCTGACACAGCGGCACCGCCGCATACCGCCGGGCGGTGGGGTAACCGGTCAGCCCAAGGCGGGCGGGGTCGCAGTTCACCTCCAGCAAAAACGGCGCAGCGCGGCTGCGGCTGCGGTACAAAAGCGCCTGCCCGGCGGCGTCCGTGCAGGCATACAGCCGGTCGTAATTGCCCTGCCCGGGAAAACACACCACCTGCCAGCGCTCCTCTAACCCGGTGAGCAGCTGCCCCTGTGCATCGTAAAAGCTGCCCCGCCGGGCGGGCAGCTGCAGGGTGACCGTACTCTGCGCCGCCGCCCGCGCGGCATAGGCGGGGTGCTGCGCCAGCAGATACAACCGGCACAGCACCACCATAAACCCCAGCAGCAAGGCAGCATACACCGCCAGCACCCGTTTGCCGGACATCCCCGCGCCCCCTTTCCGTATGGTTAGGGTGGGCAGCAGGGGTGCAGGGTATACATAAAAAGAGGTGGAACCTCTCCGAAGAGAAATTCCACCTCTCTGGCGTATCTTATTAAGAAAGCCTGGTACGGATTAGTACATGCCGCCCTTCCAAACCACACTTTTGGAGCCGAATCACGCATATCCGGAAGCGTAGACTTTTGTAGAATTATCAAGGCCACAAGCCGATTTTTCCAGATTCTCCGTTTTTGCACGATCCACGCTTTTCTACGCAAATCTACGCCACTTACCGGGTGATTGGCGTAAGTTTTGGCGTAAGTTTCGGCGTAAGCAATTCCGCTTCATGCGTCGAAAATCACAGGTTGCCGGCGATCTGTTCAAAGGCTCTTTCAACCGATTCAAAGCTGCTGTGCGTGTAGACATCCAACGTCACACTGGCATTGGAGTGTCCCATCAGGTATTGCAGGCTTTTTACATCCAGCCCGGCCTGCTGAACATTGGTGCAGAAGGTGTGTCGCAGCACATGAGGTGTAATGCGCGGAACAGGTTTGCCGTACGCCTTCTCAAACTTTCCCTGCACGCCACGCATATAGTTTTCCAAGTGCATTGCCACCTTCGGCATTCCGGACTTGTCCAGAAAGAGGAATCCGCTGCAACCATCCACCAGCGCTTCCACTTTCGTGGACGCTCTGGCTTTTACTACACGCCGCAACGCTGCACAAACGGTATCTGTCATGGGAACATTGCGGATACCGCTTTTTGTTTTCGGCGGTGTGACAAAGTAGGGCTTTTCAGCCGTCCGGCAAAGCTGCCGCCGGACATGGATACAGTGCCGTTCAAAGTCGATATCTGCTCGTGTCAGGCCATACAACTCACTCACACGCAAGCCGGTTCCCATAAGAATGACGATATCATCATAATAGTTGCCGCCATAGTCCTGAACGAATTGCAGATATTTCTCCTGCTGCTCTCTGGTCAGTGCATCACGCACATAAGCGTCCTTCGGCACAACGTCCGACAGCTTGAACTTAAATGGATTCTTGCGGATGATGTCATCCTCTACCGCCATCTCAAACGCCGGTCTGACAACGCTTTGCAGGATTCCTATGGTGTTTTGCTTGAAACCGCTGTCATGCAGAAACACGAACCAGCCTTTCGCATCGGACAATTTTACCGTTTTGATGGCTTTTTGCCCGAAAGGGTCAGCATGAATCCTCTTGACCGCTGTGTTGTACGACCGAAGTGAATTGGGTTTCAACCCACGTTTCAGGTTCATATAGCGGTCAACCAGATCAGCCACCGTCATCTCTCCGGCGGCGTAGTCGATGCCGTCTGCCAGATCGCGCCACAGTTCTTCCTCTTTTTTCCGCAGCTCTGTCAGGGATTTAGCGTAAATACAACGCCGTTTCTTGTGGATATCGGTATAACGATAGTCGTAGGTGCCGTTTGCTCTCTGGCTTTCGCCATCCTTCAAAACACGGCCCTTGCTATCCTTGCGCTTTTCAGGCATTTAGAAGCTCCTTTCTGTGAAAAGCGCATATAGGGGTTAATTTTAGTATACCATACCGACCATGCGATTTCCACCGATATCGAATAGAAAAGACGTTGCATCATTCTCAAATAGAATACGCCTGCTCGATAAAGTAATCAAACAGACGGCGCTTGATCAAACGCTTGTTGCCCACCCAAAGGACAAATTTGCACTTATCCTCGTTGGTGATCTCACGCAGTTTATTGATGCCAATGCCGGAATAAGCCGCAGCTTCCTCCAGCGTTAAATTGCTCTTTTCCCAAATCGGAACTTGTCGGGACTTGGTCCCTCCATCTTGCTGATGCAAGACCGTTCCGTCGCTTAAAGTCCCCACCGGGGACTTCATTGATTCGCAAACGCGAACTTCTTTCATAGGCAAAACCTCCGTGTTTTTGTTTGTAACCAGCAGACTGTAACCACAACAGAAAACTTTTTCTGCAATGGTGTGCTGGCAATTTTCCGTATTTATTTTTTCTTATCAGTTACAGGTTACATGGTTACAAATAGGGAAATTATTTGGAATGATGCGACTTTGAGGCAGCTGTAAGATGTAACCACACCTGTAACCAACGATGTAAAGCAGCCCTTCAAAACGGAAATCCCATCTGCTGAGCTTCTTCGTCTGTAAGTTCCACAAAACCGTCTGCATCCACTTTTGCAGCGGTTACACGTTCCCATCCTTTCTGCACGCCATACTTCGGGTAGCGTTTGGCTGCTTTATGGGCTGTCCACCCCCTGATTTCGCCATTCGCAATTCCTGCAGTCATGATCTCACAGATGGCACGGGTTTCCCACTCCGCAGGAAGATTCAGATTGCCCAGTGCCTCAGCGTAAAGCTGTTTGGAACATACCCGGTCACCCGTGTAATCTTCCAGAAACGCATAGATCATACCAGCCTGCGTATCTTCCTGCATGAAATCTTTCTGGCAAATCTGCAAGGCCTCCTGCATGGCAGGGCTGAATGTCAGCTTATAATCACCGCTGTTGTAAATCGTCATGGCTTCTGCCCAAAGCTGGTCGATATAGGCACGAGATTCGGCTTCGTTGTCCAGAATGTGGACTTCAGCCAGTTCCGCATCCACTGGGACAGGGATAAAGCGGCGGTTTCCTGTGCGGTCACGGGGCAAAAAATCCTGCCGATTGGTCGTGCCAGCAAAGACGCACTGGCGCAGACGGTCGGCAGGATGGGTCTCGTAGGGAACTTTATAGGTTTCCTTCTGCTTACTGAGGAAACTCTTGATTTCCTCGATGCTCTTGGCATTGGCAGTGGCGATCATCTCCGACATTTCGATGATCCAGTGACCTTGCAGCTTGCGGTACACGTTGTCATCGTCCAGCCGCCGCAGGTCATCCGAGAACCACTCGTCCTTGACGGCCAGCAGGCGAAAAAAGGTGGACTTTCCCGCACCTTGCCCGCCCACCAGACAGAGCATGGTTTCAAA
>ENA-ORNP01003419-ORNP01003419.1-human-gut-metagenome-genome-assembly--contig:-NODE-3419-length-11284-cov-2.714044_pt1 | contig 11284 bp, 10 predicted proteins | sample MGYA00242119_ERZ509030 | MGnify/ENA primary metagenome ERZ509030 (study PRJEB26280, sample SAMEA2338708) | human gut metagenome | biome: human gut; feature: human-associated habitat; material: faeces...
GCGGCTGAATATTTCAAAAAACGGAAAGAATTTGTCCAAAAGCAACGTAAAGCATAAACTGATTTCACCAAACGAATCCGAATCAACAGTTAATGGTAACAAATTTAAAGTTTTTTATTCTCCAGATGAGATTAAAGTTGTAAATTCAAAAGGAGAAACCGATTGTATTATTGATTTGAAAGCTCTTATTGATGCAAATAATACGCCGGAAAATTCGTTAAAGCTGAAAAAGATGCTGAAAGAATGTTCTGCTGATGAATTACAGGTTATCAGCAAGAAACTTAAAAAACTGGAGTTTAATTCCAATAAGATAGATGCTTTTGCAACTACATCAAAAGGTCTTGTTTCTACAGGTGATGATATTTTTATATTCAGGCATGAAATGGGGCATATTGATGATTTGTTCGGTACAGCTCCAGGGAAGGATATGGCGTGCCGGGGAATTTATTCAACTGCTGACACATTTAAAAATATTTACTCACAGGAACTGAATATGTTTATGAAAGAGTTTCCAGAAACTCAGCGGAAATATGTGGATTATTTTATAGACCATACAAATCATGAATTGAGTAAACAAAGTTTTCAAGAAACCGTAGCCGAGCTTATTGCATCAAACAAATGCCCGGATATTAGTAAGCTTTTTGGAACTAGAACAGAATATTTAGAACGATATTTCCCTCAAACAAGAAGCTTTCTTGTGAATACGTAATTCTCAAAATGTTTTTAATAATTCATAACAAAATAACACAGCCTGAATTATTTGTGCTACGATTTTGTATATGAACTGGAAAAATCTGAGTAAAAAGAAGAAGGCTTATATTATAGCATTTTCCGGAATTGTCGGGATATTACTGTGGGCTTTTATTTCTGCCGGAATTATCACCCATAATTTTAACCGCAGTCAGCTTTCTGTAAATCAAGACAGGCAGGAAGCTCTGATTAACGGTATTATTCTTACTGAAACCAAGGATGAAAAAAAATACTGGGAAATTTACGGTGAATCCGGCACTTATGACAGCACAAACGGAGTTGCTCTTCTTGATAACTGTATCGGAAATTTTTATGATGAAAATAATGAAGTTTCTATGAGTTTTGAATCCAGCAAAGGTACTTACAACTCAAAGAAAACCCAGATTATTATGTATAATGATACAAGGGTTGTTATTAAAGACGGAACTTCCCTTGAAGCTGACAGGATTACCTGGACCGGTTCTGATAATCCTATTGTTGCAAAAGGCAATATAAGAATTACACGCAATGGTCAATTCCTTGCCACTGCCGATACGGTTGAAATAAGCCCAAGTTATGATAACTTTAAAATTATAGGTCATGCCCAATCTAAAATGTATGATGTTAAGGAGAAAAAATGAAGAAACTCTTAATTAGTATAGCTGTTATAATGTTTTCTTTCGGTATAATCGCACAGGCGTCGGATCTGGTTATCGAATCAAAAACCCAGACTTTTTCCGAAGAAGATAACAAGATTAAGTTTCAAGGCGATGTAAAAGTTTCCGTTGACGATATGAAAGTTGTCGGAGAATCTGCCGATATTAATATGAATGAAGAACAGAAACTTGATACTGCAACATTTTATGACAAACCTTACGCATACGAAGTTAAAAAGAACAAAAAACGAGAAGTTAAAGCTAATATTTTAAAAGTTTCTTTAATTACAAAAATCGTCAGGGCTGAAGGTGATACCCAGTCAGTAGTTTTTGACGGCAAAGTTCCTATTGTTGTTATTAACTCGGATGTTCAGGAATACGATACAAAAACAGGCGTGATGACTGCAACCGGTGCTGTAACAATTAAGTACAAAGATATTGAATCTTTTTCAAATAAAGCCATAATTAAAACAAATAAAAACGGCGATTTGAAAGACCTGGAACTCATTGGAAATGCCAGAGTAAAAGACAAAACAAATGAATCTTTTGCTGATAAATTCTATTATAGCGAAGCAACAAAAATGCTTACAGCAACAGGCAACACTACCTCTAATGCAACAATGGAGGACGGGCAGAAGCTTATATTGAAATCTAATGTGCAAGAATACAACCAGGATAAAAATACTTACAGTGCAAGCGGAAATGTTCGCGTATGGTACCAGGATTACTACGCTGTAGGGCCTAAAATTACTGTTTATCCGGATAAAACTACAAACAAACCTAATGATATATATTTTACCGGCCGTTCAAGTATTACTCAGGGCGTAAGAACTATTTATGCCGATAAGATTAAGATGATGCTTAAACCGAAAGACTTCCATGCCGAAGGTAATACACGCACCGTAATAAAAAATATCGGTTCGGGCGACAGCAGCGACGGAGAAATGACACTCGGATTATAAGGAAAATAAAATGAGCGCAAAAATTGACAAAGCTGTAGAGCTGTATAATAAAGGTGAGTATGACAAAGCTATTGATATTTTTAGTTCAGTTTCTGAAACTGAAACTCCAAGTGCCGAGTTATATAATAATATAGGCTTATGCTATTTTAAGAATGGTAATATAGAAAAAGCGGAAGACAATTTCCTGAAAGCTATTGAAATAAACCCGAAATTGCCACAGGTTTATCTAAATCTTGCTGACATTTATTATAAGCAGAGAGATTTTGAAAACGGGCTTGAACTGCTTTCACAAGGAGTTTATGAGCTTCCTGACAATATGGTTTTGAGGCATCTGCTTGCAAGATTTTATATGGAAGATGCAAGGCTTGATTTGGCTATAGATGAACTTGAAAAAATCCTTGAAACCCAGCCTGAAAATTATGATGCTTATTATGATTTGGGTAAGGTTCATTTTGAACTTGGAAATTATGCTGTTGCAATAGAAAATTTTGAAAATGTTCTTGAATACAAAGAAGATAATGTCTGGATTTATTATTATCTTGCTCAGGCTTATGAAGCAAACGATGAAATAGACAAAGCTATTTCAAATTACCTTAAAGTTATTGCAAGAGATGACGGCTTTTATCAGGCTTATAAAAAGGTCGCAATATTGTTCCTTGCAAGAGGTGATTACGAAGATGCGGTAGAATACTTTGAAGACTATGTAACTCTTGGCGTGCCGCAGGAAGAAATAAATAACGTTAATAAGCTTATAGAAAGAATTAAGAAGAAACAAGAAAATGAAAGATAAATACTGGATTGCGTTTTCGGCAATTGAACAAATTGACAGCACATTTGTTCAAAGACTTTATAACTATTTCGGAGATGTAGAAGAGGCTTATAATGCAGGCTTGAATGATTTGGAGCAAATTGACGGGCTTAGTGTAAGGAAAGCTGAAACTTTTCTTCGTGAGCGTGATAAAATCAATCCGGATAAAGCGCTTGAAGAAGTGCAAAACCGCGATATTAAATTCTTAGCCTTTGAGGATGAAAAATATCCTAAAATGCTTAAACAAATTTCAAATCCTCCTGCCGTTTTGTATTACAAAGGAGATATAGAAGCCTGTAATTTTGAAAGAACTCTTGCAGTTGTCGGTTCAAGGCGTGCAAGTTATAGCGCAAAGGAAGCTGTAAATAAAGTACTCTCAGAATTAAAAGATACTGATATTTGCATAGTTTCCGGTCTTGCTGCCGGAATTGATACCGCAGCACATCTTGCGGCACTGGAAAATAATCTAAAGACAATCGGTGTTATAGCAAGCGGGTTTGATTATATTTATCCGTCCTCTAACAAATATCTTTATCAAAAACTTGAAAACGGCGGCGGTGTTGTTGTAACAGAATATTATCCGACCTTTCAGCCTTTAAAGTTCAGATTTCCTCAGAGAAATAGAATAGTTTCAGGACTTTCATACGGTACCCTTGTTGCCGAGGCTTCACTAAAAAGCGGGGCTCTTATAACTGCAAACCTTACTCTGGAACAGGGAAGAGAGCTGATGTGTATTCCGGGGCTTATTTCAAATCCTAATACAGAGGGTATTTATAAGCTTCTAAAAAACGGGGCAGCTTTGGTTACAAAAGCCGATGATATTCTTGAAGCACTTAACTGGGAAATAAACCCGGTACAGCAGCTTTCTATAGATTTAACGGAAAATTTGAACGAAGCTGAACAGAAAATATATAAAGCTTTTGATGTTGAAGAAAAAGGTTTTGATGAACTTTCGGCATTAACAAAAATCAGTACGGCTGATTTGCTGACGAACTTGACAACCATGGAGCTTAAAGGCATAATAAAACAAGTAACCGGTGATAGATATAAGAGGGTGTAGAATATAAATGGCAAAAGCAGCAGCAGAAAAAGCAGACAATACACAGGCAGCTTCTAAAAGTAAATCAAAAAAAGAAAAAGCTCTTGTAATAGTCGAGTCTCCTGCAAAATCCAAAACAATAAGAAAGATTTTAGGTGACAGTTATACAATTGAAGCAAGTTTCGGACACATAAGGGATTTGCCTCAGAATGTCCTCGGCTTTGATGTTAACAAAGGTTTTGAACCGTCATTTGTCGTTATTCCTGAAAAGAAAAAAGTTGTTACTAAATTAAATGACTTATCTAAAAAAAGTGATAAAATTTTTCTCGCATCCGACCCCGACCGGGAAGGAGAAGCAATTGCCTGGCATGTCAGACAGGTTCTGAATGTTCCTGATGATAAAGTTTTTAGAATTGAGTTTAACGAAATTACGCCAAAAGCTGTAAAATATGCCGTTGAACATCCGCGTGCCATTGATATGGACAGGGTAAAGGCACAGCAGACAAGACAAATTCTTGATAAGCTTGTAGGTTATAAACTAAGCCCTGTTTTATGGAAGAGGCTTGGCAATTATCACCTTTCAGCCGGCCGCGTTCAGTCAGTTGCCCTGAGGATGATTTGTGAAAGAGAAGAAGAAATCGAAGCTTTCGTTCCTGTTGAATACTGGTCAATTCATACTGAACTTGAAAAGGAAGGCGGCGTTTTTGAAGCCGAGCTTTCAAAATATAAAGATAAAAAAGTTGAAATCCATAACGAAGAAGAAGCGCAAAAGATTGTTGAATTTCTTGCTGATAAATCAACAGAATATAAAGTTGCAAAGATTACAAACCGCGAAACAAAGCGTAAACCTACTGCACCTTTTATAACCTCAACACTTCAGCGGGAAGCCTCATCAAAGCTTGGCTATGGTGTGCAAAAAACAATGCAGATTGCGCAGAAACTTTACGAAGGGATTGAGCTTGAAAACGGCGCGGTCGGTTTGATTACCTATATGAGAACCGATAGTACAAGAATTTCCGATGATGCTCAGGCAATGGCAAAGGATTTTATTCTCAATAACTACGGTGAGAAATATTATCCGGAGAAACCTAATATTTATGCAAAGGGGAAACAAAATGTTCAGGATGCTCACGAAGCTATCCGTCCGTCTTATCCTGAAAGAACTCCGGACAGTATTAAACAATATCTTTCAAATGAGCAGTATCGTTTGTATAAGCTAATATGGAATAAGTTTATGTCATCACAAATGACAAATGCTACTATTGCCAATAAATCAGTTGAAATTACAGCCGGAGATTACACTCTGAGAGCAAGTACAAGTAAAGTTATGTTCGACGGTTTCTTAAAGCTTTACAACGAAACAGCAGATGAGGACAATGCTCCTAAAGAAAAAATACCTGATCTTCAAAAAGACGATATTTTGACTTGTCGTAAAGTTACGCCTAAGCAGCACTTTACCCAGCCGCCTCCAAGATATTCCGAAGCTACTCTTGTTAAGGCTCTGGAAGAATACGGTATAGGACGTCCGTCAACTTACGCTTCTATTATTACAAAAATCCAAACGCGCGGCTATGTTGAAAAGCTTGAAAAGGCTCTTGCTCCAACTTTACTCGGGCGGACTGTTTCCAAGCAGCTTGTGGCTCAATTTACGGATGTAATGGATTATAAATTTACCGCAGGTATGGAAACCAAGTTAGACTTGATTGCTGAAAAGAAGGCGGTCTGGAATAAAGTTCTGGAAGATTTCTACGGTCCGTTTATAGAAGTAGTTAACGATGCTATGAAAAACGGCGAGCGCGTTCGCATTGAAAGTAATGTTATGTGTCCAAACTGCGGTAAACCAATGCTTGTAAGAACAAGCCGGCAGGGAAACCAGTTTTTGGGATGTTCCGGTTATCCAGAATGTAAAACCGTAATGTCGATGAACGCAATTTCTGAAAACGCTCAGGCGCAGCCTGCCGGGGCTGAGAAATGCGAAGAAAAGTGCGAAAAATGCGGTTCGGATATGGTATTTAAAACAGGTCCTTACGGCAAATATATGGAATGTACAAATGAAGAATGCAAATTCCGAAAGCCATACCGCCGCTCTACCGGCGTTAAATGCCCTAAATGCGGTAACGGGGTTATTGTTGAAAGAAAATCAAAACGCGGAACTGTATTTTTTGGCTGCGATAAATATCCGGACTGTGATTTTGTTCTCTGGAATGAACCAACCGGTGAGGAATGTCCTGATTGCGGGGCGTTACTTGTGAAAAAGGTTCTGAAAAAAGGAACAACAATAGAATGTTCAAATCGTACATGTGGATACAAACGTACGGTAGAAGAAAATACGGAGGCTCAGGCTGATGAATAAATTTGGTTTAATCGGTTATCCTTTAGGACATTCAATTTCAGCAGTGATTCACAAGGCAGGTTTTGAAAGCCTTGGTGTTAATGCTTCATACGATATTCTTGAAACAGATCCTGAAGATTTGGTTGATAGGGTTAAATTCTTTAAACACAACAATTATAGCGGTTTTAATGTAACTATCCCGTTAAAACTTCCTATCTCTCTTTTTGTTCAGGAAGTTGACAAGTATGCAGATATTGCAGGTGCGGTTAATACTGTAAAGATTAATCCTGATAAAACCTTTAAAGGATATAATACTGATGCTATGGGATTTAAAAAAGCTATACCTTCATCAATTAATCTTGAAGGAGCTTCTGTTGCTCTTCTGGGTACCGGCGGCGCAAGCAGGGCTGCTGTTTTAGGTTTATCTGAACTTGGCGTTAAGGAGATTGGCGTTTATACTCGAAATATTCCTAATGCACTAGATTATATGGCATATATGCGCCGGAAATTTCCTGCAATAAATTTCACAGCCTATCAGATTGATGCTGTAAGAGATTTGTCTAAATACGACATGCTTGTGAATACAACCCCTATAGGAATGCTTGGGCGTTCTGCTGATATGACACCTGTAGAGGCAAATGTTTTGCAGACAATGCATGAGGGAGCTGTTGTTTACGATGTTATTTATAATCCTAAAAAAACTGTATTGTTAACAAATGCAGAACGGCTTGGGCTAAAAATTATAAATGGGCTGGATATGTTGATTTATCAGGCAATTTCAGCTCAGGAAATATGGCTTGGAAGAACTCCTGATTTTAATGCAATGAAAATTGCTGCACTTGAGAGTTTGTGATAGCAAAAAATTTTATGTGCAAGGTTTTTGTATCGTATGGCTATAAGATTTTCTTCTGTTACATTTACAGGTTATCATAAACCTGATAATTATAAACGTATAGATAAAAATGTGGTACGTTCTGCTCAACCTCAGGCAGAGGAAATTGTCTGGCTTAAAAAACACCGGAATATTACAGATATTATAAATTTCAGAACTCTGACCGTTCCTGCAACAGATTTTAATGAAGAAAAACTTGCTGATGCTTTGAATATAAAATATCATTCTGTTCCAACTGAGACGAAAAAGCCTAAAATTGAGGATGTGAAACATTTTCTGAATATAATAGATGATGTTAAGAAACGCGATGGAAAAGTATTAATACACTGTAGAGCCGGTGCGGACAGAACAGGTTTTTATGCTTTCATTTATAAAGTTTTGAACGGTCTTGATAATATGAAAAATGCGGAAAAAGAAATGCTTGAAATGGGCTATCACAAAGACCGCTATCCTTTTCTTCAGGAAATGGCAAAAGACTTTATTAAAGTATTGAAAAAATAATTGTCCTGGAAAATTCTGTTATAATTGTATACGGGCAGACTTTTAGAGTGGTGTTTGGGAATGCGGACAGGAGCAGGACCGGGTTGATACAACGGAAAACTGCGGTGCTGGATTATGGTTATTCATATCTTAACGCATCAATCGGGTTAAGAAGTGATGCTTTATAAGCAGGGTAGTATCCAAAAAGTACTCCTATAGCACCTGAAAATCCTAGCGAAAGTGCAATGGAAAATCCTGATATGGAAATACTCATATCCGAGAATATTTGTATTGCTTTAGCTCCGGTAACACCTATCAGAACCCCTATTACTCCTCCGATTACCGAAAGCAGGAATGATTCAATCAGGAACTGAATGCGTATGTCACTGGCTTTCGCTCCTATTGCCATTCGGATACCGATTTCTTTTGTTCTTTCTGTTACAGATACAAGCATAATATTCATAATTCCGATGCCGCCTACTATCAATGAAACCGAAGCAATTGCACCGAGAAGGATTGACATTGTGCGGGCAGAAGATTTTATTGTTTCCTGCATTTCTGCAAGGTTTCTAATCTCAAAATCTTTTTCCTGAGTTTTTCCTATGTTATGGCGTTTGGTGAGAATTTCGTCAATATCCTCTTCTGTTGTCTGCATAACTTCATCGCTCTGGGCTTTTACATTTATCATTTTTATTGAGCCGGGAAAGTCTGTTCCGAAAACTTTTTTCTGGGCTGTTGTTATCGGGATGAATACCAGATCATCCTGATCCATTCCCATTCCGCTCTGACCTTTTGTTTTTAAAAGTGCAATAATTTTAAACGGAACATTACCTATACGCATTGTTTTATTTATAGGGTCAACATCTCCAAAAAGCTCATTTGCAACTGTGTTTCCAATAATTGCGACTTTCGTGTTGTTTTTTATATCTTCCGGAATAAAATTTCTTCCGGTCAGGATTTCATAGTTTCTTATAAAAAGATAAGGTGCAGTTGTTCCTCCTATGGTTGTAGACCAGTTCTGATTTCCGTAAGTAAGCTGGGCTGTGCCTGATGAATAAGGTGCAACAGCAAGAACCCCTCTGGCTGATTTTTCAATTGCATCTGCATCTTTTAGAGTTAAAGATGGTTTTGTCCCAAAACCCATTCTTACCCCGCCTGAGGTTGCAGAAGCGGAACGGATCATAAGCAGGTTGCTGCCCATTGATTCCATATCTTTTGCAATTTTTTTGCTTGCGCCTGTTCCGACTGCAAGCATTATTATAACCGCACTCACGCCGATGATTATGCCGAGGCTTGTTAATATTGAGCGCATTTTGTTAATCTTTAACGAACGTATTGCCATTACAAGTGTAGATTTGAAATCTATCATAGTACATAATCCTCCATTTTTGTATTTACGGGGTGAGAATTTTTGTTTATCTCATCAGAAATAATATTTCCGTCTTTAAATCGTACAATCCGCCCGCAGTACTCTGCAATATCAGGTTCATGGGTTACGAGAACTATTGTTTTTCCCATTTGTCTGTTGAGGTTTACGAAAAATTCCATAACTTCAACGCTTGTTTTTGTATCAAGGTTTCCGGTCGGTTCGTCTGCAAGTATAAGCGGCGGGTCGTTTACAATAGCCCGGGCGACCCTCTGCTGCTGACCACCTGACATCTGGTTTGGCATATGGTCTTCTCTTTTCTCAAGCCCGACAATTTTAAGAGCGTTTTTTGCTCTTACAATCCTTTCTGCTTCGGGTATGCCTTTATAAATCATAGGAAGCTGGACATTTTCAAGTGCGCTTGTTCTTGATATAAGATTGAAGCCCTGAAATACAAAGCCCATTTTTACATTTCTTACATCAGCCAGTTCATCAGCATCAAGAGTTAGCATATTAATCCCGTCGAGAAAATAGCTTCCCGAGTTGGGTTTATCCAATGTACCGAGCATATTCATAAATGTTGATTTCCCTGAACCTGAAGCGCCCATTATTGCGACAAATTCACCGCGTTCGATTGAAAGCGAAACGCCGTTTAGGGCATTAAAGCTGTCCTCTCCTGTTTGATATGTTTTTATAGCATCTTTTACTTCTATCAGGCTCATTTTACCTCTAACTTTGCTGAAAATTCTTCAAATTTATCTTAAGCTTGTATTCTCTGCTGCGGGTGGCAGTATTCCGGTTCTCTACTGCTAGAATGGTCCGGGACCTCTGCGTCTTTTCTTATCTTTATTTTTTGAAAGTGATGAGTCTACTATTATTCTGTCACCTTCTTTTATTTCTTTAGAGATAATCTCTGTATTTGTATCATCGCTCGCGCCTGTTTCAATATTTATACGCTTAGGGCGTCTTTTTTCCAAAATCCAGATACCCTGATTTTTGTAACGTGTTCCATCTGTATTAGGGTTAAATTTGAGTGCAATACTCGGCGCGCACATTACATTTTCACTTTTATCTGTAATGATTGATACATTAGCGGTCATGCCCGGGATAAGTTTTAAATCATCGTTTTTAACGTCTACAATTACAGTGTAAGTTACAACATTTGAAACTGTTGTAGGTGAAATTCTTACCTGTGTAACTTTTCCTTTAAATACGCTGTCAGGATAACCATCGAGAGTGTAGGTTACGTCTTGCCCATCCTGAACCTTTCCGATGTCGGCTTCTGAAACGCTTACTTCAATTTGCATTTTTGTTAAATCCTGAGCTATTGTGAAAAGTTCAGGAGCCTGAAAGCTTGCTGCAACCGGCTGACCTACGTCGATTTCTCTCGAAATAATTGTTCCGTCTACAGGAGCTATGATTTGGGTATAGCCAAGGTTTGTTTGAGCAGTTTTAAGGTTTGCTCTGTATTGGTTAACCTGAGCCTGGGCTGCTCTTATCTGTGCTAAATCAGAGTAATATGTACTTTTATATTGATCAAGCTCGCTTTTTGCTACAAAATTTTTAGCATAGAGGTTTTTGTAGCGTTCATACATTTTTTTGTCATAATCTGCAATGGCTTGAAGTTTTGATACGTTTGCCATAGCATTATTAATTTGAGCCTGATTTTGCTGGACGGTTGCTTCAAAGTTTCGCGGGTCAATTTGAGCGAGGATTTGCCCCTTTTTCACCTGTGAATTAAAGTCCACATATATATTCTGAATAAGACCTGATACGGTTGAACCTACAGAAACAGTGTTAACCGGATTTATTGTCCCCGAAGCTTCTACCACCTGTGTTATTGTGCATCTTTCAAGAGGTTTTGTTATATATTTTACTCTTGATTTGATATATAATGCCTGTAAGGCAAAATGTACGTCTGTACCGCTTATCATTATATAATATAATTTTAAAATTGTAAAGATTTAAATCAACTTTTCCACATCTCATCATGAAAATTTGCGCCATTATCTGCGAATAC
>ENA-ORNP01003425-ORNP01003425.1-human-gut-metagenome-genome-assembly--contig:-NODE-3425-length-11270-cov-2.957200_pt1 | contig 11270 bp, 9 predicted proteins | sample MGYA00242119_ERZ509030 | MGnify/ENA primary metagenome ERZ509030 (study PRJEB26280, sample SAMEA2338708) | human gut metagenome | biome: human gut; feature: human-associated habitat; material: faeces...
TTATCTGGTGGGCTTCCAGCTGGGTGCCAACGGCTACCTGCTGGCCATCATCAGCGGCGACCTCGTCAGCGTCCTCTTCCTCTGCCTGACCGGCAAGCTGTGGAATTATGTGGAGCTCAAGGGCCTGAACAAGAACCTCTGGCAGCAGATGCTCCGCTTCTCCCTGCCCATGATCCCGGCCCAGATCAGCTTCTGGGTCATCAATGCATCGGACCTGTTCTTCGTGCGTGAGATGTGCAACGGGCTGGACGGCCACAGCGGCGACGCCTGGAGCGGCCTGCTCTCCACCGGCTACTTCCTGCCCACCATCCTCACCACGCTGGGCCTCATCTTCTACGACGCCTGGCAGCTCTCCGCCGTGACGGAAGAGGAAGGCCGCGCCCAGTTCTTTACAAAAATCTTCCGCACCTATTCCAGCGTGCTGTTCTGCTGCGCGGCGGGCATCATCTGGCTCTGCCGCCCGGTCATGCACATCATGAAGTCCAACTACTACACCGCCTGGCACTTTGTGCCGTTCCTGGCACTGGCGTCCACCTGCAGCTGCTTCAACCAGTTCCTCAACAGCGTCTACGTCGTCAACAAAAAATCTACCCACAGCCTCTGGACCATGCTGGCAGGTGCCGTGAGCAACTGCATCATGAACTACTTTTTCATCAAGTGGTGGGGCCCTGTGGGCGCGACTTACGCGTCGTTCCTGGGCCTGGGCGTGGTGTTCACCCTCCGCGCCATCGACGCCCACAGCATGATCGGCATGAGCATCCACCCCGCCCGCGTCCTGCTCAACTTTGCAGTGTTGGCCGGAGAGGCTCTTGTCCTGCTGGCCGAGGTGCCTCTCTACGGCCTCTGGACCGGCCTCATCACGCTGGGCATCATCCTGTACAACTTTGCCGGTGTCTGGGCCATGGCCCGGATGCTCCTGCCCAAGCTCCTGGGCCGCCGGGGCAGGGCCCTCGTGGCCGCCGTGGACGGCTGGATGACGAAGAAATAAACGCTTCCCGGATAGAAAAAACGCCCTCTCATCGATACCGCGATGAGGGGGCGTTTGGTTTGTCGCAAGTCAAAAAATCGAAAAAATGCGATAAAAGCTAGAGCCGCTGCCGGGTCACAGCTGTTTTTCGAGCCAGTCGGCGATGTCCGCAAACACTTCGGCTTTGTTCGTCTCCATCAGCAGCTCGTGGCGCGCGCCGGGGTAGAGCTTCTTCTGGATGTTCTGTGCCCCGGCGGCTTTCAGGCTGTCGATGGCGCGCTGGACGCCTTTGCCCTGTTCGCCCACCGGGTCGGCGTCGCCGGCCAGGAAAAGCAGGGGCAGGTCTTTTGGCATCCGGGCCAGAACCGCTGGGTCGTACAGCCGCAGGATGCCGGTGAACATGCTGTAGTAGGCGTTCAGGGTGAACGTGAACATGCAGCGCTCATCGGCGCGGTACTTGTCCACCTCGGCGGCGTCGCGGTTGAGCCAGTCCTGCGGGGTGCGGCCCTCCAGACCCTTGTTGTACCCGGTGAACGAGAGGCTGGCCACCAGTTTGCTGCGGTGCTGCCAGCCGAAGAAGACGGCCAGCACCCGGCAGATGGTTTTTGCCAGCTGCACCAGGGCTTTGGGCTGGAAACCGGTGCCCATGATGATGGCACCGGAGAGCTCACTGCCCCACTCGCACAGGTACTGCCGGGCGTAGAACGAGCCCATGCTGTGCCCCAGCAGGAAATAGGGCAGGTTGGGGAATTGCCGGTGGGTCAGCTTCCGGAGCTGCTCCATGTCCTCCACCACCCAGTTCCAGCTGCCCTTGGGACCGAAGTACAGCCGGGGCGCACCGTCAGAGACTGACAGGCCGTGGCCCAAATGGTCGTTGCCCACCACGGCAAAGCCACGCTCCGTCAGATACCCGGCGAAGTCCTCGTACCGCAGCACGTATTCCGAAACGCCGTGGGCGATTTGCAGGACGGCTCGGGGCGCGCCCTCCGGCAGCCACTCCACGGCGTGAATGGCGGTTTTGCCGTCGGCGGACGGAAAGGTAAATTCACGTTTCACCATGGAAATTTCCTCCTGTGTATGATAAAATGCGGTTTATCATAGTGTAACACGCTTTTTTGAAAATTACCAGAGGAGGAAACCCAATGGAGACCTATATCGCTGCACTGGATCAAGGGACCACCACCTCCCGGGCCATTCTGTTCAACAGCCGGGGAGAGATCGTATCAAAGGCCCAATATCCCTTCCGGCAGATCTTCCCTCAGCCGGGATGGGTGGAGCACGATCCCATGGAGATCTGGGCCACCACGGTCCGGGCGGAAGCAAAACCTTCCCGGGTGTTGCTGTTGGGGAAGATGAAATTCTTGGCGCTGGAGGTGACAGTCACCCGGATGCGGTGGCCTTTCCGGAAGCAATTGGACAACTTGGTGGTGCGGATCTTCAGGCAGACGATCTCGCCTTCCTGCAAAAACTCCGACTGAGCAAAGCCATTACGGTATCGGGCGCTGAGCAGGCCATCCGCCAGTTTGATGGACCGGCCGTTCTCATCCACGTCGGTAACACGCACCACAAAGTCGGTATCCGGCGCGTCAGAAGAAATATACAACTCCGCCGTCATATCACCGGTCAGAACCAGGTCTTCCTTCAGCACAGGGGAGGTGTAGCACAGCAGGTCCTGACGCAGTTCCTCCCGGGTGTAGTCCTCCGGCACTTCGATCTCGTTCTCCGACATATCAATGATGTGCTGGGACGGATTTTCGGGGTCATAGGCGTAACCGTCGCAGTTCTCCCGCTCCGGCTTGGCAAAAGTCAGCCGCCCGTCCCCGGCAGAGGTGTTGGCATGGCCGTCACTATCCAGATACAGGTGGGTGACCCGGGTCTCGGGCACTGGCCAGTTTTCGGCGGTCTTCCATACCTCCTGGCCCAGGGTGTAGTATTCTACCGGGGCAGTCTGGTCGATGCCGTTGTCCACTTCCTTGAGGTGATGCTCAAACCAGCGGAAATACAGCCAGTCCAGATCAAAGCGCAGCGCCTGGCTGCCGAAGGATACCCCGTGCATGTCGTACTTACTGTTGCCGCTGTGCTGCCAGGGTCCCAGAATGACCTTGCGCATGCCCCGCGGGAAGTCATGGACCAGTTCCAGGGCTTCGGTGGTACCCATGCCGTTGTCGTCAAACCAGCCGGACTGAATCAGCGCCGGGATCTGCGCCCTGACGGAGCGTTCCTGCCAGTTGGACATACGCCAGAAATCGTTGTAGTCACTGGGTTCCAGCCACCGTGTGATGAAGGGCACATCGTACCCCAGAGCCTTTTTCGGCAGGTCGGTCAGGGGGCGGATGTTCAGCACTTTCTCCCAGTCATCGCGTTCCATCAGCTCAGGGTGGAAGGTTTTCTGAGACACCGCAAAGGCCCAGGCCAGCATGCCCGAGGTGAAAGACCCACCCCGGCGGGGCAGATCCACAAAGGCGCTGCCCGCGCAGACTACGCTGATCAGAGCTTTCAGGTGGGGGTTGCCGCTGGCAGCGGCAGCCCACTGTACATAACCCAGGTAGGACCCGCCCACCATACCGATGCGTCCACTGCACCATGGCTGGGCGGCGATCCAGTTCAGAGTATCGTCGCCGTCCTCCACCTCGTGGTAGTTGGGCAGCCATTCGCCTTCACTGGCGTTTCGGCCGCGCACATCCTGTACTACCACCGCGTAGCCGCGCTGGACGTAACGGTAGTATATCTCACAGCCGTCCTCTTTGCCGTAGGGGGTGCGTACCAGCACTGCGGGCACCGGGGTACTGCAGTTTTTAGGCAGGTATACGTCGGTGGAAAGATGTACCCCATCCCGCATGGGCACTGGGAAGGTCTGCGCATGTTCTACCGGGAACAGCTGTTCCTCCGGCCAGGTCGAGCGCCACAGGCGCAGGATGGTCTCTTCCTCGGCACCGGGTTCCACCAGCACCGTGACCATCTCCCGGGCAGGGCAGGTGACGGCGATCAGCCGCCCGTCCTTCATCTGTTTGTTGTTGGGGAATTTTACATCCCGCTGCAGGTAGCTGCAGCCGTCTTCGCTGGTGTAGCGCTCGCCGCACAGGGAAACTTCCCCGGTGCCATGCAGCCCCGTCTCGTACTGGGACAGGTTCTGCCCCAGGGCGGCAAAGTCCATCTTCACAAAGAAACGGTAAAAATCCCGGTCCTGTTCAGTCAGGTCCTGCCAGTCCAGCAGCGCGCCGGTATGCACGTCCAGTTTCCGGATCTGGGGTGTGCCGTCGCCCAGCCGCAGTCTTCCGTACAGGATACCTGAAACATATAAGTCAAAATTACGCATTTCCGTTTCTCCCGTTTTCCGTTTAGGCGCCGATGAAAGCACGGATGGCATAGGCTACACCGATGCCCACATAGTTGCCCAGGGCACCGGCCAGTACGCCCATGAGCAAGCCGATGTTGATAAGGGTCTTCCACTGGGCGCTGGAGGCGATGAGGGCGGCGGTGGGGCCATCCGAGATACAGCCCACGATGGACAGCAGCACATACTCAAAACGGACTTTCAGCAGCCGGGTGATGAGCAGGTGCAGCAGAATGGAGCAGGCGATGACACAGAAGCAGAACAGGGTGATGTAGAAGGTGGATCCGAAGAACTGCTTCAGGTCCACCGCAAAGCCGATGGTCACCAGGAACAGCACCGCTATGAAAAGGCCCAGGTCAAAATTGCCGCGCAGCTTGCGGACGGCCGGCACCTGTGCCAGGATGATGGAGAAGGTGGTGATGAGCAGGATGCGGCCTGCACTGCGGAACCCTTCTCCGAATACCATAGAGGAGATGCTGGTGGCAGCCCACACGGTGCCAAAGCCGATGGCCAGCAACCAGGCGATTTCCTGGATGGACCATTCCTTGGAGGCCATCAGTTCCTCGTGGTTGCCATCCCCCAGCAGCTCCGACTCGCTCATATCATAGGGCCACAGCTTTTTCAGCCATTTGGAACTCTTGTACAGGGCGGGGGTAGCAAACATCAGGATCAGCGTGGGGATGCCCACCACATAGTCGGCGGCATTGGCCGAGGCGATGGTGTTCTTGCTGGCATCCAGGCCTACAGCGATGGCGGTCAGGTTGGAACTGCCGCCGGTGTAGGTGCCCACGAACATACCGGCCACCTTCCAGCCCTCGTCGATTTTGTTGGCGAACAGTACGCCGAACACCAAAGCTGCCACGCAGACGCTGAATATGGCCGAGGCCAACGCAATGATCGGTTCCTTGGATAATTTGCGCATCTGTTTCAGGTCCAGGCTCAGCAGGCAGATGGAAACGGACAACGGCACGCAGTAGCTGCTGATGGCATCATAGGTAGGGCTGGAGGTAGGCACGATCCGCAGGTTGGACATCACGATGCCCATGACGATAACCGTCAGGGCCGGGCCCAGTGTTTTGAACACCTTGAACCGCTGCAGCCAGAATCCCAGTGCAACCGTGGCGACCATGATGAACAGGAGCGCGCCTTCGGAGGAAAAAACCGTATTCGCCATAATATACCTCTCTATACCTCTCTGCGGGGTCCCGCTTAAAAATCAATATCGATGCCAAGGCCCGGTTTGTCGGACAGGGTGTAGACGCCGCCATTCACGGCAAAACCGCCGGGCATACCCATCTCGGGGTCCACAGCGTACATAAAGCTGTCGCAGTCCGCCTCGGTGATGTTCTGCTTGGCGGCAACCAGGCTCACACCGGCAGCAATGGCCACCTTGGTCTCCAGCATGCAGCCCACCATGCACTGTACATGGTTTGCCTCGGCAATGGCGTTGATCTTTTCCGCCGGGTACAGGCCGCCGCACTTCATCAGTTTGATGTTGATAATGTCTGCAGCATCGATCTTGCAGGCCTTTGCTGCGTCGATGGGGGTGTGGACCGACTCATCCAGCATGACCTGCAAGTCCACCTTGGAACGCACAAAGCGCATACCGTCCAGATCCCAGCTGGGCAGGCACTGTTCCACCGCTTCCACGCCCAACTCTTCAAAGGCTTTCAGGGTGCGCACCGCATCGCTGACCGTGTAACCCTGGTTGGCGTCCACACGCAGGCGGATGTTGGGACCCACCGCCTGACGGATCAGGGTCAATGCCTGGATATCCTCGGTCGGGTTGATGCCGGCCTTGATTTTCAGAATGGTGAAGCCATCCTTTTCCACCCGTTCCCGGGCTTCGGCGGCCATGGCTTCCGGTGTGTCAATGCCCACCGTCATGTCCGTGACGATCTGGTTCACGCTGCCGCCCAGCACCTTGTACAGAGGCTGACCCATCAGTTTGCCCTTGATATCGTACAGGGCAATATCCACCGCGGCCTTTGCCGAGGTGTTGCCTGACAGCAGGCGGTCCATCATCCTGTGGATGCCCTCAACATCGAGCGGGTCCATGCCGATCAATCCGGTGCGGAACAGTTTCAGCGCTTCCAGAACGGTGGCTGCGCTCTCGCCGGTCACCGGTTCAAAGGGCGCGGCCTCACCGATGCCCCACAGACCTTCGTCGGTGGAGATCTTCACCAGCACATTCAGCGAATGATCCTGTACCGCAAAAGCAATACGGAAGGGCTTTTTCATGGGGATACGGATGGTTTCTACCTTTACGTCTGTGATTTTCATAGGGTTCCTCCTGCACAATAATTTTTATAAAATTTACAATTTTTTATAAATTTTACTATTTCTAAAATTTTTGTCAAGAGCTTTTCTGTTTTTTTCACATTTTTCAGAGCACTTTATGGGATAAGCAAGAAATTATCTGATTTTCTTTGTAAAAAATTTTATAAATATCGAATTTTTTCTCGCTTATTTACGTACAGGGCATTTTATGATATACTGTAAATAAATTTTTTTACGAAAAAGCGGGAGGTCTTATGCTGGGCGAACATGTTCGAAATATCCGGAAAAAGCGGGGAATCACCCTCAAGGAACTGGCCGAAAAGACTGGTTTGTCCATCGGGTATATCTCCCAAATCGAGCGCGATCTCACCGACCCGTCCCTGTCCACCCTGCGCAAACTCAGCGCCGCTCTGGACATCCCCACCTATCTGTTTATGGGAGGTGAGAGCAGCACCAGCCTGACAACCCGTCAGGCGGATATGTTGATCCTCTCCCAGCCCAATTCCAATGTACGGTATCATCTGCTTACGCCCATGCCCAACGGAAATTTTGTACCTCAGTCGTTGGTCATACGCTTTGAGCTGGAACCCCACTGCAAGGACGGCGACCTGCCGGTGATCCATCCCAGTGAGGAAATCCTGCTGCTGGAACAGGGGCAGCTGGATGTACTGGTGAAGTCCGAGACTACCCGCCTGAACGCCGGAGACACCACTGTGGTGCAGTCCAACCTGCCCCACATCGTTTCCAACCCCGGGGATACCACAGCGGTGGGGCTGGCTGTGTTCACCCCTGCCATTTGGTTTCCCAACAACCGGCGCAGTTTTAACCGCGGTGGCGAAACCTGAATCTTCGCGCCGGCTTGGCGCAGCAGCGCGTTTTCCGGGAAGGTTTTTCACAGACAAACGGGCACGGGCGAGCAATGCTCGCCCCTACAAGAGTTTTTCGACAGTCTTACATTATTCACAAATAATGTATAAAGAATTTGGCATCCCCCACAATTGACGCAGCATCGTTATGTGTCTATACTTTATTTGTACGGTTTTATACTGATGTGGGAGGCGTGCGCTATGGCCCGGTTCTGTGATTCCAACCAAAAAAGAGGGGTTACCCTCGTTGAACTGATCGTTGTCCTGGTCATCCTGGCCGTATTGGCAGCGCTTTTGGTCCCGTCCCTGACCGGCTATATCGACAAAGCCGTTGAAAAGCGCATCATGCTCCAGGCTCGCTCCCTCATGACCGCCGCCCAGGCGACAATTGATGAGGCGTATGCGAAAGGGCAACTCGTATACAGCGCCGCCGCCGACGCCTACGTGCCTTCTTCTGCAGCGGTCAAGCAAGCCATGATCAAGCAAATTCTGGATTTGTCTGAAATGAGTGAGGACGACTGTGGGTGGAGATTCTCAATTACCGTCGCCTCAAACACAGATTACCCCACCGCAAAAATTGACATCCTTGAATTTTGTAATAAGGAACATTCTATTACCTATCGTCTCCGAAACATCAATAAGAGATACCCTGGCGGTTGGAGCGGTGTCACCAGACAGACAACGCTCTCTTCTAAATGGCCCCGGCCGTATACCCCTATCTGTTTATCTTCTGCAGAGTACGATCCTACAAGGTATCCATCTTGATTTGTATACTGTCTCTGTAGCTTTTTCATCCAGTAGGAGACTCTCCTAAGTAAAGGGCCGACCTCTCACACCACCGTGCGTACTGACCAGTACACGGAGGTTCAACCGCATACGTGCAAGAACTCGTAGCAGTTGAGGATACCAAAGTATCCTGCTGCTGCAAGTCTTTCGTTTGTACCGTATCTCTTACATTAAAGGTCCTTGAATTTCTACAAAAAAAGGAGCCACTGACCTCAATCCAAGTCAACGGCTAAATGATAGGGTTCGTGCTCCCCGTAGCTTGTCAGTCCAGCCGGGAATGAACAATGCTCCGTCTTGATTGCGTAGTAGCCGTGGTCGATGCCGATAATGATGCTCATGGGAAATACCTCCATTTTTTGTATTCTACAATCTATAATAAACGGTTGCCTTTTGGGGCTTCCGGAATTTTTGCATGAAAAAAGCGGTTCATTGGTATTGTACCAACAAACCGCCATTAAGGATTTGGAGAGCTTATTTTGACAGTCCTCTCCCCTTCTGATATAATTTACTCTTGATTGTCGCCTCCAAATTATGAGGGAGGTGAACGCTTGAGTTTTCAGGAAATAATTTTGCTGCTTACTTTTATTGGCAGCTGCATATATGCCACCGTTTCTCTTACAATAAAAGTTCTTGCATTTCTCCTACAAAACAAAAAGAGCCGTTGACTCGGTCAGAAGTCAGCGGCAAAACGAAAGCACTCCACAAAGCGGCAATCATTATGAAAAAAGCCTTACGTTTCCGTAAGGCTTTTTTTGGTGCACCATCGGGGACTCGAACCCAGGACCCACTGATTAAGAGTCAGCTGCTCTCCTTAGTTGCGTGTACTCATGGTTTACCATTCTTCCTTCTAGTAGGTCAGCCCTTATGCGTAAATGCCTTGCGGTCCGTACGTTTAAGTCCATTTACCCCACTTGCTTGATATTTTTCCACAATTTCGTTTCGATTGAATACTTCAATCGCGCCCATTGCTCTTTGGTTTACAATGTTTTTTAATGCCTTAGAATCCCCATCATCTGAAAGGAAAACTGCACATTCCGACACTAAGCACATGGACACTGAATGAATTTCTCCCAAACTATTCTGCCTTATCCAGAATGTAAAAACATCTTTGTCTTCAGGGAACTTTTTCCCCATCAACGCATTATACAGTTCCGGTACTAAGAACATGTAATACGCTCTTTTCCCCTCATCCCCTTGAAATATGTCATCGAAGCTTACATATTCCACTACATTCTTATCGAAAATCGCCTTTATCCCTGGTGCTTCTTTAAGTAGCTCTTTCTCATAAACAAGCGGATGCATTATTCCATGAATTTGTAGCGCCGAAAATATTTCTCTAAGCATATCCTCCGGCGACATTGTCCCCGTCCTAATTTGTGCCACCTTATTAATAAAGTCATTATCGACAGCAGCCGAGTTTTTATCAATACTCATTATCTTTCATTTCCTTATAGAAAGCTCTCAATCAATAAGATCATCCATCTTCCTCTGAGTTTCTTTTTTTTCCATCTCAAAGGTCTTTCTTATGTTATCTATCTTATCTTGCGCTATCGTTCCCAATCTGCCTGCCTGTTCGAGCAATACTGGGTAATCCGTTATATACTTTTTATTCGTTGGGTTCTGGAATTTTATATATCCATTATCCCGAATGATTTCTTTTATTCTTTGGTCTATTGCTCTTTTTGCTTCTTCAGTTTCTCCCAATATAATATCTTTCGATTTTGCACTAATTTTATGGAGTTCAAAGCAGCGCATAACAATCGCTTTTTCAGGAACACAAAATTGATTCATTAGGCTAACAATAACCTTAAGCATATTGGCCAAAGTTATTTTCCCCGTTTCTTCTTTTAACGAGTCATACTCTCTATTATATAACTCCTGAAAGACTTCCTCTGGAATAAGTAACTCTGCCGCAAATCGATTCATGATTTTTTCGCTTAATTCTTCATCAACTTTCTCATTGCACTTTTCCGCCACATAACCATCTACACGCCATATATGTCCTAATTCATGTGCAGCAGTAAAAATCTGTTTTTCTAGTGTTTGTGCTGTATTAATAAAAACAAATGTCAACAGATTTCCATTTTTATCTGGAATGTCTGCTATGTGAAAACCATTATTCGCTTCTTTTTCCAGTGGATAATATACTACTTTGCAATAATCTTCCAGCAAATCCAATACATCTTCTCTTAATAATTGGTTCGGAAATTTTGCCTCTATCTCAGCTCTATATTCTTTAACACATTCTTTGATTGCTGTCACTTCGGTGCTTGTCAGTTCTCTTTGACTGTTAGCATTAAGCATACATCTTCTCCTCTTTTAATAAAAAAGAGCATAGCTATGCCAGCCATGCTCCAAGTAGTTATTGAACGGCATTTAACACGTCCATATAATCATCAATGATATCTAAAATTTTTTCGCGATTGCTATCATCATCAAAGCTATTCATGCAATGAACAACTGTTCTTTTGTAAACATCTTCATTGCCTTCCAAAAGGTTCGCAACCGATACGCCAAACCTCTTAGCGAGTGCTTGAATTTGGGGATAGGACGCAAAAGTTCTTCCTTTGAAAAACGCTCTCAATTGATTTTCGCTACAATTCAATAACGAACTCAACTCTTCAATTGATACATTTTTCTTGTCTGCAAGCCATTGAACATTATTTCCAAGCATTCTTGCCTTCTGCATAACTACGCCCCCTTTCAACCGGGTATAAAAGCAACAGGGTGCAAGTCGTATATTATACCACATATTTCATTTTTGTCAAGGCCTTTTTGTTGTTTTATTATACATGCTATTGCCACAGCTGTCAAGCTGTATCTTGTGTCAGATTTCTTTTTTTACTATATCTTGATTTTTTAAAAAATATTTTATGTTTTTTCAGTTTCACATCATTTACCTGTTGCTCACTCACAGTGATACAAAACATATTTTCTAAAGTTTCTAAGCCCTCATGTTGTAGTATATCATTTATATTTAACACCATACTATATGCAACACGTCTAAATATTAACCCCACTTTCAATTTCTGATTCA
>ENA-ORNP01003427-ORNP01003427.1-human-gut-metagenome-genome-assembly--contig:-NODE-3427-length-11258-cov-3.210926_pt1 | contig 11258 bp, 7 predicted proteins | sample MGYA00242119_ERZ509030 | MGnify/ENA primary metagenome ERZ509030 (study PRJEB26280, sample SAMEA2338708) | human gut metagenome | biome: human gut; feature: human-associated habitat; material: faeces...
CGCGCCTCGGCGCGAGAATGTGCCAAGGCACATTCTTTTTTAGGGCGCAGCTGTACTCCGCAGATTTTGTTCGTCTTGACTTTTATGATAACAGATAGTAGCCTAAAGAAAAGCACCTGATTTTGACCGGAAATGGGGGAAAATTGTATGGAACCGAAGGTAAGCATTATTGTTCCTGTATACAATGCACAGGAATATTTGAAACGCTGTGTGGACAGCATTTTAAGTCAGGATTACCGCGACTTTGAGCTGCTTTTGATGGACGATGGCAGTAAGGATGCATCCGGCGAAATCTGCGACGCCTATGCACAGCAGGATGGCCGGGTACGTGTGGTCCATAAAGAAAATACCGGCGTGTCGGATACGAGAAATCAGGCACTGGAGCTGGCGCGGGGAACGTTTCTTCAGTTTTTGGACAGCGACGACTGGATCGTGCCGGAGGCGACAAGGCTTCTGGTGCGTTCGATGGAGGAATATAACTGCGACATGGTCATTTCCGACTTTTACCGGGTTTCCGGGGAAAGGCTGGCGCAGAAGGGCGACATCGAAGAGGACAAGGTGATGAGCCGTCAGGAGTTTGCTTCCTATATGATTGAAAATCCGGCGGATTTTTATTACGGCGTACTCTGGAACAAAATGTACCGCAGGAGCATCATCGAAGAATATCATATCCGGATGGATACCTCCATCAGCTGGTGTGAGGACTTTTTGTTTAATCTGGAATATATCCGCCATGCGGAGAGCTTTTTTGCCCTGCAGGTGCCGATTTATTATTATCTGAAGCGCCGCGGCAGCCTGGTCAGCCAGGGAGCGAGCATCACGAATACGGTGCGGATGAAGAGCAACATTTTCGAGTATTATAACGAGTTTTATAAAGACGTTTACGAGGATAAGGATTACGCCGATATCCGGCTGCAGGTCTACAGCTTTTTATGGGCTGCGGCAAAGGACGGCGGCGTGCTTCCGGGAAGCAAGAAGCTGGGGGAAGAGCGCAGGCGGATTACCCGGGAAGAAGTGGAAGGAAACGGCGCAGTGATCGGGCAGTACCGGTTCCGCAGGCTGTATGAATATGAGCTGGATCTGGCGGCGCAGAAAAATATGCTGACGTTGGATGAGGCGCTTTTGCTGTGTGCCCTTGCCCAGTGCAGTGCCTGCTACAGCGCACGCAGGCTCGGGGAAATCGCCGGAGTCGGACAGCCGAGGCTGTTTCTTGCGATGCAGAAGCTGGAACGCAAAAAGCTGATCGCGCCGGAAAAGCCGGTTAAGGAAAAGAGTGCAAAGGAAAAGCCCGCCGACAGGATAGAAAGCACAGCGGAGAAAAAAGAGCGCACGGCGGACAAAAAGGAAAAAAGCAGCGAAAAGAAAGAAAAGAACCGCTTGCTCCTGACAGAGGAAGGCAGGAAGCTTTCCGGAGAGCTGCTGCGCGTGGAAAAAGACCTCTACAGCGTCTGCATGGAAGGTATTTCGGACGAGGAACAGAAGCGGATGGAAAAGCTGGTGGGCAAAATTCAGGAAAACATGATTCGATTCATGGTGAAAGAAGTTCCGGAGGACGAACCGGGTTTGGAGACAGAGGAAGCGGGTGAACGGAAACAATAATCTTGCGCAGTTTACGCGCCTGGTTTATGATAAGGATAAATCATGAATTAAAGTGAGGAATATTATGAATCTGCCGTCCGCGTTTTTGACGCGCATGCAGGAAATGCTGGGAGAGGAATACGAAGCATTTCTGCAAAGCTATGAATCCGGTCATTATCAGTCGCTGCGGCTCAATCCGCGCAAAACGGACCGGGAGGAATTTATGGAAAAATCGCCGTTTCATCTGACGCCGGTTGCATGGGAGAAAAACGGTTTTTATTACAGCGAAGAGGATACACCGGGCAAGCACCCGTATCACGAGGCTGGTGTTTATTATATTCAGGAAGCGAGCGCGATGGCGCCTGTCGGATATCTGGACGTACAGCCGGGGGATTATGTGCTGGATCTGTGCGCTGCCCCCGGCGGGAAAAGCACCCAGATCGGTGCTGCGATGCAGGGAAAAGGTATTTTAGTCTGCAATGAGATCCATCCGGCGCGGGCAAAAATTCTTTCGGAAAATGTGGAGCGGATGGGACTGACCAATGCAGTTGTGACGAACGAAAGCCCGGAGCGACTGTCCGCTTATTTCCCGGAATATTTCGATAAAATTTTGGTGGACGCCCCATGCTCCGGTGAGGGGATGTTCCGAAAGCACGAGGAAGCCTGCAGCGAATGGAGTCCCGAAAACGTGGAGCTGTGTGCAAAGCGGCAGGACAGCGTGCTGGACGAAGCTGCCGCAATGCTGAAAAAAGGCGGCAGGCTGGTATATTCGACCTGTACGTTTGCGCTGCAGGAGGATGAAGGCAGTGTTGCACGATTCCTTTTGCGGCATCCGGAATTTTCCATAAAAGAGACGCACCGTTATGACGGTATGGAGCCGGGCAGACCGGACTGGGCGGGAACCGAGCCCGTCCCGGACGGAATGGAAAAGACCATTCGTCTCTGGCCCCATAAGCTGCATGGAGAAGGACATTTTCTGGCGGTGCTTGAAAAAACAGGGGAAGTGCCGGAGGGATACCGGGCGCGCAGCCTGTATGGAATCCAGAAAGGAATTGCACCCAAGGATTTTGCTGCATGGAAAGAATTTGAACGAGAAAGCCTGAAGAAGCAGTTTGATGGAATCTTTTTATTGTTCGGCGACCAGCTTTATCTTGCACCAAAGGACATGCCGGCTTTAAAAGGCTTAAAGGTGCTGCGTCCGGGACTGCATCTGGGCACGATGAAAAAAGGGCGGTTTGAACCGGCACATGCGCTGGCACTTTCGCTTTCGCCCAAAGATGCAGTGCATTGCTGCAACCTTTCCGGTGACAGCCAGGAGGCAAGGCAGTGGATCAACGGCATGACGCTTTCCAAAGACGGGGAAAAGGGCTGGCAGCTGGTCTGCGTAGATGGATACAGCCTCGGCTGGGGAAAGCTGGCAGGCGGGATTTTAAAAAATCATTATCCCAAAGGACTGCGCAAAACAATGTGACAGATGTGCTGTCTGTGCAACCCGCCTCAGGCGGAGCAGGACTCTGTTTTACATATGCAGGAACAAAAAAAATGGAGGAAAACATTATGAGATTTACACTGGATTACGATCAGTACGCTGCCCTGGCAAGACAGACGGCAGCAGAGGGATGTGTTCTTTTAAAAAATGAGAAGGAGGCACTTCCGATCCGAAAAGGAGAGACAGTTTCCGTGTTTGGACGGATTGCCTTTACCTATTATAAGAGCGGAACCGGATCGGGCGGTATGGTAAATGCTCCCTATGTGACAAATATCCTGGATAGCTTAAAGGAATGCAGGGATATTTCTGTCAACGAAGAGCTGGAAGCGGTTTATCAGGACTGGATCCGGGAAAATCCCTTTGATATGGGAGAAGGCTGGGCGCAGGAGCCCTGGAGCCAGAAGGAAATGCCGGTCAGCGAGGCGCTTGCACAGAAAGCGGCAGCATCCTCTGATCTTGCTGTTGTTGTGCTGGGCAGAACAGCAGGCGAGGACATGGACAACAGCGCAGAGCCGGGAAGCTATCTGCTGACAGCAGAGGAAGAGGCACTGATCAAAACCGTCTGCAGCGCATTCAAACGGACTGCCGTTGTGTTAAACGTCGGCAATATCATCGATATGAAATGGGTGGACCGCTACCAGCCCCAGGCAGTTTTGTATGTATGGCAGGGCGGTCAGGAGGGCGGACACGCGGCGGCAGATATCCTGACCGGCGCAGTGAATCCGTGCGGTAAGCTGAGCGATACGATCGCAGCAGATATTTCGGATTATCCGTCTACGGATAATTTTGGAGATGCTGTATGCAATGTGTATGCAGAGGATATTTACGTTGGCTACCGTTATTTTGAAACCTTTGCAAAGGAAAAAGTAAGCTATCCCTTCGGCTTTGGTCTGTCTTATACGGATTTTTCCGTGGAGGTTTTGAATACAAGAACGGACGGTACGAAAGCAGAACTTACCGTTTTGGTTAAAAACATCGGAAAGACTGCCGGAAAAGAAGTTGTGCAGGTGTATGTCTGCCCGCCTCAGGGAAAGCTTGGCAAGCCTGTCCGGAATCTAAACAGCTTTTACAAGACGCAGCTGCTTACGCCAGGAGAGGGGGAGGAGGTAAATCTCGTCGTTTCCCTGGAAAAGAGTGCATCCTATGATGACAGCGGCGTAACCGGGGAGAAATCCTGTTGGGTGCTGGAAGCGGGCGCTTATGGCATCTATGTCGGAACGGATGTCCGCAGCGCGAAAAAGGTTTGCGAGGTGCAGTTAGACGAGCTGCACGTCATTTCCAGACTGGAAGAGGCGCTTGCGCCGGTACAGCCATATGAGCGTCTGGTTCCGGTCGAAACGGGCAAAAAGGGCACAGACGGAGAGCCGGTTCTGGAAATCGGAAAACAGGCAGCGCCTCTGCGGAGTGTTGATCTGGCAGAAAGAATCCGGACAGAACGTCCGGAGGCAGAGGCCTGCATCGGTGATCAGGGCTGGAAGTTAGCGGATGTTTGTGATAAAAAGGTGACGCTGGAACAGTTTTTATCCCAGTTATCGGACGAAGATCTGGCATGCCTGGTCCGGGGAGAGGGCATGTGCTCTCCGAAGGCAACACCTGGCATTGCATCTGCATTCGGCGGTGTGACGGATTCCTTAAAGGCATTTGGCATCCCGGTTGCGGGCTGCTCGGATGGACCCTCCGGAATCCGTATGGACTGCGGAACCATCGCCTTTTCCCTGCCAAACGGCACACTGCTTGCCTGCACCTTTAATCCGGAACTGGTGGAACAGCTTTATGAGATGGAAGGAATGGAGCTGCGCAAGAATCAGATTGACACGCTGCTGGGGCCCGGCATGAACATTCATCGCAATCCGTTAAACGGCAGAAACTTTGAATATTTTTCGGAAGACCCCTGTGTGGCAGGTACGATGGCTGCAGCTCAGTTAAAGGGCATGGGAAAATATGGTGTGACCGGAACGATTAAACACTTTGCGGGAAATAACCAGGAATTTAAGCGGCACGATGCAAACGGCGTTGTTTCCGAACGTGCGCTGCGCGAGATCTATTTAAAGGGCTTTGAAATCGCAGTAAAAGAAGGACATGCCTACAGCATTATGTCTACCTACGGACCGATCAACGGAATCTGGACAGCAGGCAACTACGACCTGCTGACGACGATTTTGCGGAAAGACTGGGGCTACCAGGGCGTGGTAATGACCGACTGGTGGGCGAAGATGAACGAGGAAGGCGAGGAAGGCTCCCAGAGCAATACGATTCCGATGGTGCGCGCCCAGAACGACGTTTACATGGTTGTTTCGGATTCTGCTTCGAACTCTGCAAATGACAACACGATGGAGGGCCTGGCAGATGGACGGCTCACAAGAGGACAGCTGGTCAGAAATGCAAAGAATATCTGTCATTTTCTGATGCGTTCGCCGGTGATGAACCGTTTCTGTGATCGGGAATTTGATGTATGTGAAGAAATTAACAATCCGGCAAAGGATGCGATGGCAGGAAATGTGATCGCAAGCCAGAAAGTAGAAAAAGAGACAAAGCTCGATCTGACAAAGCTGAGTACCCAGAAGGGCGTGCGCGCCGGGTATCTGCTGGACGTCTCCAAAGCAGGCAGCTATCAGATGATTTTTAAAATGCATTCCGGAGAAAATCCGTTTGCGCAGCTGCCGGTTTCCATTTTTGTCAACGGCGTCCTGCAGCAGACGACGACCTTTAACGGAACCGACAACAAGATCATAGAGCGTGCGGTAACGATAAGCTTCCCGGAAAGCGGGGAAAACCAGCTGACGCTGTTCTTTGGCGAGAGCGGGGTCCGCATGGATGAAATCCTTCTGGTGCAGGAATAGAACGGCATACAAGGGCTTTGCGTACGGACTGGAGGAAACGTGAAGAAAGAGAAACAAAAAGACAGAGAGGATAGACAGATCTGCATTGTGTTTGCGACGGCGCTTCTGGCGTGCGCGCTCTTTACCGGCTGCGGTGCTGCGAAGGAGGATAATCTTTCGCAGGGAATTGCGCTGGTGGAGCAGATGGACTATGAGGGCGCGCTGACCTGCTTCGAGGCGGCAGCCCTGAATAAAGAGGATATGCGTCAGGTTTACAGAGGGCAGGGGCTGGCTTACATGGGCATGACGGATTATGAGAATGCAGCGGCGAGCTTTGAAAAGGCGCTGGGGCAGAGCAGCCCGCGTCCGGATGCGATGGATTATGACATCAACTATTATCTGGCGACCGCCTATTATCGGAACGGACAGGTCGACAAAGCGATCCATGTTTATCAGGCAATCACGGATCTGAAGCCCGGGGAAAAGACCGCCTGGTACTTAAAAGGAACCATGGAGCTGGAGCAGGGCAGTACGGACGCTGCGAAAGCCGATTTTGACAAGGCGGTTGAGGCTGCGCCGAACGATTACGACATCCGGATTGATATTTTCTGCAGCTGCAGCAAATACGGACAGGACGATCTTGGAAAATCCTATCTGGAAAATGTTCTGGACGGCGACAGGAAGCGGATTTCGGATTTCGATCTCGGCAGAATCAGCTACTACCTGGGCGATTATGAGCAGGCCCGCACCTCTTTGGAAAAGGCGCAGGAAAACGGCGGTGCGGAAGCAGCGTCTCTGCTCGGTCAGACCTATGAGGCACTCGGTGATTACAATTATGCGGCGAGTGTCTATAACACCTACCTGCAGAACAAAACGCCGGACGCGTCCTTGTACAATCAGCTCGGGCTTTGCAAATTAAAGGGCGGCGATTATGAAGCGGCGCTTGCAGCGTTCCAGGCGGGGCTGGAAGTAGAGGGAAATACGGCGACGCAGTCGCTGATGTTCAACGAACTGGTAGCGTATGAATACCTTGGGCAGTACGACAAGGCGAAGCTTGCGATGGATCAGTACCTTGCTTTGTATCCGGACGATGAAAAGGCACAGCGGGAAGCGGTATTTCTGCAGACGCGGTAGCCCCACACACGGACAGGACAGTATAGTCGCATGGCTGCTTAGAAAGAAATGTAGGGAATGACTATGGAGAAACGTGTAAAAATCAGAAAAATGGTTTTTGGCGGCGCGATCGCCCGTATCTGCTGTCTGGCGTTGTGCCTTTGTCTCGGATTGTCGATATCGATGACGGCACAGGCAGCATCCGGGAAAAAAGTGACGCCGGTTACGATGGCAGCAGTCGTCGGGGAAGAAAAAACGGTGACGCAGCAGGCGGATAAAACCTCTGCAGCACTTGGTATTTTACCGGCCGGCACGACGGTCAACGTATGCGGGCAGACCGGCAGCGGGAAAAGTGGCATGTACCAGATTGTCTATGGAAATGCGATCGGCTATATCACACAGACAGCCTGCCAGCCGGTCTGCGTGGATGTAGCGATGACGGCAGCGCTTGCTGCACAGGCGGAAGCGGTGAAACAGCAGGCGGCACAGGCCCAAGCAGCAGCGGCGGCACTGGCGCAGCAGGCAGCAATGCAGCAGGCAGCAGTACAGCAGGCGGCACTGGCTCAGGCGCAGGCTGAGCAGAAAGCCCCCATTCCGGCGGGCAGCGGCAACGTCATCTTCGTCGGAGACTCCCGCACGGGACAGATGGCGAATGCAGTCGGTGGAACGGCAGCATGGCCTGGTACGGCCTTTGTGGCATGCTTTGGAGGTGGCGTGGACTGGCTTTCCAGCGCCCAGGCGAAAAAGGACGTCGACCAGTATGTGACGCCCGGCTCAGTGATTATTCTCAATTACGGCGTCAATGACTTATCACGACACAATGATTATATTGCGACGATTAACCGATACGCACAGGACTGGATTTCGAAAGGTGCGACGGTGTACTTTGCTTCGGTCGGTCCGGTCGGGGATAACGAATACGGAAAGCGCAACTGGGCGGTGGAATATTTTAACAACCAGTTAAACAACCGGCTCGATGCCAGAATCGGACGGCTGAATCTGTATGCGTTTCTGGCGGGCAGCGGATATACCACGCAGGCAGACGGACTGCATTATGATGGGGCAACCTACGCAGCGATGTTCCGGTTTTTGATGCAGAGCATTGGAAGAATATGAAACAAAAATACGAACACATTCAGCTTCTGAGGGCGCTTGCCTGTATCGGAGTGTTTATCACCCACCTTGCACCGAGGCTGGGAGCGACGGGAAAAGCCGCGTGGCTTGCCAATCAGGGAGCGGCGGGTGTGTATCTCTTTTTTGTCCTCAGCGGCTATCTCGCCTGCTGTGACAGAAAGCTCCCGACGGCTGGAAAAAAAGAACTGCTGACCTATTATAAAAAACGTCTGGTGCGGATTCTTCCGCTGTATTATGGGGTGATCCTTTATAACATCCTGCTGCACGGGCTGATTTTAAAGGATATTCCGGCAGATCCGCAGGGCCTGTACTGGCTTCGGGATTTTTTCCTGACAAACAGCGTGATCCCTGCGCCGAATGATTTTTGGGGAAACCTGAGCGCAACGTGGACGATCAGCCTGTTTATGGCATTTTATCTGCTTGTGCCGGTCTTTGTGCGCCTGATCCGCGGCTGTACGAGCGCGTTTTTCTGCTATGTACTGGCATTGATTCTGCGGTATTTGTGGGTAAAAACCGGATACGGTGATTACATGATGATTTTTTACTACCTGCATTATTTTCTGCTCGGTATGCTGGTCTGGGAGATCCATCAGGCGGGAAGGCGTATCGGCGCGCAGCTGCTTGTCTATATCGGTATGCTTGCGGCAGCAGGTGCGGTTTTGACCCTTGGCAGGGCGCAGACGGATTCGTTTATTTGGTGGTCGTGGTGCTTTGGCATGTTACTGCTTGCAGGCAGCGGCTTTCGGTTCTGCAGGAAAGGAATCGGCGGTCGGATTTCGGACGCTGTGCTGTGGACGGATCGGTATTCGTATGAGATTTATCTGGTGCATGCTGTAATTTTAGAAGGACTCGGTATGGTGCGGGTACAGATCGGACTGCCGAACGCAGCGTTTCTGATTCTGGCGCTGCTTCTGACCGGTGCAGGTGCGGTACTTTCCAAAAAACTGATCGAAGAACCTGTCGCCGGACTTGTTGCCCGAGGCAGAATGTGATACCATAGCAGAAGCTTGGAAAACTGACGCAAGCCAGGAAAACAAAAAGGAGAAAAAGATATGATTGACCAGTTAATTGCAAATATCAAAAAGACAAATGCTCCAATCGTTGTCGGACTGGACCCGATGATGAAATTTATTCCGGAGCAGATTCAGAAAGCTGCTTTTGCGGAATACGGCGAGACGTTAAAGGGCGCTGCAGAAGCGATCTGGCAGTACAATAAGGGCATCGTGGATGCGGTAGCGGATCTGATTCCGGCAGTAAAGCCGCAGATCGCCATGTATGAGCAGTTCGGCGTAGCAGGTCTGATCGCATTCCAGAAGACCGTTGCATACTGCAAAGAGAAAGGTCTGGTTGTCATCGGCGATGTAAAACGCGGCGATATCGGTTCCACTTCTGAGGCTTATGCGGTTGCCCATCTCGGAAAAGTAGTAGTGGGAGAAAAGAGCTATGCACCCTTTGACGAGGATTTTGCAACGGTGAATCCGTATCTGGGTTCCGACGGCATCAATCCGTTCATAAAGGTCTGCAAAGAAGAAAATAAGGGCATTTTTGTGCTGGTAAAAACTTCCAACCCCAGCAGTGGTGAGTTCCAGGATCGTCTGGTGGACGGCAGACCGTTGTATGAAATCGTCGGTGAAAAGGTTGCCGAATGGGGCAGCGAGTGCATGGGCAGTGAATATAGCAATGTTGGTGCGGTTGTTGGCGCAACCTATCCTGAAATGGGCAAGGCGCTGCGCAAGGTGATGCCGAAGTCCTACATTCTCGTGCCCGGCTACGGCGCACAGGGCGGCAAGGGCGCTGATCTGGTGCACTTTTTCAATGAAGACGGACTTGGCGCGATTGTCAACTCTTCCCGCGGCATCATTGCAGCATATCAGCAGGAAAAATATGCACAGTTTGGTGCGGCTAACTATGCGGACGCATCCAGACAGGCGGTTATCGATATGAGAGAAGATATCGCACAGGCGCTGCAGGGACGCAAATAAATGTGAACGTCAATCAGAATATAGAAAAAAATCGGGTGGAAGCTGTCAGGTATCTGGCGCTTCCGCCTTTTTCGTGTAGGAAACAGCGTCTCTATATAAAAAAGAATGTGCCGAGGCACGAGGGGATGGACAAGTCAAAAAAACGTAATATATGGACAAGTCAAAAAAAACGCAATATAATAAATGAAATGTAATATATTGCAGCGAGGAAAAAAGAATGAATCAGGAAGTCAGCATAACAAAAGAACAGGTTCAGAAAGAAATGAAATATTTCCGCAGGCTTTTTCCGATTGTGAGGCTCCTGGACGGGGAAAGGCTGCTGCGAAGAAACGATGGCATGGAAGCAGAACCGGTGGAGATCGATGCACCAGAAATCTGCCATTGTTATGATCTGTGGAAATACTCGGCTCCCTGTAAGCATTGCATTGCACTGGAGGCAGTCAGAAGCAGAAAAGAAAAGTGCAAGCTGGAGATTGTGGGGAATGACATCTATCAGGTGATCGCAAGATATCTGGAAATGAATGGAAAGCCTTACGTGATGGAGCTGGTACACCGTCTGGATGAGGATGCACTGACGGATCTGGAGGAAAAACAATATCTGATTGAACAGCTGACGGGCTATAACGAGAAGCTCTATCAAGATGTGCTGACAGGTGTATTCAACCGCCGTTATTATGAAGAAAAGGTCAAAAATATGTGGGGACCTGTGGGCATTGCGATGATGGATCTGGATAATTTTAAATATTATAACGATTCCTACGGACACAATGTGGGGGATCTTGCACTCAATAGTGCTGCAAAAGTGATCTTATCCAATATCCGAAAATCAGATTTTCTGATCCGCTATGGCGGGGACGAATTTTTGCTGGTACTGCCCGGGATCCGGAAGGACGCCTTTGACAAAAAACTCAACCAGATCCAAAAACAGCTTCATCAGACCACTTTGGACGGCTATCCGGGTATCTCCCTTTCTGTGAGCATCGGAGGAGTAACGACGGTGGAAGAGACTGTGGGGATCGCTTTGGAGCGTGCGGATCGGCTGATGTATCAGGCAAAGAAGCACAGAAATCAGGTTGTGACAGAAAGCAGTACGGAGGGAATCCGTCAGGAGGTCGGAGAAAGGCTGGAACGCGACTCCGGCAG
>ENA-ORNP01003435-ORNP01003435.1-human-gut-metagenome-genome-assembly--contig:-NODE-3435-length-11231-cov-4.714656_pt1 | contig 11231 bp, 11 predicted proteins | sample MGYA00242119_ERZ509030 | MGnify/ENA primary metagenome ERZ509030 (study PRJEB26280, sample SAMEA2338708) | human gut metagenome | biome: human gut; feature: human-associated habitat; material: faeces...
AAAAAGACAAATTGATAAAGCAATAAATATTTATGGAATAGCAATATCTATTGTGTATATGTTATATCTATACATAGTAGGTGAAACTAGTATATATAGATATGGTATATATTTAATTTTATATATTTTAATTTTATTAATAGATACAATAACATTAAAAAAACAAGCCAAAAGTACATATTTGACTGGAATATTACTTGTAATATTAACAATGGCAGCATTTACAGGAGAATTTGTAACATCAATATCTTTAGTAACAGCACTTTTAGGAATAGGCATATATATATTAATTTATAAAATAAAACAAGATATGACAAGAAAAAAATCAGATGAACAAATATCAGATAAAATTAATATAGGCTTTTGGATAGGAGCTTCAAATATTCTAATTTTTATATTAGCATTAATTTATAACTATTATATTTTATAAAAGGAGAAAATAATGAATTTTCGCAGTGAAAAAGGTTTTACAGGAATAGATATAGCTGTTTCAGTAGTTATAATATTTATATTTATATCAATAATAGCAATGTTATCATATAGAATAAACTCTACATCTAAGGAAATTCAATTAAAATCTGATGCTATATATGTTGCAATAAATGAAATTGAAAATGCAAAGAGTAAAGGGTTAGAGGAATTTGAAGGAAGAAGTGTTGCAGATGGGAATAGCGTTGTTGTAGAAAATGTAGAAACCGAAAAACAAGGATATTATAAAACAATTACAGTATTAGATTATACGGATTTAGATGGAAATGCAGATAAAACAAAAGACATTGTAAAAAAAGTTACCGTAAAAATAACATATATGTACAAAGCAAAAGAACAATCAGTTGAATTATCAACATTACTTACAAAGGAGAGTTAGTATGAAATCAGAAAAAGGTATTACATTAATATCATTAATAGTATATGTAATAGTATTAACTATAGTTGTTGCAGTAATTGCAATTGTTTCTGGATTTTTTATGAAAAATATAAAAAAAGCTAATTTTTATACAGACCCATTAACAGAATATACAGCATTTAATAGTTATTTTTCTGATGAAATCAATCATAAAGGAATAAAAATATTAGAATGTAAAGATGATTATGTGGTATTTGATGATGGAGTTCAATACACATATATATCTGAAAATAAAGGGATTTATAGAAATCAAGTAAAAATAGCTAAGGAGATAGATTACTGTACATTTTCAGAAGAAAATGTAAATGGAAAACAAGTTATTAAAGTAAAATTTAAAGCAGGAAGTCAAGACAGAACAACAAAATACACATTAAAATAGCACGAAAGAGAGGAAGGAATCTTATGGATTTAAAAAGAAGACAACCTATAGGTGTTGAGTTAGTAAAAAGAGGAATAGTAACTGAAAGCGATATAGACCAAGCTTTGGAATATCAAAGAGAACATCCTAAGAAAAAATTAGGAGATATATTGTATATTCTAGATGTTACAGACCCATATAAATTGATAGAAGCAATAGGAGAAATAATAGGCACAAAAGGTGTAATGTTAACTAATAATAATATAAAAGTTAAAATAACAGACTATATATCTTTGGATATTGCAAGAGATAATAAAGCCATACCATTTGAAGTAAATAATGGAAAAATAAAAGTATGTTTTGCAGACAATGTAAATCAAAAGTCAATGGATGCACTTAGATTATTACTATTAAATAAAGGATTAGTAATGGAGAGTTATATTACTTTTGAAAGTGATATAGAGAAAATAATAAAATCTCAAGAAGGAGAGGCAACAACTAATCTAAATGTAAGAGGAAAAAATGATACTATAACAAATTTAGTGGATAGTATTATAAAAACAGGAATAGAAAGACGTGCAAGTGATATCCATATAGAACCAATGGAGAATAAAGTAAGAGTTAGATATAGAATAGATGGTGAATTATTTACAGCAGCCAATATAGCCAAAGAAAAGCAAAGCCAAATAATAGGTAGATTAAAAGCCATATCAAATATGCACCAAGAAAAACAAGAATCTCAAGATGGTAGAATTTTATTATATGAAGATTACAATATCCGTGTATCTTCACAACCAAATGTATATGGAGAAAAATTCGTTTTAAGATTATTAAAGAAAAATTCAGATATTAGAAATATATTTGATTTAGGATTTCCTGCAACAGAAGAAGAGCTTAGTAAAAGTATTAACAAAAGAAATAGTATAACAATTATGGCAGCGCCTACAGGTGAAGGTAAAACAACAAGTTTATATAGTATTATAGATTATTTAAATAGTCCAGAAATAAATATAACAACAATAGAAGATCCAGTTGAAATCCGTATTGAAGGACTAAACCAAATAGAAATAGATGCAAGAGCATCATTTTCAGACTCATTAAGAACCGTTTTAAGACAAGACCCCGACATAATTCTAGTTGGAGAAATAAGAGATAAAGAAACAGGAGAAATAGCAATACAAGCAGGACAAACAGGCCATTATGTTTTATCAACAATTCACACAATAAATGCGGTAGAAGTTATAACAAGACTTAGAAAAATGGGACTTTCAGATTACGATATAGCAAGTACATTAGCAACTGTAATATCACAAAGATTGGTTAGAAAACTATGCCCAAAATGTAGAAAAGAAAGACCATTTTCAGAAGAAGAAAAAGAGATAATAGAAAAAATAGGAAAACAATATGGTATAGAATATGATTTAAGTGGAACAACATATGATGCTATAGGCTGTAAACATTGTAATAATACTGGATTTTATGACAGAATTGGCGTGTTCGAAATATTGAATATTACAGATGAAATAAAAACAGAAATAATGAAGGGAAAATCTAGTATAGAAATAAAAGAAGAATCTTTAAAACAAGGATATAGACCATTAGTTGTAGATGGAATAAGAAAAGTTGTACAAGGTTATACAACATTAGAAGAATTGAACAAAAAGTTACTTATTTATTAGTATTCAAAGGAGGAAAAAAATATGGATATGAATAAGGTGCTTGATGAAGCAATAAAATTAGATGCTTCAGATATTCACTTAGTACCAGGAAATAAACCAATGCTAAGAGTATCAAGAGAATTGGTACCTGTAAGAGAATCAAAAATATTAACACCAGAAGATATGAACGAAATTTATGATTTTTTGGTTAGAGGAAACATAGATAAAGATGAGGTATTTAATACAACAAGAAAATTAGACACATCATATGAATACAAAGATATCCGTCTAAGGGTAAATATCTCTTTAACAGATGATGTACCACTTTGTACACTAAGGTTAATAAAAAGTGAATTACCACCATATGAATCATTAGGGATACCAGACATAGTTAGAAGAATGTCATATCAACCACAAGGATTGATATTAGTAACAGGAAAAACAAACTCTGGTAAAACAACAACATTAAACTCATTAATAGATTATATAAATGAAAATCAAAATAAAAAAATATTAACACTAGAAAACCCAGTAGAATATAAACATCACTCTAAAATGTCTTTAATTGTACAAAAAGAGGTAGGAAAAGGTAGAGATTCTTTAACATTTAGTGATGGTGTTAAAAATGCATTAAGAGAAGACTGTGATATTCTTGTAATAGGAGAGATTCGTGATAAAGTAACAATGGAAGCTGCAATAGAAATGGCAGAATCTGGTCACTTAGTTATAGGAACATTGCATACAAAATCTTGTGCCGAAACAATTGATAGAATGATAAACTTCTATGAAGTAAGAGATCAAGCAAGTATTAAATATTTATTATCTGCATTATTAAAACTTGTAGTATCACAAAGATTATTAAAAGGTGTTGATGGTAAGCTAGTATTAGTCCCAGAAGTAATGGTTGTAGATAATATAGTAGCAGGTATTATACGTAAAGATAAATTAAGTGTATCAGAAATAGAAGATGCTATACAAAGTAACCTAGAAAAAGGAAGTATAGGATTAATAAATTCACTTGCAAAATTATTTGTAGAAAATAAAATTACATTAAATCAAGCGAAAGCACAAATAGAAGAAAAGAACTTAGAAATATTAAATAGAACTATAATGCAACTAAAAATAAAAAAAGGTGATAAAGGTCTATAATAATTGAGGAGGAGGATAATTTTATGCCAACATATATGTACAAAGCAATGACAGACAAAGGCGTAGTGGTAAAAAACAAAGTAGAAGCTGCAAGTAGGTTATATCTTATAAAAAGCCTAAAAGATAATGGATTGCTTCCAATTTCAATAGAACAAATGGCATATAGAAGAAATAGTACCCCTAAAAAGAAGAAAAAAAATATAACAGACATTCAGGAAATAATGAAAAATGTTAATACAACTCAATTAAGTGGAAAGCCCCAAACGCTTACAGTTAAAGAAAAAATTAATCTTTATTTTGCTAAAACTGAAAAAATTACAACAAGAGATATAGTTGTATTCACACAAAACTTTTATTTATTAAAAAAGGCAAACTTTAATAATATTCATGCATTAAATACAATAATAGAAGGAACAGAGAATGTATCATTTAAAGGAATATTAGAAGACATTGTAGCAGGAGTAGAAGCTGGAGAAAATATGTATACAACTATGGAATATTATTCAAATGTTTTTCCATATATATATATTAACATGATAAAAGTTGGGGAACTATCAGGTTCATTAACTAAATCGTTAGAACAAGCTGTTCAATATTTGGATGAAACTGAAAAGCTAAACAAGAAAATAAAATCAATATTAATACCTAATATTGTTCAATTTGTATTATTACTTGTAATGTTAGTAGTTGGTACATTAGTTGCAATTCCTGCAATTCAAAATGTATTTGACGAAATGGGAACACAAGAAACATTGCCAGCAGTAACAATTTGGTTTTCAAATTTTCTAAATGTTGCCATGAAGGTATGGTATATACCATTAGGAATAATAATAGCAGTTGTTGGAGTAATATTAGCATATATTAATACACCAAAAGGAAAATATAATTTCCACTATTTTAAATATAAAATGCCAATATTTGGTGAACTTATATACGCATTAGACTTCTCAAGACTAATGAAAGCGATGTTATTAAATTTACGTAATGGAATGAGAATCCAGGAAGCATTAGAAGTAAGTAAAAACGTAGTGAAAAACTATGTAATGCTATCAATGGTTGAAACATCAATAAATAATATATTAATGGGTACATCATGGATAGAACCATTTGAAAGAGCCGGGTTATCAAAACCAATGGTAACAGAAATGTTAAAAATAGGTATGCAAACAGACTTATCAGAAATGATGGAAAAATTAGTTGAATATATGGAAATAGATATAGATAATATTATGACAAAGATAATGAAAGCATTACCACAAGTTGTGTATGCAATAGTTGGTGTTGTATTAATATTCTTCGTAGTAGTAGTATTAGTACCTTGTATCCAAGTATATATGGGAAATTTCTTATTCTCAGCTTATGGAGTTGGTTAATAATGATTTTGGTGATTTTGGGGTCGGAGCAAAAAATCATTTTCAAATGCTTTACTTTTGTTCTAAATGTGCAAACAAATAGATTGTAATAAGAGAGGAAAAAAGAAATGAAAATTGGAATTGATTTAGGCGGAAGTCATATATCAATAGGTGTTGTAGATAAAGACGGAAAAATATTAGATAAAAGAGATAAACACTTAAGAGGAATTGCCAAAAGACTGATAAAGTCCACAATAGAAGAAACAATTATAAGCAATATAAAAGAATATCAAAAAAATTATAAAATAACAGAAATAGGGATTGCAGTTCCAGGTTCAGTAAAAAATGATAAAATCTTGAAATCTGTAAATTTAGGATTAAAAGATTATGACCTTGTAGGAGTTATAAAAAAAGAAATTGATTTACCTATCAAAATACGCAATGATGCAAAATGCGCAGCATTAGCGGAAAGTAAATATGGAGCATTAAAAAAATACAATAGAGTATTATTTATGACTCTAGGAACTGGAATAGGTGGTGCTGTAATAATAAATGGAAAGTTATTAGATGCTGGTGAATATCCTGGTTGTGAATTTGGACATATGGTAATAAAAGAAAATGGATTAGAGTGTAATTGTGGAAGAAAAGGATGTTTTGAAAAATATGGTTCAATGAGAGCTTTTAAAGATAACTTGAGAAACGAACTAGGTTTAGAAGATAAAACAAGTGGAAAAGAATTAATGGCAATTTTAAAAAATACAACAAAAGAAAGTAAAGATTATGCTAAAATAGAAAAAGTAAGAAAGCAATACATTAGAGATTTAAGTGTAGGGATTATAAACTTAGTAAATATCTTCGAACCAGAAGCAATTGGAATAGGAGGAAGCTTTGTGTATTTTTCAGAAGCATTACTAGATGATATAAAAGAACTAATAATAAAAGAAAATATGTTATTTAACTCTAGAAAAGAAATAAATATACAAACAGCAGTACTTGGAAACGAAGCAGGAATAATAGGAGCTATATTATAGAATTTTATATTAATAATATAAAAAGGGGGTATAAAAAATTATTTTTATACCTCTTTTTGATGCTTAAATTTTTATATTAGAACTTATTAAAGTTCAGATATTTTATTGTTTATAAAAGCTATTACAAAATTTTGTAATAGGGCTAACAATTAGGAATTAAAATAATTTGTCCTGCATAAATCACATTAGGATTCGAAATATTATTAAGAGTAGCAAGTATGCTAACTGTAGTTTTATATCTTTGAGCTATTTGACTTAAAGTATCTCCATAACGAATTTTATATGAAAATTTTCCGCAAGCATTAGTGCCTTCAACAAATGAATTATTAGATGTATTATAAGAGGCATTATTAAGTTTTATAGTAAGCACTTGACCTGGATAAATTAAATTAGGGTTTTTTATAAATGGATTTAGCAAAACAATAGAATTTACTGTTGTTCCATATTTTAATGCAATATGACTCAAAGTATCTCCTTTTTTCACCGTATAAGTTATTAAATTATTATCAGTATTATTAGAATCATTTTGAGTAGGTAGTGAAGAAGTAGTATCTATAAAAATATTATTGGTAAAAATATTTTTATCCACATTTCCAGAGATTCCATTAATTCTACCTGTGCTTGTATATTGCCAACCGGTCCAATATTCCCATTTGCCATTTGGCTCAGGAGAGGAAACACCATAATTTGCAACCCAAAGAGGGTATGATGTAAGAGCACTTGAAAATATAGTTCTAGCAGAATAAGCGTTACTATAAATAATAGGTGTAGTTTTTGTTGCAGATTGTAGGGTTTGTAAAAAAACTTTAGAAATCTCATTTATTTCATATGTTGACAAATTACCAAAGTTTTCAAAATCCATAGCAAGTTTACAGTCAGCTTGTTTGCCAGATACAACTTTAGCAAAAAAATTAGCTTCTGCACGTGCTTGTGAAGTGTTTCTTGCAATTACATAATGATAAAATCCAACTTTTAAACCATTTGATTTTGCATTTTTATAATTAGTTTCAAAATATGGATCAATATATTTAGTACCTTCCGACGATTTTATATAAACAATTTCAATTCCGGAATTTTTTACGTCATAGAAATTTACATATCTTTGCCAAGAGCTTATATCAATTCCTTGATAAGTAGTATTATCTGAAGGACCAAAAGCTAGAGACTGAATGCAAGAGGCAAGAATTAATAAGATAAAGGAAAAACAAAAAAACAATTTAGCAATTTTTTTAGCCATAATAGACCTCCTTTCAAAAAAGTTTATATTAAATAATATGAAAAAGCTACAAATATTGACAAACAACTAAATGTTATGTATACTGAGAATATGCCAATTTGGCTATTATATAGGCTCTAAATAAGAAAGGAAGAAAATGCAAGTCTATAAAATTTCTGTCAGTTTTGCTTCATCAATGAAAATTAATGAGGCAGCCAAGGAGTTTTCTAAGAAGGAATGCCAATTTGAAGGCAAAATTCTGTTGGAAAGCAAACCAAAATCAGGAGAATTCATTGGATATTCTGAAGGGAGACTTAATAATGATCTTCAACTGATTAAGGGAATCTTAATTGATAATTCCCTTGCTTTTTATCGAATGCCAATTAAAAGCAGCTCTCATACTGTAATATATACGTTCCCAGAAATTGGCCAAAAAGGCTATTGGGGTAGACGAGTCCTAGACAACGTAAGAAACGAGGGGCTGGCCAAACTCCACATCGAAAAGATGGAGAACAATGTTCCAGAATTAGAACTGCAAATAAGGAAGAGGTATTCTGAAAAAAGGCCTGAATCTGCACAAAACGACGGAAGCTTTTTGGACCAACTAGATGCAAAATTGCTTTTAGCTGATTGCATAAAGCATTTTAGTTAAGAATTCAACTCTGGGGAGTAAAGATGGAACTGTACATGATTTCCGGAACGTTCATTGGTAAATGCTATGAGAGCAGAAGAGGAAACGATTTTGCAGGCTATTTGATAGAGGAGGAAGCAAGTCACGAACTTGTAGGAGTGGTTACTATTAACCAACCATCTGAGTACGACGGAACACGTTATGTGTTTGGATACAAAGAAGGAAATGAGGTGGCCATTTTCCAAGTTGCAAATCGCCAAAAAGTCGATCCGGTATTTTATATCTTTAGAGATATAAACGCTCCAGGAATTCAGGGAATTTTTGACTCAACTAATAATCCTGTAAAAAAATTACAGGTACAGGCAAAATTGGTTAAAGTCAAAGACCATATGGATGCAAGACTCAAAGATGTTGAAGAGGCATTTTATGAGATTCGTCCAGAAGGCAGCTGGGGATTTTATAAACAAGTGTGCGAGAGTGATCCTGTTGCATACTTAAAGGAAATCAAAGATAAGCTGAATTGCTAGAGCCTAAAGGAGACAGTGTAATAACTGTCTCTTTTTTAAGGGAAATTTTAAAAAAGCCTGAAAAAAGCTTGAAATTATGCAAAAATTTTGCTATAATAATTAGCGTAATAATCACGCACTAAGCTAGTTTTACGGGAAGTGCCTAAAAATAGGTCCTAAAAAACGAAAAACTTAGGCGGAAGAATAACAAAAAGGGAGGAATTTAAAATGGCAGTAGTTGCAATGAAACAATTACTAGAAGCAGGTGTTCATTTCGGACATCAAACAAGAAGATGGGATCCAAGAATGGCTGAATACATATTCCAAGCTAGAAATGGTATCCATATTATTGATTTACAAAAGACATCAAAAAAATTAGACGAGGCATATGACTTCGTAAGAGAACAAGCTGAAGAAGGAAAAACAATTTTATTTGTTGGAACTAAAAAACAAGCTCAAGATTGTATGAAAGAAGCAGCTTTAAAATGTGGAATGTATTATGTAGATAAAAGATGGTTAGGTGGAATGTTAACTAACTTTGATACAATCCAAACAAGAATTAAAAGATTAAAAGACTTAGAAACAATGGCAGAAGATGGTACATTTGATGTATTACCTAAAAAAGAAGTAATCTTATTGAAAAAAGAAATGGATAAATTAGAGAAAAACCTTGGCGGAATCAAAGATATGAAAGAATTACCAGGAGTAATATTCTTAGTAGATCCTAAAAAAGAAAGAATAGCAGTATTAGAAGCTAAAAAATTAGGTATTCCACTAGTTGGTTTAGTAGACACAAACTGTAACCCAGATGACGTAGATTACGTAATTCCTGGAAATGATGATGCTATAAGAGCTGTAAAATTAATTGCAGACGTTATGGCAAATGCAGTTATTGAAGGAAAACAAGGTGAAAGCTTTGAAGATGAACAAGAAGAACAACAAGTAGCAACAGAAGAAGCTACAAGTATTGAAGAAGTAGTAGCTAATGAAGATGCTGAAGAAGTAAAAGAATAATTTAATAAAACCTATTGATATTAAATAAAAAGAGGGTAGAGCTTTTCTGCTCTACTCTTTGTTAATATAGTAGTTATATAATAAAAGGAGGAATATAATATGATTACTGCAAGTCAAGTAAAAGACCTAAGAGAAAAAACAGGAGCAGGAATGATGGACTGCAAAAAAGTTTTAACAGAAACAGATGGAGACATGGAAAAAGCAATCGAATTATTACGTGAAAGAGGAATCGCAAAAGCAGCTAAAAAATCTGGAAGAGTTGCAGCAGAAGGCCTAGTTGAAGCATATGTATCAGAAGACGGAAAAGTTGGAGCTATAGTAGAAGTAAATGCCGAAACAGACTTTGTAGCTAAAAACGAAGAATTCAAAACATTTGTAGCAAATGTTGCAAAACAAGTAGCTGAAAAAAATCCAAAAGATGTAGAAGAATTATTAGCACAAGATTCAATTGAAGAACCAGGAAAAACAGTTAATGAAGTATTAATTGGAAAAATAGCTACAATCGGTGAAAATATGAATATTAGAAGATTTGCTAGATTTGAATCAGAAGGATTAGTTGAAAAATATATCCATGGCGATGGAAAAATAGCAGTTTTAGTAAGTATGAAATCAGGAGATAAAGAAGTTGCAAAAGACGTATGTATGCAAATTGCAGCAGCAAGACCTGAATATTTAAACGAAGCAGCCGTTCCAGCTGAAAGATTAGAAAAAGAAAAAGAAATTTTAAAAGCACAAACAATGAATGAAGGAAAACCAGAAGCAATTGCAGAAAAAATCGTATTAGGAAGAATTGGTAAATTCTACAGCGAAATATGCTTAGTAGACCAAGAATTCGTAAAAGACCCAAGCAAAAAAGTTTCTCAATTATTAAAAGAACACAATGCAGAAGTAGCAGAATTTGCAAGATTTGAAAAAGGTGAAGGAATCGAGAAAAAAGAAGAAAACTTTGCTGAAGAAGTAATGAAACAATTACAATAAAAAAATTAATAAAACGAATAAGAGGATATAGTATAAAAACTTTTTATACATACATAATGTAGTGAGAGTATTTTATAACGTAAATATTCTAGACAATTTAAAAGTCAAGACGTTTTGCTAAAGCCAAAACATCTTGACTTTTTGTTAATGTTTGTGTTGTCTTTACTTTTATCATTACTTACACCTTTGACTTTGCTTTTCTTGATTATTAATTGTTATAGGAAAATTAGTTAACAAGAGTATACTGATATAAAAAACAAGAAGAGAATCGAGATATGCAGTAAATAAAAGAAAAAAAGAGAAAACACAAGAAAAAGTGAGCTCGCAATATGAAAATACTCAATTAAACAAAAAGATTAAACTTGATTGCAGAATAAAATTTAATTATAATACAAAAATAAAGATAGTAAACGATTTTTATAACAAAAATA
>ENA-ORNP01003438-ORNP01003438.1-human-gut-metagenome-genome-assembly--contig:-NODE-3438-length-11229-cov-4.142116_pt1 | contig 11229 bp, 9 predicted proteins | sample MGYA00242119_ERZ509030 | MGnify/ENA primary metagenome ERZ509030 (study PRJEB26280, sample SAMEA2338708) | human gut metagenome | biome: human gut; feature: human-associated habitat; material: faeces...
AGTTCCGCCGGTCAGTGAAAGAAAAAGCTAGATGACCGACAGAAGCGACCGGGTCACCGAACATGAACACCGAAGACGAACAAATACCGGAATAATTCTAGAATTAAATTAGTTTATAAAGCTCATAAAGTTTAGAGTTTCTGAATCTGCGGTCATTTCCTTACGGTCGTTAATGCGACCGACCTGGACTGAAAGTCCTATAAACAAGGTGCTAAGCAGGGGGAATACTAATTTTATGAACTTTATAAACTCAAACCTTTTGGCTTTCTTCCTGCCGATCTATTTCGGTAAATAATCAGAACCGATATTGAATCATAGCATTGATACGGCTGGCATTACCATAGTCGTGGTTGAAATTATTACGGCGTCCGAAAACATATTCTATGCCGGTAGTTCCGAATTCCGTAAAATTCCATAACAGATTAGCTCCTGCATATTGTGCATATTTGTAAGTATCCCCTTCCAGGCTGCCGCGGGCTTCAAGCCGGGCATAACTGTAGGTGATCGTCGAATAAAGCTTAGGATTCCAATTGTGTTGGAAAGCGCCGAACAGGCCCCACATACCGGGAGCTTTCAGATTTCCATTGTCGTCTGCTGTCGGGATCAGGTCATAACCGATACCCGAGATATCCTGAATGTAATTGGCAATCCCTTTACCATATTCGGCCTGAAACAGAAAACTGGTCGATGAGGTGATATTTAATTTACCGCTCCCCATAACACCCCAACCGGTTCTGATTTTATCCTTATCTTTCACTACATTTTTATAACCGATATTTCTTAAGATAGCTCCTACCTGAACGTGGCTCCCGTTTTTCATCGTATAGCGTATGTTCAAAGGAATATCCGGAACTTTCTGCCGGATGGATTCGGCATTTTTCCCGGTTGTATACGATGCTTTGGCATATTCCAAGGCTAAAGAAGATTGCCATCGATCGTTGATATGGTAAGTATACCGAAGCATCGGCTGACGGATTTCGATACCACTACTCGGTCCTTCTTCATCGATAGTCGTAGGTACGGCTGTCATATCGCCGAAAGTACTCCAGGCTTGTCCCAGCGTAAAACCTTTGAATTGTACGAAAGCTTGCTGGAGCTTCGGGGTGTTCTGCGGCCCCTGGAATTCCATTTCGATATAAGACACTAAACGTCCTACATCCGTATTGCCTACTAATTTAAAAAACAAACGGGATTGTCCGACTGTCATACCGTAACTGGCACCGGGTTGATGTCCTTTCATGGCAATAGTCGAAGTTGTAAAAAAATTGTAATCTTCTACGCCGTTAAAGTCGTAAACTCCTGACAACTGAACGTATCCCCCGACACCGAAAATAAAATTTTTGTTGTCATCGAAGAAAATAAAGCGTGGAGCTGCCGGGTCATTGTAAGCCAGTGGAAAGGCTTCTTTCATCATGGTATAGAAATTATGGATATCCCTTTCTTTCGATACCGATACGACATTTATTTTCTGTGCTTGTGCATAAATCCCTGCCACAAACACAGAAAATAATACGATTAAAACTTTTTTTTTCATAATCCTACCTATTTAGTTTTTTACATTTTCATTTTTGTTATGGAGTATATACGCTTTAGGGAGCGAAAAAGTAGAAAGGAAATACTATAAAGTAGGTTGTGATTGGTTAAAGAATTTATAACTCTGTATAAGCTGAGAATAATTTTTGGCAGTTATATATAAAACAAGTATAGATTAAGAATGAAACGATACTTTTGATCCATAACCATTTATAAAAACAGAGTAATTGCATTTTAATGTGATGTACTAATAATTAGCCGTTTACTATTATTTTTCGGGAGTACTGAAACAATACCCTTTTCCATAGGAAGAACGGATTTTCAGCGAAGTATCAGCTTTCAGAATTTTCCGGAGCTCAGAGATATAATCCCGTAACAGACTTATTTTGGACGCGTTGTCATTGTTCCAAAGTCTTCTGCAAATGATTGTTCCCGGTATAAAGGAATTCTGATTTTGACAAAAAATAGTCAATAATTCGGCAAGCATCGTTTTGAGCGGGTAACGCTGGTCACCGATTTCAAGGGTAGAGTTTGCAGGGTAGAAACGGCTGGTCGGAGATAGCTGATATACTTTTTCTGAGGGGTGGCCGGTTATTTCCGGTCCCGGATATCGATTCAGGGCTGCTTCGATCCGGGCACACAATTCGTCTATACCTCCGTCCTTACGGACAAAGTCACTGGTACCTATTTTTAATGAGGCTGCACATAGTTCGGTGTAAGAGCTAAGGATGAGTACCGGAATTTTTTATCCAATTGCCGGATCAATAAAAATACTTCTATTCCTGTTTTTCCCGGCATTTGATAGTCGAGTACGACTACATCCGGACGGGAAGACTGGTAGGCGAGCCAGGCTTCGTCGCCATCGAAGACTGTTTTTACTTCATAACCGTTGTCTTCCAGGGCTTCCCCGGTTTCTTGTGCGGTGATGCGGTTATCTTCTGCGTACAGTATTTTTATTTTTTTAGTATCCATAGTCGTGGTATAAAATCATCGGATGTGTTTTGAGTATGGTTAATTTGTCCAGCAGGTAATTTATTTTAATGATCATATTTTCGTATTGTTTGATGTTTTTGTGTAACAGTTCGGTATGGATCGGTGGGGATATAGGGATAGCCGGGGAGGGGTGATCCGATTCTGTGCCATGTAAATGACAGAGTTGTACTTGTAATTCCCGAAGGAAATGTTGTACTTCATTCCGTTGCAGATGGATCAGTGCTTTCTGGCGGCGATCGACCGCCATCAATAAATGGGTGAACCATCCCGACAATAAGATCGATAGCAAGGCAAATAGTAGCCAAATTTTGTGGGTGGTCAAAGGCTGTAACCAGGGATAAGCGAGTTGTACCTCTAGTCGGTGTCTCTCGACATACCCCAGAGGCATACGGAAAACAACCGGCAGGAAGATATGCGGATCTTCGGAAGGATACCGGTCGATGATTTTTCCATTGGCGTCCTTCCGGATGAAGAAAATTGGAAATGGCAGGTCGCTCTTCTTATAATAGTGGACAAGTGAATCGAGACACCAGGATGAATCCCGAAGATCATAAGATAAACGGCCATATACATAGCTTTGATTGACGATCCCGCCCATCTCTACTGTCGTATCTTTTACTCCCCGGGTGATCGTAATTGAATTCTCCTGCCAATTGTTTTGAAACCTGGCGGTATCCCGTATCTGGAAAAGATTTTTACTCATTTTAAAAATCGTTTCGTCGATCAAAGGGCTTTCGTGGTTTACAAAATTAGTCCGTTCGGCTGAATATAAATTGAACATCCAGACCATTTCAGCCAGTAATAAGGCAATGAAAAAATAGCGGTATATATGTGAAAAGGAAACTGATTTTTTATATGATTTCGGTTTATCCAGACACAGAGAGAGACAGAATTCCGATCCCTCGTTTTCTTTGCTTTTTATCTGTATGTGTCCATTGTACTGCCGCACAATTTTACGCACATAAGCAAGTCCTATACCGTGGCTATTCTGGTGACGGTGATTGGAATGAAAACCGGTCCTGAAAATACGTTTCCGTGAATGAGTGGAAACACCCGGTCCGTTGTCTTTGACCGAAATCAGTAATTTATTTGGTTTTTCCTGTTTACAGGTAATCTGAATTTCGGCTTTTTCTCCGGCATATTTCAGCGCATTGCTGATCAGATTGTCTACCAGGTGGATCAAATGAAAAGGATCGGCAAAGATTTCCGGATCTTTCAATTGAAAATCAAGATTGATAGTGGCTTTTTCGTGGCCACTCCGGTAGTTGTCGATCAGTTCTTCGAGTGCTTTTTTCAAATCGAAAGTTCGGTTTTCTATTTCTCCTCCCCAGCGTCCTGCCGACTGTATGGTAATTTGTTGCATTTCTTTTAATAAACGCTCCGATTGGTGGCGGCTGATTTGTAGTTTTTCATATATTTTTTCGGGAGGCCAGGTGGCCAGATTTTTCAGGATCCTGCCTTCTATATCGCGATTGGTACATAGCGGAGTTTTCAGGTCATGGATAAAAATAACTTGTTTCTCGATATAGCGTAAGTTCTTACGTTCCCGATGTTCTTTCTTTATGATCAGGAATCCATAATAAATGGCCAGGAAGAGTGGAAGTAATGAAAGTAAAATTCCGTATTTCTGATACTTCCAAAAATAAATAAGCGGAAAATCATACCAGGCCATCAGCTGGTCTTTCTCGATATTACCCAATTGCTGCGGGCCGAAAGCAGGAGCTCTTTGAGGCAATAGATGGGAGGGATAGTGATCTATAAGCTTTCCGTTCGGATCTTCTCGTGTGAAAATTACGGGTAATTCCGTTACCGGACAAAAATGCCGGAAATAGTGGGCTATACTGTCCAGTTTCCACAACTTTTTATTGTAATCATAACGTTGTTTGTTGAATAAGTCGGTCATTTCTTTCCGCAGGGTATCTATTCTGAAATGGTGTCCCCGAAGAGTATACTCCATGATAATTCTGTTTTCTATTCTGAAGTCGACGAAACTGTCGTCCTCCTCATTTATCCTGTATGCTTCTTCTTGAATAGCAGCATGTATCGCCTGGTTGATGTCGTTCCGAAAATTTTTTTCTTCAATCCGGAACCAATAGATCAGCCAGCTGCTTTCTGTCAGGAGAAACAGGATTATCGACAGGATGATCATGCCGGGGTTATGTAAAAATAATTTTTTCATCGGGTTAAAAATAAAGATTAAGTGAAAGAATCACAACTTTTGTTTCTGTTGAATGTGGAAATAATTCCGAACATTTTCCGATGATTCAGCCTGGTGTGAGAAAAGTGGATAACGTATTTTTATACTTCTGGAATCATCAATAAAGGTGAAAAACCTCTTAAAATATTAGGTATTTTAACAAGTTATAGTTGTGTTGAAGTGAAAAGCGCCAAAAAACATATGTTATGAAAGGTTTGCAAATAGATATTCGAGGAAAAATAATGAATTGCGTCACACCGAAAGGGCAGGTTTGTGTGTTTGTAGAAGCTGACAATATGGTTGTTCTCGGTGAAGACAAAGAAAACAGCGTTAAGTTGGATTGGGGTAAAATAGAGTTGGCTGTAGGAGACAAAGTGAAAATTACTGCTATTGAGGGTATGGAGTATGATACCATATATATGAGTAATATGACAGATGAAGATATGTTAGGATACTATAATCAACTTAAAAAATTTTTAACAAAAGAAGGTGTGTTGAAATGAGAGGATTCAGAATAAAATTCAGGTCAGAAGAAATTGTTGTTACCCCTGACTTCCGTTCATCAGTCACTATTTTTTACAATAGTTCGAACGGCTATGAACTATCGGTTGCCGGTATCAAAGGCTTTGGAGATGATGCCCTGGATACTTTTTGGATAAAATCGGATATGCATATTGGAGAAAGTATTGAGATCGAAATTATAAATGCAGACGAGCAGGTTTGTTCGTCTCCGACTTGTGTAAAAAAATTAGATCCTAATCCACTAAAATTATCCGAAAAACAGAAGCAACAAATGCTTACTGAATATTTGAAAGATTTTTATCTTTTAGAAGCTCAGTTAAAGAAAAAAGGAGTTTTATAATATAGTTATGTAATATATGGCAAATATGACCGCATTAAGTATTAATGAATCATTGTTTTATATTCCGTTCGATCATACTGGTGTAATTTCTGTTTGTAATAATAAATATGGAAATGAATTAGCATGTATTGTCTCAGATATTTCGGATGATAGAATTTCTTTGAATATAGGTGATTCAGTTTGCATAAAGAGGATTGTTTCTGAGGGTACTGAGTCGGTACATGAGTTTGTTATGCCTGATTTCTCTAACCAGAAAAAGGAGTTTATGAGTGATAAGGGAATATATGGAATGGAAGTCTGTACAGAAAACAATACGATATGTATGCCATTTATAGATGGGGGAGCAGTCACTTTTGTTGTAACCATAAATCAAGGTCAAGTATCTGTTGATGCGGGTTCTATTACCGCCGGTAACGTATTGTTGGATTTTTATCATTCGAACCTGAATATGGGGGATGAAATTCGTGTAACTTTGAAAAACCTGAATTTTGTTTCATCTCCATTAAGTGAAAGAATTTTTTCGTACCATACTTTATGACCGGTGTTAACTGGTCGTAGATTGTTCATCCCACATAGAATACCGGTATGTTAAAGAAATTGGCTGCACAGACGGCTATATATGGGATCAGTAGTATTATTGCCCGTTTTCTTAATTACTTATTGACCCCCTATCTCACTCGTATTATGACTACGGGTGAGTATGGGGTGGTGACCGATCTCTATGCTCTCATTCCTTTTATCCTGTTATTGCTTACGATGGGGATGGAAACAGGGTATTTTCATTTTGCCGGTAAGGCGGGAACTTCTGAAGAGAAAAGATTGATATTTCAAACCACCTGGGGTATCGTTATATTAGTGAGCCTTCTATTTTTCGGTTTCACCTTATTGTTCTTGCATCCTTTGTCGGTGGTGATGGATTATGCCGGAACTCCGTCGTATCTATTATTGATGGGAAGTATTATAACCGTCGATGCTGTGACGGCCTTACCATTCGCTAAGTTAAGAGAGGAAAATAAAGCATCGGCCTATGTGAAAATCCGGGTCGTTACGATACTGGTCAATCTGTTTTTTTGTATCGTTTTTTATTCTGTGATACCTGGGATTAGAGACCTGCAAAATATCTTCCCGGCAGAATATGGTGCCGGATATTATTTGATATCGAATTTAATCGCTAGCGTGACAGCGGCTTTTATGCTGATTCCTGCCGTCCGGGGAATCCGGCCTCGGATAAAACGGAAATTGCTTCAGCCTTTATTTATCTATTCGTTGCCTTTGCTGATCAGCGGGGTTACGGGTACCGCCAATGAATTTATCGACCGCCAATTTATTAAATATTTGCTGCCGCAAGAGTCGGCAATGAGTACTTTAGGTATTTATGGAGCTGCCCTTAAACTCGGAGGCATTTTGTTGTTGTTTGTGCAAATGTTCCGTTTGGCTGCAGAACCGTTTTTTCTGGCTGCTTTTAAAAAGGAAGATTTCTTGAAAGCAAATGCGGAGACGTTAAAATATTTTTTGATCGTTTCTATGTTGTTGTTTTTAGTGATTTCCCTTTTCTCCGATTTCTTTGGTTTGATCCTCGGTTCGGATTTTCGGGATGGATTATTTATTATCCCTGTTGTTTTGTTTGCTAATATCGGAAATGGTATAGTCTTTAATCTTTCATTCTGGTATAAGCGGACCGGTAAAACCCGTCTGGCCATTTTGGTCACCGGCAGTGGATTGATTTGCACGATTGTTTTTAATTTATTATTACTTCCACGTCTGGGATATGCCGGAACGGCCTGGGCACATCTGGGAAGCGAATGGATTATGGTGATCGTCAGTTATATTTTGAGCAGAATATATTATCCGGTTCCTTATCCGCTCAAACGTATCCTATTTTATCTTTCAGGCGGTATATTATTCTATTTTTTGGGAGCATGGCAAAAGGATATATCCTGGACAGGAAATATATTGTTCAATCTCTCTTTGATTGTAATCTATACCGGGGTAGTAGTGAAGGTTGAAAAGATTAATATTTCCAGACATCCTTTTTAGTTAAATTATGATCGGAATTCTGGAAGAATAATTTAATATTATATTTGTAATTCAAATATGGGCTGTCGCTGAGAGGGGGATATCGATAAATTTTGATTTCGGATGTAAAATGCTATTTAGAATCTTTTCTTTTTTTATTATTGTCGGGTGTTCGGCTTGCCGGCCTTCGGTTTTGGAATCAGCTCTTGAAAGGGCCGGGGAAAATCGGATAGAACTGGAACGGGTATTGCGTCATTATTCCGAAGAGGATAAAGATAGCCTGAAGTGGGAGGCTGCCCGCTTTTTAATCGAAAATATGCCCGGGCATTTATCTATCGGTGGCGATTCGATCGGGCCTTATTATGCGGCTTTGAATGCGGTGTTCAGTAACGATACTTTGAGAAATTGGCAGGATAGTCTCGATAAGATCCATGAGTATTATAAATCCGGATTGCGTGTACAGGAAGATATAAAGGTGATAAAGTCCGGTTTTCTGATTGCCAATATCGATAGTGCTTTTCGGGTCTGGAGGGAAAAACCCTGGGCTTCACATGTCGGTTTTGATGATTTCTGTGAATACATATTGCCTTATACGGTCGGACAATACCAACCTTTGGAAGATTGGCGGAAAAAATTTGCTACCGGTTATGAAGAACAGATAGACTTCCGGCATCCCCGGCTCAGTCACTCTGCATTTTGGGCTGCAACTTGGGTAAACCGGGAGATCGGGACTCAGATTCGTTTTCAGACCCTCGAACCTTTTTCTAAAATTCCTCTGTTGTTTCCTTCCTTGTTGCCGAAATCCAGGGGAGGGTCTTGCCGGGAGTATGCTTTGATGGGATTGAGTATTATGCGTTCGAAAGGGATTCCTGTCATGATGGATTTTATCCCTCAATGGCCTGTCAGGTCCGGTAGGCATTATTGGAATGTGATGTTGGATAACAGGGGAAAAAATGTAGTTTTTCTGGCTACGGAGAGTGATCCGGGGATGCCTCATAAAGTGGAAGAAAAGTTAGGGAAAGTTTACAGGCAGACTTATGCAATCAACCGTGACCTGGAAAGATTGAACCGGGAGTGTAGCGATGTGCCCGATTTTTTCCAGAATTGTTTTATGAAAGATGTGACAGCCGAATATATGCGCACTTCCGATGTGGAAATCGAAGTTCCCTCTTCGGTGAAATGCTCTGAAAATTATGCTTATCTGACTATTTTCGATAATGAAGATTGGGTACCGGTCGATTGGGCCGGAATACACCGGGGGAAAGCCCTCTTTAAAAATGTAGCCCGTGATATTGTTTACCTGCCTGTTTACTATACTTCCGATGGGCTGAAACCTTTGGCCAGTCCTTTTTTATTGGATACGGACGGGAAGGTAATTGTCCTGAAAGGGGATACGTTGAATCGGCAACAGTTGAAACTCTACCGGAAATATCCTCCTTCTGACAATGCTTATGCTATGGGAAGACGGATTGTAGGAGGAAAAATTCAGGCTGCCAATCGGGCGGACTTCAGCGATTCGGTTACTATCTATCGGGTACCTGAGTGGAAAAGTGCTTATTCCCTGAAGGTTACTACCGATACTGCCTGGCGCTATTGGAGGTATTTGTCTGCCGAAAACGGACTTTGTAATATTGCCGAATTGGTATTTTATCAGAGAGATTCTATGCGCCCTATTGTGGGTGAAATTATAGGGACGGAAGGAAGTTGTTTTAATGATCCTAACCATGTGAAAGAAAAGGTATTCGACGGAGACCCATTGACTTTTTTCGATGCGCCGACTGGAAGTGGTGCCTGGGTGGGGATGGATTTCGGAAAGGAAGTGAACATCGGTAAACTGATTTTTATTCCCCGTACCGATGGAAATATGATCCAATTGGGCGACACTTACGAGTTGTATTGGTGGGGACCGGAGGGATGGCAACTGATTGGCGGACCCCGAATAGCCAGGGATGTCGTTCTGGAGTATCTGGCTCCTTCGAATGCGCTCTATTGGCTTAGGGATGTAAGCCGTGGAAGAGAAGAACGCATTTTTACCTATTCTGACGGAAAACAGATTTTCTGGTAATTCTCATAAGCAGTAATTTCATTTATTGAAAAATTTCCTATAATAAAAAATATTCAGTTACACCATAGTTAGGCTACTGAAAATTGGGCTCAATGTTCGGAAAAATAAGATAATTAGTCGTTTATTTTTGATTTGGGATTGTTATATATTTGAACTAATAAAAATTATTAGAAAAGTATGGAAAAAAATCATTCAATTTATTCTATTTTGTTATTTTGATATCAGGTGTTTTATATACAAATGTATGTTTTTCACAAAATACACCTACAACTTGGCAAGACCGGCTCGAAGCTTTAAAAAATAGCTTCAATGAAGAAAATAGGGGTGATGTGTCGTTTTTGAAACTATTAGGGTATACCTATAAAGGAATAATTGGATCTCAAACTGTTAAATCCGATATAATAGATTCCTTATTATCCTACAATGCTCCTGCTATTTTGCATTTACCTCCCATAGTGATGAGAGATACAGTATCAAGGGGAGATTCCTGTGTCATTCGGGAAAGAATGTTGCCTAAATTTGAAATCATTTCTATTCGTAAGCGATTAGAAATTGCAGAGTCTATAGGAGAAAAAAGTCTGCTTACCTCACTAAGACAACCTGATAATAATTTAATTCATTTGGATTATGAATATTTGGAATTAGAATGGAGTTATAAAAATAAGCACTTTAAATCATTATGTGTTGTATCTAATGAACATGGCGGATTTATTTATGACCCTATCGGTTCAAATATTTTAGAGTATACAACAACGACAACAACTAATACTGTAGAACGTTTAAATTCAAAAGAAAATCTTCACTAAAATTTTTAATTTGCTTCACTTGTCGAAGCCTTCTCCAAATACCTTGAGACGGGTGTCTTCAACGGCTGCTGCCTGATGGAGATAGCCGAGATTCTCAGAGTTCGCAATGGGGAGGAATTTGTAGAAGTCCCGACGAAGCCGGAGCCTATTTTCGAAGCCAACACTTCCGGCATGAACCCTGAAAAACTGACATATACCTTAACCCATTTTTTGTATAATGACAAGCAAACCAACATTATCAATAGTTTAAACAAATGATCTCGATTATAATGTGGTGATTTAACTTTACCGAAAAATGACGATTTAAAATTTGCTTATTACATGGTGGTGTAATTATTATAGAATAAACCCCGAAAGTTTTATCTGGCTTTCGGGGTTTATTCTATGTATTATAATTATTCCGACAGGGGTTCTTCCGGATCGTCAGAATTCACAGCACTTACGTGAAGTATACCCGGAGGACGGTGATTCTGATTATTAACCAAAGAAACCGATCCCTCGATGAGCTGACTATTCGGTCATTTTTCTCAGCAAAGTTTGCATATCGCATTTTTCTTTGAGTATACCGAAGAGCTGATCGATGGCTACCCGTTCCTGCTGCATGGTGTCGCGGTCACGGATAGTGACGGCATGGTCTTCCAGAGTCTGGTGGTCGACAGTGATACAGAAAGGAGTACCGATAGCGTCCTGACGGCGGTAGCGTTTACCGATAGAGTCTTTCTCGTCGTATTGACAGTTGAAATCGTATTTCAGCAGG
>ENA-ORNP01003440-ORNP01003440.1-human-gut-metagenome-genome-assembly--contig:-NODE-3440-length-11225-cov-4.262489_pt1 | contig 11225 bp, 9 predicted proteins | sample MGYA00242119_ERZ509030 | MGnify/ENA primary metagenome ERZ509030 (study PRJEB26280, sample SAMEA2338708) | human gut metagenome | biome: human gut; feature: human-associated habitat; material: faeces...
AAAAAAAGAATAAAATCGAAAAAAATAGGAAATGTACCGAAAACGGCGGATTAAGCAAAAATATGGAGAATTAATAAAATTAAATAAAAATAAAAAAGTGAAAAAATTAGTAAAAAAAAGGAAAAAAAAGAATAAAATCGAAAAAAATAGGAAATATACCGAAAACGACGGATTAAGCAAAAATATGAGGAATTAATAAAATAAAATAAAAATAAAAATGAAAAGAGGAGGGGTTATGAAAAATGGGCTATGCTTAGCAGGTGGAGGTGTAAAAGGGGCAGCTCATATAGGAGCAATAAAAGTATTTGAAGAAAAAGGCATAAAATTTGATTACGTTGCAGGAACATCATCAGGTAGTATAGTTGCGGCATTATATGCAAGTGGCTTTACATCTGACGAAATGTTAAAAATATTTAAAAAATATTGTAAAAAAATAAAATATGTTGATTTTGTAAATATTGTAAAATTAATTTTGGGTCTTATTTTTACAAGAAAAATAAAAATAGATGGCTTAAATTCAGGCAGGCAAATAGAAAAATTAATAAATAAAGTTTGTAATAAAAAAGGAATATATACAATTAGAGATATTAAAATGCCACTTGCAATTCCAAGTGTAAATATATGTAATGGGGAGGTTATATGTTTTACATCATGTGAAAATAGAAAAGAACCATTAGCAAATACAATATTTATTAATGATATAGAAATAGGGAATGCAGTAAGGGCTAGTTGCAGCTATCCTGTGGTTTTTTCACCATGTAATTATAAGAATATAAAATTAATTGATGGAGGAATTAGAGAAAATGTACCTTGGAAAGAATTAAAATTTTTAGGCGCAGATAAAATAATAAATGTTGTATTTAAAGAAAATGAAAAAGAAAGTTGTGATAGAAATTTAGTAGAAGTAGCAACTCGTTCAATTGGATTATTATGTAATGAACTTTCAGGTTATGAAATGACAGGTGCAGAAAATGTTATAGAAATTAAAAGTGATAAAGTAGGTTTATTAGATATGAGCAAAATTGATTATTTATATAAATTAGGTTATAAGGAAACAGCAAAAAATATAAAAAAACTTAGAATATAAAATTTTTATATTCTAAGTTTTTTATTTATTTATTTTTTGCTTTTAAATTATCTTTAGCAACAGTCATTAAAAGTTTAATTCTATTAGCTTGGTTAGTCTCGCTAGCGCCAGGGTCATAATCTACAGGAGAAATATTTGCCTCTGGATATTTTGATCTAATTGTTTTTATAACTCCTTTTCCTACGACGTGGTTTGGTAAACAAGCAAATGGTTGAACACATACAATGTTAGGAATATCATGTTCCATATATTCAATCATTTCAGCTGTTAAGAACCAACCTTCACCTGTTTGATTTCCAATAGATAATACATCTTTTACTTTATCCTCTAAATGCCAGATATCACATGGTGGTAAATAGCCTTTTTTAGAACTTGCTAAAGCTGCTTTTAAGTCTTTTTCCATAAGGTCAATAAGTTTAATTGCTACTTTACTAATTTTTGAAGATGTTTTATTTGTATTTAATAATTGGTTAAATGTTATTTTATGTGTTGCCATAAATTTAACAAATCCCATAAAATCAGGAAGTATAACTTCAGCACCTTCTTTTTCTAGTAAATCAGCAACAAAATTATTTCCAAATGGATGGTATTTAATTAAAACTTCACCAACTATACCAACCTTAGGTTTTTCTACTGATGTATCTAATTCTATTTCTTCAAAATCATTTACTATGTCATAAATACTTTTCTTAAATGCTTTATTATCATTTTTTTCTAATATTTCTTTACATTTAATCATCCAAGTATCAAATAGTTTTTGAGTTTCACCTTTGTGAACTTCATAAACTCTATTTTTTGTAATCATTTTTTGTAATAAATCTGCATAGATTACACATTTTAACATTCTATCAATTAATGGAACTGTTAATTGGAATCCAGGCATTTTTTCCATACCTACAACATTTAATGAAATTACAGGTACTTGTTCAAATCCAGCATCTTTTAATGCTTTTCTAATAAATCCAATATAGTTTGTAGCTCTACATCCACCACCAGTTTGTGACATAATTAATGCAGTTTTATCTGGGTCATATTTTCCAGATTGTAATGCTTCAATCATTTGTCCTGTAACTAAAATTGATGGGTAACAAGCATCATTATTTACATATTTTAATCCTGTTTCTACAGTGTGTTGTGTACAATCTCTTAATAATTCTAAATTATATCCACAAGCTCTAACAGCAGTTTCTAGTAATTCAAAATGAATTGGAGCCATTTGAGGGAATAAAATTGTATAATTTTTTCTCATTTCCTTTGTAAATATTTTTTTATGAATATCATAATCTCCATTAGCTGTTTGTTCATGTTTTTCTGCTTCACGTTTTTTCATACTTGCAAGTAATGAACGAATACGAATACGTACAGCTCCTAAGTTATTTACTTCGTCTATTTTTATTAATGTATACATTTTGTCATAACTAGACAAAATTTCTTCAACTTGGTCTGTTGTAACAGCATCTACACCACAACCAAATGAGTTTAATTGTACAAGTTCTAAGCAATTATGTTTCCCAACAAATTCAGCTGCTGCATATAATCTTGCGTGAAATACCCATTGGTCGACAACTCTTATAGGTCTTTTTGCTTCTGCTTTGTCAGATACACTGTCTTCTGTTAAAACACATAAACCTAAAGATGTAATTAATGTATCAATACCGTGGTTTATTTCAGGGTCTATATGATAAGGTCTACCAGCTAATACAATTCCTTTTAAATTGTTTTCTTCAATATATTTTACTGTTTCTGTACCTTTATTTCTAATATCTTGTTTACATTTTTGATATTCTTCTTCAGCTTTTTCAGCTGCATTTAACAATTCTTTTTTAGTAAAATTATATTCTTTAAATTCGTCTAATTCTAAAATCTTTTTAACCAAATTTTTCTTATCTAAAGGTAAAAATGGGTTAATAAATTTTATAGATGGGTCTTTTAAATTTTCAACATTATTTTTTAATACTTCTGAATAAGAAATTACGATAGGGCAATTGTAGTGGTTATCTGCTTTTTCATATTCTTTTCTTGAATATGGAATACAAGGATAAAATATTGTTTTAATTCCTTGTTCTATTAGGCTTTCTATATGTCCGTGTGAAAGTTTTGCAGGATAACATACAGATTCAGAAGGCATTGATTCCATTCCTTTTTCATATGTTGCACGTGTACTTTTTTCAGAAATAATTACTCTAAATCCCAAGTTTGTTAAAAATGTAAACCAGAATGGATAATCTTCGTACATATTTAAAACTCTAGGAATTCCAATAGTTCCTCTTGGGGCATCTTTTTCTTCTAAAGGTTTGTAATCAAATAATCTTTCATATTTATATTGTACTAAGTTTGGTAACTTTTTAGCTTTTGTAACAACTCCGGCACCTTTTTCACATCTATTACCAGAAACGTGAATTTGACCATTACTAAATCTGTTTATTGTTAATTTACAATGGTTTTCACAGTTGTTACAACGTGTATGTGTTACTTTGATTTCTAATTTGTCTAATTCATCTTCTTTTAAAATTGTAGATTTGTAATCCATATCTAAATTTGTTTCATATTGTTCTTTAGATAAAAGTGCCATTCCATATGCACCCATAAGTCCTGCAATATCAGGCCTTATTACATTTTTACCTACAATTAATTCAAATGCACGTAAAACCGCATCATTATAGAATGTACCACCTTGAACAACTATGTGGTCACCTAATGTTGATACATCTCTTACTTTCATAACTTTTTGTATAGCATTTTTAATAACTGAATATGAAAGACCACTTGAAATATCTCCAACTGAGTAACCTTCCTTTTGTGCTTGTTTTATTTTTGAGTTCATAAATACAGTACATCTTGAACCTAAATCAACAGGTGTTTTTGCTTTTATGGCTTCTTGCACAAATGTTGATATATCTAAGTTTAAGCTTTTGGCAAAAGTTTCTATAAATGAACCACAGCCAGAAGAACAAGCCTCATTTAGCATAATATTGTCAATAGAGCCATTTTTCATACGGATATATTTCATATCTTGTCCACCAATATCAACAATACTTGTAACATCAGGTTCAAATTCTTTAGCAGCTGTATAATGTGCAATTGTTTCAATTTCGTTTAAATCAACATTTAAAGCTGTTTGAATTAATTTTTCTCCATATCCTGTAACACCACTATATCTTAAAACAGCCTTTTCAGGTAATTCGTGATATAGTTTTCTTAACATATTCATAACACTATTTAAAGGATTTCCTTCATTACTTCCATATAATGAATATAATAAATTTCCTTCTCTATCTATTAAAACTAATTTTGTAGTTGTTGAACCTGCATCAATTCCAAGGAAGCAATCACCCTCATATGTTTTTAAATCTTTTTTTTCAACAGTATCTTTGTCATGTCGTTTTTTGAAATCTTTGTAATCATCTTCATTTTTAAATAATGGTGCAAGTGGTTTTGTTGTATTATCATGTGAATTACGTAAATTTTCTATTTTTTTAGATAATTCGTCTGGTGTGATCTCAGCAGTTCCTATAGAATCTAATGCTGCACCTTTTGCAACTAGAAGATGTGCTTCTTCTGGTACAATAATTTCGTCATCTGTTAGATTTAATGTTTCTATAAATCTTTTACGTAGTTCTGATAAATAATTTAAAGGTCCACCTAAAAATGCAACATTACCACGAATTGGTCTACCACAAGCAAGTCCACTAATTGTTTGGTTTACAACTGCTTGGAAAATAGATGCTGCAATATCTTCTTTAGCTGCACCTTCATTTATTAATGGTTGAATATCTGTTTTTGCAAAAACTCCACAACGAGATGCAATTGGATATATTGTTTTATATGTTTTTGCAAGTTCATTTAATCCTTGTGTATCTGTATGTAATAATGAAGCCATTTGGTCTAAAAATGCTCCAGTACCACCAGCACAAGTACCATTCATACGTTGTTCGATGGATTGGTCAAAATATATGATTTTTGCATCTTCTCCACCTAATTCTATAACAACATCTGTTTTTGGAATATATTTTTCAACTGCACGTTTACAAGAAACAACTTCTTGAATAAAATCTACTCCTAAGAATTTTGCAGCAGACATTGCTCCAGACCCTGTTAATGCTACTGTAAAAGTATTTGATGGATATTTTAATAATAAATCTTCCAAAACACTACATACAGTATTTTTTGTGTCTGAAAAGTGTCTTTGATAGTTTTTATATAATGTATTGCCATTTTTATCCATAACTATGATTTTGACTGTTGTTGATCCAACGTCAAGTCCTACATGTAATAATTCGCTCATGACAAAATCTCCTTTTTTATACATAAATTCGTCTTTTTTAACACCCTAATTTTATACGGAAAAGGGCGTTTTGTCAAATGGAAATTATTTGAAGTATGTGTTCTAAAAAGGACAAACAAAGAATAATATTGATAATAAATAAAGATTCAAGGAATGAAAAAAACTTGAGGAAAGAGGTAAAAAATGAAAAACAAAAAAATTATCATTTTATTTTCAATATTATTTATTGTTTTAGTAGTTGGTGGATATTTTATAATACAACATATGAAAAATGAAAAAACAAATGAAACCACACAAGAATATACACCGCAGGAAGAGATATCAGAAGAGCAATCAAGACAAACAATAGTAACACTATATTTCCAAAATAAAGAAACAAAAGAATTAATGCCAGAAGCACGAATGGCAGATATAAAAGAAATGGTAAACACACCATATGATAAATTAATAAATTTATTAATAGAAGGACCTAAAAACGAAAAACAAGAAAGAATAATTCCAGAAAACACAAAACTATTAGGAACTAAAATTGACGGCGAATGTATAACTGTTGATTTTTCTGCTGAAATTTTAAATTATGATAAAACAAATGAAAAATCCAAAGATAATTTAATTAATAGTATTGTAAATACATTAACAGAATTAACAGAAATAAATAAAGTAAAATTTCTAGTAGACGGAACAGAGAATGCTGAGTTCAGTGAAACATATACTAGAAAAGCTACTTAAATAAATTAAAAAGTCTAATGTACCAATTGGCTCTTTGTAAATTATTTAAAAAACATTCAACTTCATTCAGTGATTTTATTGTATTATCCTTATAACATTTAAAACTTTTCTTCTTTTGTGGAGGTGGCTTAGGTCTACCTCCTTTAATTTCTTTCATAAAAATCATATCCTTTCATAATCAATATAACTGTTTTAAGATATTATATGTTATGAAAAAATATTAAGTGAAAATTTTTCAAAATAATTGTTGTGTTCGCTTGATTTATGATAAAAAAGTTAGTATACTTCTTGTGAGATAAGCAAAGCAGAGTGTGGCGTGTAAACGAAAAAAACACATCTCTGTCTGGCCGTTAGAGATGTATTAAATATATTTAATTAACTTCAAGCGACACGCCACAATCCTGTGGTCACTTATCTTATTATAATTATTATACTCAGAAAAGAGAGTAAATTCAATAATTTTTACAGGAAAACAGTTAATATGAGGTAATATTTGTGGATGTAGAGTTAAAAGAAAATGAAAGAATAGACGATTTAGAATTTAAAGGTTTAAAAATAATTCAAAACGAAAAAGGATTTTGTTTTGGAATGGATAGTGTATTATTATCTGATTTTGCAAAAAATATGAAAAATAATAGCACAGTATTAGACTTAGGGACTGGTACAGGAATCATACCTATTTTATTATGTGGAAAAACTAATCTAAAAAAAGTAGTAGGAATAGAAATCCAACAAGATGTTGCTAATATGGCTAAAAGAAGTAGTCAATTAAATAATTTACAAGACAGATTTGAAGTTGTAAATACCAATATAATTGATTTAAAAAATATATATGAAAAGCAAAGTTTTGATGTTATAGTTACAAACCCACCATATAAAAAAGAAAATACCGGAATAACAAATGAAAATGAAGCAAAACTTATTTCAAGACACGAAATAACTGCTAATTTAGAGGATTTTATTAGTATTTCTAAAGATTTATTAAAAGATAAAGGCGAATTTTATATGGTTCATAGACCTGAAAGATTAGTTGATATTTTAAGCCTTATGAGAAAATACAAAATAGAAGCTAAAATATTAAAATTTGTAAGTCCAAATAAAAATAAAGAACCGAATTTGATATTAATTAAAGGTATAAAAAATGCTAATAGTTTTTTAAAGGTAGAAAAAAACTTATATGTGTATAATGAAGATGGGAAATATACAAATGAGATTTTAAAAATTTATAATAAATAAAAATTATATTTTGCTGTAACTGTAAAATATTATTAAATAGATTTTTTAAATTTAATTAATGTGTAATAGTTTTATGAAAGGATGGTAATTAACTTGAAAAAAGGTAAATTATATATAGTTGCTACACCAATAGGAAATTTAGATGATATAACACTAAGAGCAATAAACACACTAAAAGAAGCAGATATAATAGTTGCAGAAGATACAAGACATTCATTAAAGTTACTAAACCACTTAGGGATATCTAAGCCATTAATTAGCTATTATAGACATACTGAAGAAGTTAAATATGAAAAAATATTAGAAAAAATAAAAGAAGGAAACAATATTGCTTTAATTTCAGATGCAGGAACTCCAATTATTTCAGATCCAGGTGAAGTTATAGTAAAAGAAGCAATAAAAGAAAACATAGAAGTAATACCAATACCAGGTGCTTGTGCAGCAATTACAGCATTAATGGCAGCAGGTGTAGATACTAAAAAATTTGTATTTTATGGATTTTTATCAATAAATAAAAAATTGAGAAAAAAAGAATTAGAGGAAATCCAAAAAGAAAGAAAAACAATTATTTTATATGAAGCTCCACATAAGTTAAAAAATACTTTATCAGATTTAAACACATATATGCCAGATAGAAATGTAACAATTGCTAGGGAATTAACAAAAATTCATGAGGAATTTGTTAGAGGAACAGCTAAAGAAATTTATGAAAAAGTGCAAGAACCTAAAGGAGAATATATAATTATAATTGATTCATTACCAGAAATAGAGGAACAAGAAAATGTGTTAAATGAACTAACTTTAGAAGAACATTATAAAGTATATGAAAGTCAAGGGATGAATAAAAAAGAGATTATTAAACAAATTGCGAAAGATAGAAATGTTAATAAAAATGAAATTTATATGCATTTTATTTAAAGAACAGCTGTAATTAAAAGGCTAGGCTCACTACTTAGTCTTTTATGGTGTAAAAAGTTTATTTATTCAAATCGTTGCAAATATTTAAAGTTTATGGTATAGTGTGTTAGAATATGAAATAAAATAATGGAAATATAAAGGCATAATATAAACCATATAAATGGAGGGAATTTTATTGGAAAAATTAGTAGTTACAGGACCTACTTGTTTAAAAGGGGAAGTAGTAATAAGTGGAGCAAAAAATGCAGCAGTTGCAATATTACCAGCAACTTTATTAATTGATGGAGTATGTACAATTGAAAATCTACCTAATATAAGCGATATAAAACTATCTTGTGAAATATTAGAAAAATTAGGTGCGAAAATTACATGGAAAGACAGACATACAATTACAGTTGATACAACAAATATAACAACAACAAAAGCACCATTAGACTTAACAAGTAAATTTAGAGCATCATATTATATAATTGGAGCAATGCTTAGCAGAAAAGGTGAAGTTGAAGTTGGAATGCCAGGCGGATGTAAATTAGGAGCAAGGCCAATAGACCAACATATAAAAGGCTTTGAAGCATTAGGGGCAAATGTAAAAGTAGAAAAAGGAACTATTTATGCAAAAACAAAAAAACAATTAAAAGGAGCTCCTGTTTATATGGATGTGGTATCTGTTGGAGCAACAATAAATGTTATGCTTGCAGCTGTTTTAGCTAAAGGAACAACTGTAATTGATAATGCCGCAAAAGAACCACATATAGTTGATGTTGCAAACTTCTTAAATACTATGGGAGCAGACATTCGTGGTGCAGGTACAGATGTAATAAAAATAAATGGTGTTGAAAAATTACAAGGAGGGGCTACATATTCAGTAGTACCAGATCAAATAGAAGCAGGAACATTTATGCTTGCGGCTGTGGCAACAAGAGGAGATTTGACTTTAAAAAATTGTATTACAAAACATTTAGAGTCAATTACTGCTAAAATCATAGAAGTTGGTGGAAATGTAGAAGACAATGGTGATAGTATACGTGTATGGTGTAATAAAAGACCTAGTAAGGCAAATATAAAAACATTACCATATCCAGGATTTCCAACAGATTTACAACCTCAAATGGGTGTTGTGTTATCAATTGCAAATGGTACAAGCGTAATAAATGAAAGTATATGGGAATCAAGATTCCAATATACAGATGAATTAAATAAAATGGGAGCAAAAATAACTGCTCAAGGAAAAACAGCATTTTTTGAAGGTGTGAAAAAATTAACAGGAGCTCCTGTATATTCTACAGATTTAAGAGCTGGTGCAGCTTTGGTAATTGCCGGAACAGTGGCAGAAGGAGAAACTGAAATTTATAATTTACAGCATATTGACCGTGGATATGAAAATATAGAAGAAAAATTCAGAAAAATAGGGGCTAAAATAGAGAGAGTAACAGAAGAGGATTAAAATGATGTTTAATTTTTGTAGCTTATATAGTGGAAGTAGTGGAAATAGTCTTTTTGTAGAATCTAAAAATACAAAAATATTGATAGATGCCGGTGTTAGCTGTAAAAAAATAGAACAAGCTTTACAAGATATAGAGGTTGATCCAAGTACATTAGATGGAATTTTAGTAACACATGAACATAGAGACCATGTGCAATCACTCGGAACAATTTCTAAAAAGTTTGATTTACCTGTATTTGTAAATCAAGAAACGCTTGATGCAATGCCTACACAAAGAGATAAGATTGCAGAAAAAAATATTAAATTATTTAAAGTAGATGACAAATTTGAAGTTGGAGATTTACTAATAAAACCATTTGCAATCCCACATGATGCAGCAAATCCTTGCGGATTTAGCGTTTATAAGGATAAAGCTAAAATAAGTGTAGCAACAGATATAGGGCATATGACAAATAGTATATTAAAAAGTTTAGAAGAAAGTTTATTTGTTTTATTAGAAGCAAATTATGATCCAAAAGTATTACAATGCTCATCATATCCGTTTGTATTAAAATCAAGAATAGCTGGTCCAACAGGACATTTGCCAAATGAAATGGCTGGAAAAACTATATCATATTTATTGCAATCAGGATTAAAAAATGCAATGCTAGGACATTTAAGTAAAGAAAGCAATTTTCCGGAATTGGCATATCAAACAGTTTTAGATGAATTAATTACAACTAAAGAATATAATGGTAATAATTTGCAACTTAGTGTAGCTTCAAGAGATGCACATAGTAAAATAATAAAAATATAAAATGTAATAATTATAAAAAAAGAAAAACAAAAGGTATTATTATGTATTTAGTAAATAACACATTTGGGTAGAAAATATTTTGAATATATAATATTTTCTAATATAATTTGCTGAAATATATGATAATACCTTTTATTAAAAGTATAGAAAAAGAGGGATTATAATGCTAACAATCAATGTTATTTGTGTCGGAAAATTAAAGGAAAAATATCTTAGAGATGCAATAGCAGAATATAGTAAAAGACTTTCTAAATATTGCAAACTAAATATTATAGAATTATCTGACGAAAAAGTTCCTGATAAAATAAATGAAAGTATTGAAAAAGAAATAAAAGAAAAAGAATGTAAAAAAATAATTGCACATATACCTAAAAATTCATATATAATGGCATTAGACTTAACAGGTAAGCAATACACATCTGAAGAGTTTTCAGGAAAAATAGAAAATATAGCAATGGAAAAAGGCAATTTAACATTTATAATTGGAGGAACTTTGGGTATGAACAGTGAATTATTAAATATGTGTGATTCTAAAATATGTTTTTCTAAAATGACATTTCCGCATCAATTAATACGTGTTTTTTTATTAGAGCAAATATTTAGAGGATTTAAAATATTAAGCAATGAAACATATCATAGATAATAAATATTTAATATTAATTCAATATTTATATGATTAAATTAATAAAGTGATTATATATAAATTTGTAGAGAAAAACAAAACAGGGGC
>ENA-ORNP01003442-ORNP01003442.1-human-gut-metagenome-genome-assembly--contig:-NODE-3442-length-11224-cov-7.231802_pt1 | contig 11224 bp, 7 predicted proteins | sample MGYA00242119_ERZ509030 | MGnify/ENA primary metagenome ERZ509030 (study PRJEB26280, sample SAMEA2338708) | human gut metagenome | biome: human gut; feature: human-associated habitat; material: faeces...
CTTGCACATGATGCCCGTATGTCCGGCATAACCGAATTCGCGGGTGGCCGTGTCAAACACCCATCTGCCGATGAATGCGGCTTTCTGTATCTCATATAGTTCCCGGTTTCTTCTTTCCAGCTCCAGTTTGCGCTGGCTGCGTTCGGTGATATCCCGGTATTGGCAAAGCACGAGGTCACCGTAGGGTTGCATGATGCATTTGAAGAAGTAGGTGTCATCCCGCAACATGAGTTCGTAATTGCGGACAGACTTTGTTCTCCGGAGCAAAACTTTCTTGAATTCAGGATAAAACTCACTGTATGTCACCGGAGGTAGCAGGTTCAGCAGATTCTTTCCGAGCAATCTCTCTTCGTTCATAAACCATAGGTCTACGTTGTGTACGGCCATGTCTACACAAATACCGTCCTTGTCCATGAGTATCAGGGTGTCTGATACCATGTTCAGTAGTTTTTCGGAGTTATTTGTGTCTTTCAGAATGCTTTTCATTATTTTCTTTGTATTAGATTTTTGTCGAGGTATTTCCGTCTTAACTTGCCCTTCGTGCTTTTTCCCAGGCTCCGCTTTTATTGCCTTTGCGCTTACTCAGGTAGCGGAATCCTCTTAGCACATTGACGTTCATGAGGAAGTAGTAAGGGATGAAAAGAATTTTGTTTTTGATGTGTTTCCTGGAGAGGATATATCCCCAGATTCCCATCAGGTAAAACAAGATTTGCAGTCCCAGTATAACGGCGTAGAACAATGGTTGTGCGGTGGTGAAAAGTAGCGCTACGTTGAGAGGGAGCAACAGGAACAATAGGATAGGAGTGATGGACCATCGCAAGACACGATGGGATACGTATTGGAAATTGAGCAGACCGTAGCGGAAAGGATTCAGCAGCGGGCGCAAACGCCAGATGGACTGTAAGCCTCCGGCGGCGATGCGTACTTTGCGCTTTTCTTCTTCTTGCATATTGGCGGAGCCGCTTTCGGTGGCATAAGCCGCGGCACAGTAGGCAATGGTGTAGCCACGCATGGCGATGCGGAGGGAGAGGATGAAATCATCGAGCAGTGTGTCCGTCCGCATGTCTTCGAACAATTCCCGGCGTACGGCAAACAGCTCTCCGGCAGCGCCTACGGCTGAGTAGAGCCGTGAGTCGAGTGCTTTCAGGGTGGATTCATATTTCCAGTAAATGCCTTCTCCTCCTGATGCGGCATTGTCTTTGCTTTGCATGGCAATGCGTTTTTCGCCTGCCACGCAGCCCACTTTGGGGGTGGCAAAGGCATGTACTATTTCGCGCAATGCTTCGCGGTTGAGGTGTGTGTTGGCATCGGTGAAGACAACGAGCGGTGTGGTTACGAAGCGGATTCCCCGGTTCAGCGCAGCGGTTTTTCCCTGCCGTTGGGGCTGGTGGAGTACGGTGACTTGCGGCCAGTGCGAAAGGCGTTCGTTGGTACGGTCGTTGCTGCCGTCCGTCACCCAAAGTATATGCAGTTTGTCGGCAGGATAGTCCAGAGCAAGGCAGTTGCGCATTTTCTCATCTACGACGTCTTCTTCGTTGTAGGCGGCGATGAACAGCGTCAGGTCGGGGAGGGAGTCATCTGCCGGTGGGGGTGTGGCGGCTGTTTTGCGAAAACATTCCTTCAGTTTGACAAGGGCATAGAGGATCATTCCATAACCTATATATGTATAGAACACAATGAATAAGCCGATCCAAAAGATGATTTCGAGAGCCCCCATCAGTATTAGAATATAAATAATTATCTTTCAGTAATTTGAGATTAACGTCCAAAGATATGTATAATCTTTTAGTGCTGCAAGGGAAAGGAGGAATATATTGTTGATTTATGGTGAGCGGTTAATCATCAATCATCAAATTGCCAATGTCAATCATCCAATTGTCAATGTCAATCACCCAATTGTCAATGTTAATTACAGAATTGTCAATGTCAATCACAACCGAATCCTTTTTCTTAAAAAGCCTCGGTCATGTTGAAGTAGAACAATGTTTGGTTGTTTACTGTGTTTTTACCCAAATCCAGACGCACGTTCATACGGGGCTGCACTTCGATGCGCAGGCCTACGCCATAGTTGGGCAGCACACCTTCAATCTTGCCCATGGTGGGGCCCATGAAGCCGCATCCGGTCCATGCCACGAAGCCGATGTGGTGCAGCATGCGCTTCATCCAGTTGCTCCGGTCGGTATTTATCATCTGGCGGTATTCGGCCATGATGACATGAGAGGATTTGTCACGATATTGTCCCATGTAGTAGCCGCGCAGGTCGAAGGGAGTGCCGGTCAGTGAATATTGGGTGAGGGGGACGTTGCCGAACACGTTTTTGCTTTGCGCTGTCCAGGCGAGCACCTTGCGGCGGCCTACGGACTTGTACTGGCGGTAGTCCATTTCCAGTCGGTAGAAGTTGTTGTCGCTGCCAAACGCCTTGCTGTACATCATACCCCGGAAGTCAAGGTAGACGCCTTTGTAAGCGTTGGCGGGGATGTCGCGGCTGTCGTAGGTGAGGAGGAAGCCCAGGCCGGAGTTGAAGTTCTTGTAACCGCTTGCCGTACCGCCGGCTGCCACGTAGTCTGGTTCTTCTATGAGATGTTTGGCGGGATCGGTGATTTTGTCGTAGTTGATGTCCACTTGGGGGCCGGCAAACACGTTGCTTTCGCCCAAACGGAACAGAAACCAGGGATTGATTTGTATGCCGCTGTAACGATATTTGCTGGTGCTGTCGCTACGGATGTAATTCTTGTTCGTATTGTAGCCTATGCCGTAGAAGTTGTCCTCAGTGTTCTTGTAGACGAATTTTCCGAAGATGCGGAAGCGGTCGCCTTTAAAGAAGAGTTGCGGTTTCACCATCAGGTTGACGCCGCCCTTGAACATATAGGCTATGGACATCGGCAGCACCGAACGCAGTTGTGTGGTGTCGCCGGGATTCATACGGAAGGTCATCAGGGCGCTTCCGCCTATCAGCGCACCGAAGTCGGGTGTATAGCTTGGGCCACCCAATATGTTGTAATGGAAATTTCTGCGAGCCACCCTTTGTTTGCGCAGTTCCTTTTTGCTCAGTGCAGGAGTTGTGTCGTTGGTAACCGTAGGGGACTGTTCTTGTGCTGAAACACTTACAGTTGTCAGTATAATAGTAAATATACCCAGTATATATCTTTTCATATCGTACGAATGTGGCTGCAAAGAAAACTATTTTATTTGAATCGGTTTTTAGAAGAATAGATAATAAATCTAAAGAGGGCGCTAAAATTATCAAAAAAGACATTACATTTGCCTTTTCATCGGTCTCGTGGTACGGAAAAATCCGTTCCGTAAGATGAATTTGTTTGCCTTGCGGGATGAGACGGATCATCTCACGAGATGATTTTTGGGGGCTCGTGGGATGAATTTGTTTCTTATATCAACATACATAATACATACATATATACATCTTGACATGAATAAACGTTTTTTATCTGTAATTGTTTTCGGCACCGCACTGCTTTCGGTGCAGGCACAGGACGGCCAAGGCGGAATCACTTCTGCCATGCTCAGTCAAATCCAGCAAAGCTATCAAGGGACGGCGTCCGACAAGGCGCTGCGCAATGCCATTGGCAACAACGACATCCGCAAGTTGGCGCTCAATCAGGAGAACATGCAGGGCATGGATACCCATTTCTCCATTAAGGTGGACTCCAAAGGCATCACCGACCAGAAGTCCTCAGGGCGTTGCTGGCTCTTCACAGGGCTGAACGTGATGCGTGCCAAAGCCCTTGCACGCTATGGTTTCCGGTCTTTCGAGTTCTCGGAGATATATCCTTTCTTTTGGGACCAGCTGGAGAAGTCCAACCTTTTCCTGCAAGGCATCATCGACACTGCGGAAAAGCCGTTGGACGACAAAACAGTGGAGTGGCTGCTGAAACATCCGTTGAGTGACGGAGGCACATTCACCGGAGTGGCGGATATCGTTTCCAAATACGGCCTTGTGCCCAAGTGTGCCATGCCGGAGACCAACAGTAGCGAGAACACCGCCCGTATGGCCAATCTCATTTCTCTGAAGCTGAAGGAATACGCCCTCCGGCTCCGTGACCTTGCTGCCAAAGGCGCCAAGCCTGCCGCCCTGGAGAAGGAGAAAACCGCCATGCTCGGCACTGTCTACCGCATGCTGGTGCTGAACCTGGGCGTTCCGCCTACGGAGTTCGACTACGTGCGCACCGATGCACAAGGCAACCCGGTGGAGACGGAACATCACACCCCGATGTCTTTCCTTGAGAAGTATGGTGACAAACAACTGCTCACCAACTACGTGATGCTGATGAACGATCCCAGCCGCGAGTATTACAAATGCTATGAGATTGACTACGACCGCCACCGCTACGACGGCAAGAACTGGACTTACGTCAACCTGCCCGTAGAGGACATCAAGCAAATGGCCATTGCTTCTCTGAAAGACAGCACCATGATGTATTTCTCCTGCGACGTGGGTAAGTTCCTGAACTCGGAACGCGGCCTGCTTGATGTGAAAAATTATGACTACGAATCACTCATGGGAACCACCTTCGGAATGGATAAGAAGCAACGCATCCAGACCTTCTCCAGCGGCTCCTCGCATGCCATGACGCTGATGGCTGTGGATTTGGATAAAGACGGGAAGCCGGTCAAATGGATGGTTGAGAATAGTTGGGGCGCCGACAGCGGCTATAAAGGCCACCTCATCATGACGGACAACTGGTTCGACGAATATATGTTCCGTCTGGTAGTGGAAACCAAATATGTCCCCGCTCAAATAATGGAACTTTTCAAACAAAAACCTGTCCGCCTGCCGGCATGGGACCCGATGTTCGCAGAAGAAAAAGATTAGTGGTTAGTGATTAGCGATCTCTCCGTCCTAATCGCTATTCACTCTTCTCGTGTTCGTTAACGAAAGGAATTACGGAAATTTCTCCGTAATTCCTTTCTTTTTTGCTACTTATTCACATTCTTTTTTGCTACTTTTGCGGGCAAATTAATGAAACCATTATTTTATATAAACGCATGGCAAATGTAATTAAGTTACGCAAAGGCCTTGACATCAACCTGAAAGGCAAAGCTGCCGAAGAGTTTATGTCTGTGAAAGAGCCGGGATTTTACTCGTTGGTGCCCGATGATTTTACAGGTATCACTCCTAAAGTGGTGGTGAAAGAACAGGAGTATGTAATGGCCGGGGGACCCTTGTTTATCGACAAGAATCATCCTGAATTGAAATTTGTTTCGCCCGTAAGCGGCGTAGTGACGAGCGTGGAACGCGGTGCACGTCGTAAGGTGCTGAACATCGTGGTAGAGGCTGCCGCTGAGCAGGACTACGAGGAATTCGGCAAGATGGATCCGTCCAAGATGAGTGCGCAGGAAGTGAAGGAAGCATTGCTGCAAGCCGGTATGTTCGCTTTCATCCGCCAACGTCCGTATGATGTGATCGCCGATCCGACGGTGACTCCGAAGGCAATCTTCATTTCTGCTTTCGACAGCAATCCGTTGGCTCCCGACTTCGAGTTCGTCTTGAAAGGCGAGGAAGCAAACTTCCAGACAGGACTTGACGCTTTGGCCCGAATGGCAAAGACGTACCTGAGTATCAGTGTAAAACAAAAATCAGCCGCACTCGTACAGGCAAAGAACGTTACCGTTACTGCTTTCGACGGTCCTAATCCGGCTGGCAACGTAGGTGTACAAATCAACCACATCTCTCCCGTAGTGAAAGGCGAGACGGTATGGACCATCGGTGCGGAAGCCGTAATCTTCATCGGCCGTTTGATGAACACCGGTCGCGTGAATTTCACCCGTACCGTAGCCGTAACAGGCAGCGAAGTGCTGAAACCCGCTTACTGCAAATTGCAGGTAGGAGCATTGCTGACCGATGTGTTCAAGGGTAACGTAACCACCGATAAAGACCTGCGCTACATCAGCGGCAACGTGCTGACAGGCAAGAAGATTGCCGCCAACGGTTTCCTCGGCGCTTTCGACAGCCAGCTCACCGTAATCCCCGAAGGAGATGAAATCCACGAAATGCTGGGCTGGATTATGCCGCGCTTCAATCAGTTCAGTGTCAACCGTTCTTATTTCAGTTGGCTGATGGGCAAGAAAGAATATGTGATCGACGCCCGCATCAAGGGTGGCGAACGTCATATGATTATGTCGGGCGAGTACGACCGCGTATTCCCTATGGACATTTTCCCCGAATATCTGTTGAAGGCCATTATTGCAGGAGACATCGACCGCATGGAGGCTTTGGGTATCTACGAAGTAGCTCCTGAGGACTTTGCACTTTGCGAATTCGTATGTTCTTCCAAAGTGGAAATCCAACGCATTGTTCGTGCCGGTCTCGACATGCTTCGTGCCGAAATGGCGTAAACTAATTATGAATGATAAATTTATGAATTATGAATTGCGCCAAAAGGCAGTTCGCCGATTTATAACTTTAGAATTCAAAATTTAAAATTCAAAATTCAAAACTATAAATGAAAGCGTTAAGAAATTATCTCGACAAGATAAAGCCGAACTTTGAAGAGGGCGGCAAATTCCACGCATTTCGTTCGGTGTTCGACGGCTTCGAGACATTCCTGTTCGTGCCCAACGCCACTGCGAAATCGGGAACGCATATTCACGACTCCATCGATAGCAAACGCATCATGTCGATGGTGGTTATTGCGTTGATACCGGCGCTGCTGTTCGGTATGTATAACGTAGGTTACCAGCATTTCCACGCTACCGGGGCAACCGGCAGTTTCATCGAAATGTTTGCTTACGGTTTTCTGGCTGTATTGCCTAAAATCATTGTATCATACGTAGTGGGTCTGGGCATTGAGTTCGTTGTGGCTCAGTGGAAGAAGGAAGAAATTCAGGAAGGTTTCCTTGTTTCGGGTATCCTGATTCCGATGATTGTGCCGGTGGACTGTCCGTTGTGGATTCTGGCTGTAGCCACTGCATTCTCCGTAATCTTTGCCAAGGAAGTATTCGGCGGTACGGGTATGAACGTGTTCAACGTTGCCCTGATTACGCGTGCTTTCCTGTTCTTCGCCTATCCAACGAAGATGTCCGGTGATGCCGTTTGGGTATCGGGCGACAGCATCTTTGGTTTGGGACAGACGGTAGACGGACTCACCGTTGCCACTCCGCTGGGAGCTGCCGCTACTGCGGGTGCATATCCGGAGTTCTCATGGGACATGGTGACCGGACTTATTCCGGGTTCCATCGGTGAAACCAGCGTCATAGCTATTGCCCTCGGCGCCATTCTGCTGCTGTGGACAGGCATCGCAAGCTGGAAAACGATGTTCTCCGTATTTGTGGGCGGTGCATTCATGGGCTGGGTGTTCAACACCATCGGACCGGACACTGCAATGGCTCAAATGCCTTGGTACGAACATCTCGTATTGGGCGGTTTCTGCTTCGGCGCCGTATTCATGGCTACCGACCCCGTTACTTCTGCCCGCACAGAAACCGGTAAGTACATCTTCGGATTCCTGATCGGCGCAATGGCTATCATTATCCGCGTGCTGAACCCCGGTTATCCCGAAGGTATGATGCTTGCCATTCTGCTGATGAATATCTTCGCTCCGCTGATTGACTACTGTGTGGTACAGGGTAATATCAGCCGCCGCGAGAAACGTGCAACCGCTAAGTCTAACAATTAAAATACCGGAAAAAGAAATGAATACCAATAGTAATAGTTATACTATCATTTATGCTTCGGTAATGGTTGTTATCGTCGCATTCCTGCTGGCATTCGTAAGCTCCTCTCTGCGTGCCACTCAGAACAAGAACGTGGAGCTGGATACGAAGAAGCAGATTCTTGCCGCCCTCAACATCAAGGATGTGAAGGATGCCGATGCAGAATATAATAAGTACATCAAGGGTGACATGCTGATGAACGAGGACGGTACGCTGGCCGAGAACACCGGTGCATTTGCCACCGCCTACGAAAAGGAAGCTAAGGAAAACCACCGCCTGCACGTATTTGTGGCAGAAGTGGACGGAGAAACCAAATATGTATTCCCCGTTTACGGTGCCGGCCTTTGGGGCGCCATCTGGGGTTATGTTGCCCTGAACAGCGACAAGGACACCGTTTATGGCGTTTACTTCTCGCATGCCAGCGAAACTCCGGGTCTGGGTGCCGAAATCGCAACCGCCCAGTTCCAGGGAGAATTTCCGGGCAAGAAGACTCTGGAGAACGGTGAAATCGCCCTCGGCGTTGTGAAGAACGGAAAGGTAGAGAAACCCGACTATCAGGTGGACGGCATTTCAGGCGGTACTATCACCTCGGTAGGTGTGGATGCCATGCTGAAAACCTGTCTGAGCAGCTACAAGAACTTTTTAACTAATAATAATGAGGAGAAATAAGAATATGGGAGCATTGTTTTCAAAAAAGAATAAAGAAGTATTCTCTACTCCGCTTGGACTGAACAACCCCGTTACCGTACAGGTGCTGGGTATCTGTTCTGCCTTGGCCGTTACCGCCAAGCTGGAACCGGCTATCGTAATGGGACTTTCCGTAACGGTGATTACGGCATTCTCCAATGTAGTGATTTCATTGCTGCGCAAGACCATCCCCAACCGTATCCGTATCATCGTCCAGTTGGTGGTAGTTGCAGCGTTGGTGACAATTGTAAGTGAGATTCTGAAGGCTTTTGCTTACGACGTGAGCGTACAGCTTTCCGTATACGTGGGTCTGATCATCACAAACTGTATACTCATGGGACGTTTGGAAGCATTTGCCATGCAGAACGGTCCCTGGGAGTCCTTCCTTGACGGTGTGGGCAATGGTTTGGGATACGCCAAGATCTTGGTTATCGTGGCTTTCTTCCGCGAACTGCTGGGTTCGGGCACGTTGCTTGGTTTCAACATCCTGAACTACGAGCCTTTGCAGAAGATTGGATATGTGAACAACGGCTTGATGCTGATGCCGCCTATGGCGCTGATTCTCTGCGCTTGCATCATCTGGTATCAACGTGCACGCCATAAAGAATTGCAGGAAAAGTAATATAAATGAAGAATGAGGAATGATGAATGAAGATTGTGCCGTTGCTGTATGGAGATTCTTGATTCTTAATTCTTAGTTCTTAATTAAAAGAATTATGGAACATTTATTAAGTTTATTCGTCCGCTCCATTTTTGTGGACAATATGATATTTGCATTCTTCCTCGGTATGTGCTCTTATCTGGCCGTATCAAAGAATGTAAAGACTGCCGTAGGACTGGGTATCGCCGTAACTTTCGTGTTGGTGGTGACACTTCCGGTCAACTATTTGTTGCAAACGAAAGTACTGGGTCCCAACGCCATCATTGAAGGTGTCGACCTCAGCTTCCTGAGTTTTATTCTTTTCATTGCCGTAATTGCCGCTATCGTTCAGTTGGTGGAGATGATTGTGGAACGTTTCAGCCCTTCGCTCTACGCTTCACTGGGTATCTTCCTGCCGCTGATCGCTGTGAACTGCGCCATCATGGGTGCGTCACTCTTCATGCAGCAACGCATCAACGTGGGCGAGAGCGATCCGAAATATATCGGTGACGTGGCAGATGCCGTTTCCTATGCACTGGGTTCGGGTATCGGCTGGTTGCTGGCTATTGTCGGTCTGGCTGCCATTCGCGAGAAGATGGCCTACTCTGATGTGCCTGCTCCGCTGAAAGGCCTGGGCATCACCTTCATCACAGTGGGTCTGATGGCAATGGCATTTATGTGTTTCTCTGGTTTGAACATCTAAAAGAAAGGAATAAGACAATGGATATGAATATGATATTAGCAAGCATTGGAGTATTCCTCGCGGTTGTTCTGTTGCTTGTGGTTATTCTGTTGGTAGCCAAGAACTTCTTGGTTCCTTCAGGCAATGTGAAATTGACGATCAACGGCGACAAGGAGCTGGAGGTAGCTTCCGGTTCGACGCTGCTGAATACGCTGTCCGTAAACGGCGTGTTTCTTTCCTCCGCTTGCGGTGGCAAAGGCTCATGCGGACAGTGCAAATGCCAGGTTGTGGAAGGTGGCGGCGAGATTCTGCCCTCCGAAATACCTCACTTCAGCCGTAAGCAAATCCAGGACCACTGGCGTCTGGGTTGCCAGGTGAAGGTGAAGAGCGACATGGGAATTAAGATCGACGAGTCTGTACTCGGCGTAAAAGAGTGGGAGTGCGAGGTCATCTCCAACAAGAACGTGGCTACGTTCATCAAGGAGTTTATCGTTGCATTGCCCAAGGGTGAGCACATGGACTTCATCCCGGGTTCTTATGCACAGATTAAGATTCCTAAATACTCCATGGACTACGACAAGGACATCGACAAATCCCTTATCGGCGAAGAGTATCTGCCTGCATGGGAGAAATTCGGCCTGATGGGCTTGAAGTGCCGTAACGATGAAGAGACCATTCGTGCCTACTCTATGGCGAACTACCCTGCCGAGGGCGACCGCATCATGCTGACGGTACGTATCGCCACTCCTCCGTTCAAGCCGAAAGACCAAGGTCCGGGCTTCATGGATGTAATGCCGGGTATCGCTTCATCCTATATCTTCACGCTGAAACCGGGTGATAAGGTGACGATGAGCGGTCCTTACGGAGACTTCCATCCGATTTTCGACTCCAAGAAGGAAATGATGTGGATCGGTGGTGGTGCCGGTATGGCTCCGTTGCGTGCGCAGATTATGCACCTGACAAAGACGTTGCATACTACCGACCGCGTGATGAACTATTTCTACGGTGCACGTGCGCTCAATGAAGTGTTCTATCTGGAAGACTTCCTGCAGATTGAAAAAGACTTCCCCAACTTCAAGTTCCACCTCGCACTGGACCGTCCCGATCCGGCAGCCGATGCAGCGGGCGTGAAGTACACTCCGGGCTTCGTTCACAACGTAATCTACGAGACTTACCTGAAAGATCACGAAGCTCCCGAAGATATCGAATACTACATGTGCGGTCCCGGCCCGATGTCCAAAGCCGTTGAGAAGATGCTCGACGACCTCGGCGTTCCGGCTCAGAACCTGATGTTCGACAACTTCGGCGGATAAGGTGCATTGTTAAGATACATAATAGTAAAATAGTGAGGAAACTCCGGCGGGCTTTGGCTCTTGCCGGAGTTTTTTTATAGTCAGGCTAATCAAAAGGATTGTCCGGTACATCAAACATATAATCTTTTCGTATCTTTGCAATGTGAAGTTACGAAAAGAGTGTAATTCATTGGAAATGAGCGTAGGTTAATTGCTCATGATAGTAATAGGTTACGATTTAGTTAGTTATCT
>ENA-ORNP01003443-ORNP01003443.1-human-gut-metagenome-genome-assembly--contig:-NODE-3443-length-11219-cov-3.619760_pt1 | contig 11219 bp, 7 predicted proteins | sample MGYA00242119_ERZ509030 | MGnify/ENA primary metagenome ERZ509030 (study PRJEB26280, sample SAMEA2338708) | human gut metagenome | biome: human gut; feature: human-associated habitat; material: faeces...
AAAAGACATTAATCGCTGTTGCCGCGCTCTCTGCGATGGCCGCTTCCGCGATGGCCGCAAATGTGACGGTGTCCGGCGTCGTTGACCTCGGTTTTAACTTCCAGAACGTGAAAGCTGGCGACACTACGCGTACCTTCCAGATGAAGAGTGGTCAGAACTCCGGCTCTCGCGTTATGTTCAAAGGCGCAGAAGATCTCGGCAACAATGTTGAAGTCGGCTTCCAGTTGGAAAGCGGGTTTGCAGCTGACAACGGTAAGTTAGGTGCCGAAAGCAACATCTTCCAGCGCGAAAGCCGCTTGTATGTCAAGACGGCCTTCGGTACGTTGCACGCCGGTCGTTTCGGCGCGTTGGATGCCGGCACAGGGTCTGTATCCATCTTCGGCGGTAGCGATATGGCTGCTTTTGGTACCGGTTGGAGTGACGTGGCAAGAACGAAACCGATTCTTAAGATTAGTTCCCGCTATGACAACTCGATTGCCTACCAGTCTCCGACGTTTGCCGGCGTGTCGCTGTATGTGATGCACTCTTTGAAAGAGTCCGATCAGTGGAAAGTTAAGGATGGGGCTGTTAATCCTGAGGATAAAGGTAACGAAGGTCGTCCCTCTTCAAACCGCTACAACGGCATCGGTTTGAAGTATGTTAACGGAGCCTTCAATGCAGCTTTCGTTGCTTCTCAGCAGAACTATGCATCGTTAGGTGGCGGTGTCAATCCCGAGAATGGACTGGTCTATTCTTTGGGCGCTGGCTATGACTTCGGTGTCTGCAAGGTGATGGCTGAAGGTCAGTACTTTGACATGGGCAAAGACAACACTTCTGCGGAAGTGGAAAAGGGCTGGGGTACAGTTCTGAGCGTTACGGCTCCTGTCGCCGGTGGTAAGCTCTACGCTTCCGCGGGTTACAAGGATGCCGAATTGACTATTGACTCAGACACCAAGCAGAAGGCCTTTAACCTCGGCCTTGGCTATACCTACAACTTCTCCAAGCGCACGATGTTCTACACGGCAGCCGGATATGAGGAAGTTAAGGACGAAGTCGCTTCGAGCTCCAGCAAGACAAAGACCACGACTGTTATTACGGGTCTTGTCCACAAGTTCTAATTTGAGTTTTTCCTGACTCAGTTGTAACGTTTCGAGCCCTGTCTCTTTCATCAGAGGCAGGGCTTTTCAATATGAAAATCCCGCCTCCGATAAGGAAACGGGATTACTTACGATACTAACTAACCAAACGGTATTTGATTAGAAGTTGTGGCAGAGTCCAAGATTGAACTGGGTAACCTTTCCAGATTTGTCGCCTGTTGTCTGTTCCCACTTCTCCTTGCCATAGGCGACATCTGTGTAGAGGTAGGTGCGTTTGCTCAGATTGTACTTATAACCAATAGCACCCGTTGTCCACGTGACATCAACATCAGTAGTATCATCCGTTCCCTTACGATAGGCAACAGACGCCATTAAGGTGCCGCCGCCAATCGGAGCAGAAACGCCTAAAGTGCCGGCATTGTATTTTCCGTAGAAGGTCTTTGCGCCAATCTGATTGGCAACGTCACCGAACTTGCTCTTGTTTTTGACTGTGGTGCCTTCAACAGTTGCGCTCACAGGAGTGTGTTTGGCATATTGATAGCCCGCAAAGACTTTAGCAACACCAAAGTTGTAGTTAGCGGCAAGACTAAAGAAACGAGGATCATTCAACTGAGCGTAGTACGCCGCCTGTTCGGCAGACATACGGAGTGTTTCAGCTGCAACAGCTACGTAAAGCGGGCCATTAGCATAAGAAACGCCAACACCTCCGTAACGTTGCTTGTTGGGCTGCTTATCTCCGCCATTCATGTTGGCGTATTCAGCGTGAAGCTGAACGCCAGCAAACTTCGGAGAGACATAGCGCACGGCACGATCCGTACGACCACCGAGAATGTCACCGAACGTATTAGCGGTAGCAGCGGCAATGCCATAGGTTGTGCCAAACGGAGAAGATTGTCCAGCAATAATATCGCCTGTGCAACCGTCAGAGAGCATACCAGTACGACCAACGGTCAAAGAGCCGAAGGGAGTGCCCAATGTCAGAAAGGCATCACGGTTGAAAAGTCTTGAGCTGTCGCCTTTACCATCCATGCCGTCAATTTTGGATTCGACAACAAAGCCAACCGTGTAGCCGTCGGCAATCTGTTCTGTTCCCTTCAAACCCCAACGAGAGCCGGAACTAATTCCAGAGGTGCCCTTGAACGTGGTCTTTGACTCGGCTCCAGTAAGCTTTGTCTTCTGAACTTGAATGCCTTGGTCCAGCTTGCCGTACAGCGTCACATTAGCAGCCATCGCGGAAGCGGCCATCGCAGAGAGCGCGGCAACAGCGATTAATGTCTTTTTCATGATTGAATTCCTTTAATTAAAGTAATCGCAAGCGGTGTTAACAACCGCCTGTTCCCGTCCCGCCGCTTCGTGCCCGAATGGATGACGGAGCAATACGGGTTGGAACTTGTGAGGAAATAGGCAAAATGCCTTATTCCACCTGACCCATTGTATATAGAAACAAGAATCGGACGAAATAAATAACCGATGTAAGCATTTTTCTGAAGAACAGATGTTGTATTTGCGCAACTTTTTTCGTTTTTCAGTTGATTTTACGGGGATTTCTCATGAGAGAGCTTTCTTGAGACGGACGCTTTAAAAATCAATTTCAGAAATGATTTCAATTAATCTGCCGGTTACCGGGTGCAAAAAACTAAGGCGTTCGGCATGTAGACAAAGTCGTTGCGAACCGGTTTCTGCGGCTTGTCCTTCCCGACCGTAAAACACGTCGCCGAATATCGGCGTTGCTAATCCCGATTTGTGCGCACAATGCACACGCAATTGATGCGTTTTTCCTGTGTGGGGAATAAGGCGTACAAGTGTTCCCGTATCTCCTGTCGGCAGGACTCTTTTCTCGAGAACCTCAAAGTGTGTTACAGCTTCTTTTCCTCCTGCACTAATTGGAAGAACGCATTGACGGGGTCTGTCTAATCGATTAACACCCAAAGGAAGACAAACGGTTCCGCTTGCGATTTCAAGAGCCCCGTCCAGAAGGGCAACGTAACTCTTAGCGACTTTTCGAGCGCGAAACGCCTTTTGCATTTCGCTCTGGGTTTCACGATTTTTGGCATAGGCAATTACACCGCTTGTGGCCATATCAAGCCTGTGGATGTCGTAAAGCGGGCCGTGTTTGCGAGCAAGGAGGCTCAGGCAATTATTCCTTTCAGTTACCGATGGAACGCAGGCAAGTTTGGCCGGTTTACAAACGACAAGAAGGTCGTTATCTTCGTAAAGAATCGGGATTCGCGAGATTGATTTTTCAATTGGGGAGACTAGAGCAATTCCGTCAAGAAGCCGAAACAAGAGTTCTTTTTCCGAACTAAACGGTGCGTAAAAGGTCTGATTAAATCGGATGTCGTGGCTCTCGGCATGTCCGACATGCCACTCGCCGAAAGCCACCAGATGTTCACCTCGACGATTGCGATTAAAAGCGTTCACGAGAAGGATGCTTGGTGAAGTAAGCGCCTCCCTCATCGCAAAAAGCATTTGCCCCTTAAACCACGCCAATTTCTTTCCACCGTGAAATATGTCTTTTGCTGAGTACGCATTTAACTGCTTTGTCAGAAAGGCACGGAAGGAAAAAGGCGTCCCGTCTGAAGAAAAAAGTTCTGCGTCCGAAATGTCATAAAAAGAAACGGAGGGCCACAAAAGATTGGGAGTAAGGTCACGCCAATCGGACGGCAATGTGCGGTTCGGTTTTATGGCGTACTGCGCGTAAAGAGCTCCGTCTTTTTCAAAGACAAGGGCTCCGATGCGGCCGTTAAAACCAGCCGGTGCATCGAAATACTTTTGTGCTTTAACAAGGAATGGGGACGGCGCTGTACGAAAGGGATTCGGACAAGCTTCCCCCGCCCAAATCCCGGGTAATCGTACGCCGTCCATATGTCAGTCCACTCCGTGGGCGCGGTCTTCGTAAAACTGCTTTTTCCAAGCTTCGAAGTTTCCGGCATCTAATGCGGAACGAATCTCGGCCATCAGATGAACGTAATAGTGAAGGTTGTGAATGGAATTTAATCGAGCTCCGAGAATTTCATTGACTTTTTGCAGGTGATGCAAATACGCCCGTGTAAAGCCCTTGCAACAGTAGCAATCACACGTCGGATCGATGGGGCGTAAATCCTTTTCATACTTTGAGTTGCGGATTTTGACATTACCGTAACGCGTAAAAAGCCACCCGTTACGAGCGTTGCGCGTCGGCATAACACAGTCGAACATATCGATGCCACGACTCACACCTTCGACAAGATCTTCCGGGGTGCCGACTCCCATCAGATACCGAGGTTTGTCCTGCGGCATATTGGGAACGATTGCATCCATAATTTCGAACATCTTTTCTTTGGGCTCACCCACAGAAAGTCCCCCGACGGCATAACCGTCAAACGGCATTTGCATCAATCCGGCCAAGGATTCAGCTCGAAGGTTCGGGAACATACCGCCCTGTACGATACCGAAAAGCGCATTAGGGTTCTCGAGCCTATGAAATTCCGTGAGCGACCGTTTGGCCCACCTTAAGCTCATACGCATGGAATCGGCTGCTTCTTTTTCCGTCGCCGGGCGGTCTCCCATCATGTAGGGCGTGCACTCATCAAACTGCATGGCAATATCGGAATTAAGGACGGTCTGAATTTGCATGGACACTTCCGGCGTGAGAAAGAGCCTGTCGCCATTAATGGGCGAAGCAAACCGTACACCTTCTTCGGTAATTTTGCGAAGTTGTCCGAGACTAAAGACCTGAAACCCTCCCGAGTCCGTCAGAATCGGTTTGTTCCAGTTCATAAAGCGATGTAGACCGTTATGAGCTCGAATGACATCAAGTCCAGGACGCAACCACAAGTGGAAGGTATTCCCGAGGATAATCTGTGCCCCCATCTCTTCAAGTTCGTTCGGAGCCATAGCCTTGACGGTTCCGTAGGTTCCGACCGGCATAAAAATCGGAGTTTGAACAACGCCGTGCGCTAACGTGATGCGCCCACGACGTGCAGGTCCTTCGGTTTTCAAACATTCAAATGTCAGCATGTCTTTGCCCTCGCAGATTCCGGTACTTCAAAAAAGCATGCATCGCCGTAACTAAAGAACCGGTAACGCTTATCAATGGCGTGTCTATAGGCTTCAAGAACGCGGTCTCTTCCGACAATCGCCGAAACTAACATGACCAGTGTGGACTTCGGGAGGTGAAAATTTGTAATCATCACATCGATGATTTTGAATTTGTAGCCCGGGGCAATAAAGAGTTGCGTATCCATGGTTCCGGAGCGAACGTGTCCGGCACAATCGGCTGCACTTTCCAGAGTCCGAAGGCTTGTAGAGCCCACGGAGATGACGCGACGCCCCTGAGCCTTGGCGCGATTGATTTTCTCAGCCGTCCCCGGACTGATTTCACACCACTCTGAATGCATGGTGTGTTTCTCTAGGTTTTCTTCCCTCACAGGTTGAAATGTTCCGGCTCCGACGTGGAGCGTGACATACGCTTCTTCGATCCCATGAACAGAAAGATTTTTCAAGAGATCTTGAGAAAAGTGTAGGCCTGCCGTCGGTGCTGCAACAGCTCCGGGACGCGAGGCGTAAACCGTCTGATAACGACCTTCGTCTTCTTTTGCTGCCTCACGTTCAATGTAAGGCGGCAAGGGAACCTGACCGAAACTATCCAAAATACTGAAAACTTCCGCGTCAAACCGCAAGTGAAAAAACTCCCCTTCTCGCCCGATAACCGTTGCCGTGCAGGTTTGCCCCTCGGCGTTCTCAAAGATAAGCCTTGATCCGGTTTTGGGAGTTTTACTGGCTCGGAGCATAGAAAGCGCTTCGTTTTCTGAGATAACACGCTCAATCATGGCCTCAACGGCGCCGCCCGTTTCCTTTTTTCCGCGCAAGCGGGCCTTGATGACTTTGGTGTTGTTCATCACGAGTAAATCTCCGGGACGAAGAAGTTTCTCGACATCCAAAAAATGCAAGTCCTCAATGACATCTGTTGTCACGTGAAGCAGGCGCGAAGCCGTTCTGTCTTTTAATGGGTATTGCGCAATGAGTTCTTGCGGAAGGTCGAAGTCGTAGTCGGAAAGATGTTGCCCGACCAAATAATCGGGATGAATGTCAACTGTCATGTGTGAGCTGTGGCTTTACCGGCCAAGGAATTGAAAACGGACGGAATTATACAGACGGTCAAATTTGCAACAGAAAAGAGATTGGGAAAACGCCCTATTTCTCCGTCATCCATTCGGGTACGAGGCGGCGGGACGGGAACAGGCGGTTGTTAACACCGCTTGCGATTACTTTAATTAAAGGAATTCAATCATGAAAAAGACATTAATCGCTGTTGCCGCGCTCTCTGCGATGGCCGCTTCCGCGATGGCTGCCAATGTGACGTTGTACGGCAAGATCGATCAGGGCTTCCAGGTCCAGAGCAAGAAAGTGGATGGCAAAGACCGCGACACAACATGGAAGGGCGTTTCCGGTATCAGCTCCGGTTCTCGTTGGGGTTTGAAGGGAACGGAAGAAATTGCTGACGGTTATAAGGTTGGCTTCGTTCTTGAATCCGGATTCGATGGAATGGATGGTACCGGAAACAATGCGTTTAATCGCGACGCCTTCCTGACATTAGACACTCCCTATGGTATGTTGACTGTTGGCCGCACAGGTAAGCTCTCCGACGGGAACACCGGTGACATCATCGCTGGGAAGGCTTCTCCGTTTGGCACGAGTTACAAGCTTGCCGCTTCAACGAACACCACGTTCGTTGGCTTTGACACCTCCCGCACTGATCGTGCAGTTCGCTATGTCTCTCCGAAGTTTGCAGGTGTCCAAGTTCACGCTGAATACGCCAACATGAATGACGAAGGTAAACTGCCCAACAAGAAGCGTTACGGTGGTATCGGCGTTTCCTATGCCAATGGCCCGTTCTATGCTGCTATGACAGCCGAAACGATTCGGATGCCTGCCGGGGTAGCTGGTGATGATCCTCAGGCTTATGGCCTCGCAGCGAACTATGACTTCGGTGTTGCCAAGGTCTTCGCTGGCTATCAGTACGCCAAGGAATCTGCTAACTGGGGCGACCTCAACGCCGGAACGCTGGGCGTTTCCGCTCCTGTTGCCGGAGGTACGGTGATGGCCTCTGTCGCCTATGCTAAGGGTGATGACAGTCACAGCCTCACGTCCGGTGCTCTTGGTTACAAGTACAGTCTGAGCAAGCGTACATACCTCTACACGGACGTCGCTTATGCCCAGGAAAAAGCTGCCACGACCAAGGTGAAAACCAAGACAACGCAGTTTAACGCCGGCATCTGCCACAATTTCTAATCAAACACCGTTTGGTTAGTTAGTATCGTAAAGAGTCCCGTTCCTGAACAAGGAGCGGGATTTTCGTATTCACGAATTAAAAACCCTGCCTCCGACTGAACACACCGGAGGCAGGGTTTTTCGTTGCAGTTTTCCTCCGCGGAATTCCTATTTAAGCATCGTATTTTTCCCGTCCAGTTGCCTCGTACCCGAATGGATGATGGGCAATAGGACGCTACGGTGAAGGAATATCATCAGAACAATTTCCTATTGTTTTAGACTGTTAGACATCCTTGCTGTTCACTTTTCTTCTTTAGTAGTGTAGAGATTTTCTTAATTAAAGCGTAAACTTTTACTAACATTGGAATTGGGAGAGACTGTGTATGCCCACAATCTCGCGTTGGTTAGCTTCGGCACTCGCCAAAGGACTTTCGTTCCAGCGAGCCGTCCTGCTTGTGGGCGCACGGCAAAGCGGCAAAACAACACTGGTCAGAAAACAGTGCCCGATTCCGGCGCAATACGTCACCATGGATAACGACGTCACGCTGTTGGCTGCACGAGAGGATCCTCACTTCTTCTTGGACCAATACGCCGAAAAGTGCCTAATCATCGATGAAATCCAAAAAGCTCCTTCGCTTATTTCCGAAGTCAAGCGTCATGTCGATGAGGACAATCGCCCCGGTCAATTTATCCTCACCGGTTCTGCCGACTACAGAAAGCTTCCGACAGCAGAAAATGCCGATTCCCTGACAGGGCGAGTGGTGGTATTGCGACTTCGCACGTTATCTCGCGCAGAAATGCTCGGTACCTTGCCATGCTTTATCGAAAACGCTTTTAAGGAGCGCTTTCCTAAAGCTACGGAAATTGAACCTTGCTCCCGTCGAAGCGTTTACAGTTGGGCCATTGAGGGCGGCTATCCCCAAACAATCGGATTTACCGCAGAGAATCGCAATTTGTATTTCAAAAGTTATATTCAGACGCAAATTCTCTACGACCTCACGAAAGCGTGGGATTTGCGTCGCTATAAGGACTTGGAAATCCTATTGCAGATTTTTGCGGCCTACTCGAGTAAGCCTCTTAATGTTCAGGAACTTTGCCTAAAACTCAACGGGAACGCCCAAACAATCACCTCTTACCTTAACGCTCTTGAGGCACTCTTTCTGGTTGATTATTTGCCGGCTTGGGAATCCAAAGACTATCGACTCGGCAGCAAAACACCGGAAGTTTTTATTTCCGACAGCGCTCTGATGGCGAGCCTGCTCGGCATTTATTCTCCGGAGACACTTCTTTCCAGTCAGGAGAAAATGGCTAGCGAGGGCGGGAAACTCGTTGAGACTTGGGCGTACTCTCAGATTATGGCAGAAACCGATTTGCACCCCTTGTGGTCGGTTCATCACTTTAGAAATAAGAACAACCGGGAAATTGATTTTCTCATACGCGATGAGGCCGATCGATATCTTGGTCTAGAAGTCAAAGCGGCCGAATCGGTTAACTCCGATGACTTTTACCATCTGCGATGGTTCTCGAAGCAAGTTCCGAATTTTGTCGGCATTGTTCTTTATGCCGGAAAGGATTTGCTGAGTCTGGGAAACAATCTTTACGCCGTTCCGTTTTCCGCTTTCTGGGCCTGGCATTAGCCTGTTTAAAACCCCGCCTTCGGTACCGAAAACGGGGCTTGAAACTTCTTAAAACTCGAGCGCAACTAGCTATGCGTCGGCGCCCTTCGTAAGACGTGGCGCGTCACGGCGGCGCCGTCGGTTTCTTGCGAAACAAGCGTATGCCCGCTTTGTTTGGCAAAAAGCGCAATGTCCTCGACGGCATGCGGATCATCGGTAAGAACGCAAAGGTCTTGCCCGGCATCGAGCTCGGCCAATGCCCGCTTGGTTTTCAAGACGGGCATCGGACAGACCATGCCGCATAAGTTAATTTCTTTCACGGCATTTAGACGAGTTTTTCACGGAGCCACTCTTTAGCTGCGGCGAAGGCTTCTTCGAGTTTTGTGACATCAGCGGCTCCGGCCATGGCAATGTCAGGGCGTCCGCCGCCCTTGCCGCCGACAACGGCCGCGGCGACTTTAACCAAATCCCCGGCCTTGACTTTGCCGAGTAGGTTCTTAGTCACACCCGCACAGAACTGAACCTTTCCATCACCCTTAACGGCAAACAAAATGACAATGGACTTGATGCGGTCTTTAACAAAATCAACGGTTTCGCGAAGCGCCTTGGGATCTAAGTCCTCCAGGGTCGTCACAAGAACCTTTGTGCCGTTAATTTCGGTGACCTGGTGCACGAGACCTGCGACCTGGTGAGCGGCCAATTTTTCCTTAGCGCGAGCCAGGTCACGTTCCAGTGCATGAATCTGAGCGACAGCCTGATCGATTTTCTCCGGGAGCTCTTCGGCAGGTGCCTTAAAGCGAGAAGCTGCCCCGGATAAAAGCGCTGTTTCTTTTTGTGCAAGTGCAAGTGCATTAAAGCCTGTAACCGCCTCAATGCGACGAACACCGGCACTGATACCGGCTTCGCCCAAAATCTTAAAGAGCCCGATATCGCCCGTACGATGCACGTGCGTGCCGCCACAGAGTTCACACGACGTACCGATGTTCATCACACGGACGGTTTTGCCGTATTTTTCCCCGAAGAGCATCATCGCCCCCGTGGCTTTTGCTTCCTCAATCGGGAGTTCTCGGCAGAGCGTTTCCGTGTTCGCGAGGATTTCTTTATTGACAATCTCTTCGACCTGAGCCATCTCACTGGCCGTCATGGGTTTGTCGTGCGAGAAGTCAAAGCGTGTAATCGCTGCATTCACAAGACTTCCCTTTTGCGCCACGTGCATGCCTAGGACCTCGCGAAGAGCCTTGTGCATGATGTGCGTCACGGAGTGATTACGGGCAATGGCGTTTCGGCGCTCGGCATCGACTGAGGCCGTCAGAGTATCTCCCTTCTTGAGGGTGCCTTCGGCGATGTGCGCGGCATGACCGAAGACATTGGCTTTAATGCGGAACGTATCGGAAACTTTAAGGAGAGTCGAATCATCGGAAAGCGTTCCGGCATCGCCCACCTGTCCGCCCATCTCGGCGTAAAAGGGCGTCTTATCCAAAACGACAACGACATCGTCTCCGGCTGCGGCCGACTCGACCTCGGCACCGTCTTTATAAAGGGCAAGAACTTTCGCGCCCGTTGTCGTGAGTTCCGTATAGCCCGTGAATAGGCCCGCTTCGCCGCTATAGGCAAGTCCGGCGGCAGTCTTAAACTTAGCCGAAGCACGCGCTTTTTCCCGTTGCTCGTTCATCGCAAGGTTAAAGGCGTCGATATCGACTTTCAGTCCTCGCTCGCGACACACGTCACCGGTTAAATCCACCGGGAATCCGTACGTATCATGGAGTTTAAAGGCAATTTCCCCGTCCAAAACGCCGTCGTGCGTTTGGGCAATCGCCGCATCCAAAATCGCCATTCCCGTTGCAAGCGTCATGCTGAAGCGTTCCTCTTCGGCGCGAATCACTTGGGCAATTCTCGGGTTGTGTAATTCCGGATAGATATCGCCCATTTCGCGTGCCAAGGGCTCGACGAGCTTATAAAAGAAAAGACCCCGCGCCCCGAGTTTGTACCCATGGCGTATCGCGCGTCGTGCAATCCGGCGTAGCACATACGCGCGCCCTTCGTTTCCGGGAACCACGCCATCAGCCACCGAGAAAGCACAAGCGCGAATGTGGTCGGCAATCACTTTCAGGGACGGGCACTGGGGATCGACATCGGTCGCCCCGGCTTCTTCGACAGCTTTTTTCGCTGCCCGCATAATGTTCTGGAACAGGTCGATGTCGTAATTGGTCGGCACATCCTGCAAGACGCTGGCGATACGCTCCAAGCCCATTCCCGTATCGATGTTCGGGCGCGG
>ENA-ORNP01003452-ORNP01003452.1-human-gut-metagenome-genome-assembly--contig:-NODE-3452-length-11190-cov-7.857566_pt1 | contig 11190 bp, 8 predicted proteins | sample MGYA00242119_ERZ509030 | MGnify/ENA primary metagenome ERZ509030 (study PRJEB26280, sample SAMEA2338708) | human gut metagenome | biome: human gut; feature: human-associated habitat; material: faeces...
CCACATCATACTTCATGAGAGTGGACTGGGAAACTGTAGGCCGCTGTGTCAATCGCGCTCTTCACGATTTAGAACCAGAGCGTTCAAGAAGACTTGATGGTCTGGTTAATATCGGCATTGATGAGACCAGTTATAAAAAGGGTCACAAGTACATCACAGTAATCGTTAATCACGATACTAACACGGTTGTATGGGCATCGGAAGGTCATGGTAAATCTGTCCTTGAAAAATTTTATAAACAGCTGACCCCGGAGCAACTGTCCAGTATCAAGGTTGTTACTGGCGATGGTGCCAAATGGATCACAGAGTGTGTAAATGAATACACTCCTGGCTGTGCACGCTGCGTTGATCCCTTTCACGTAGTCGAGTGGGCTATGACAGCTCTGGATGAAGTCAGAAAAGATATCTGGCATGATGCTTACAGTGAATATAAGCAGGTCAAAAAAGATAATCCACGTGGCAAAGGCCGTCCTAAAAAAGATGCTCCTGGGCTTGCTATTGTTAAAGCAGCAAAAGCTAAGGCAGATGAGATAAAAGGCTCTGCTTACGCATTAGGAAAAGCCCCGGAGCATCTCAGTGAAAAGCAACAGTTGCGTGTTAATTTGATCGCCTCGCAAAATCCTCGTCTATACCGAGCATATCTGCTTAAAGAACAGCTCCGGTTATTACTAAAGCTTACAAACGTAGATGAAGCTGAGGACGAACTCAAACGCTGGCTGTGGAAAGCCAGCCACAGCAGGATACCTGCATTTAAAGAATTATATCAGAAGATCAGGCGCCATAAGACGCATATCTTAAGTACAATCCGTTATGGTATGAGTAATGCCAGGATTGAAGCAACTAATAACAAGATTAAGCTCATTATCCGTAAAGCTTATGGCTTCAGAAACATACAAAATATGCTTGATATGGTGTACCTTGTATGCTCTGATATACGCATTCCACTTCCTAACCGAAAGTTGAATGCCGCTTAATCTAGATAAACACTGGGGTTGTGGCGGTTTTTAACCCACCATTACCCCTGAAGAGCCACTTGTTTGTGTAATAAATGATAACATTCGCACTTGCTTGTCACAAGCGCATATCTTGTCTTCGAATAGGTCAATATTGCTTTTTCTTGTGAGTCATGATAGGATGATATCAAGATGCAAAATTCTGTTTTTGCAATTTTTTAATATAAAAATGGAGAAGATTTATGAGCAATTTAAGAACGGAGCAGCCTGTTTTCGAGACAGACCGTATTACAGATGGTTTTGATATTTTTTTCTGGGTATTTAATGATGCCAGCAGTTTTGTTGCCACACACTGGCATACTGCCATCGAGATTATGTATATTATAGACGGAGAGATCGATGTTATGATGAATCAGCAGACGGTCATTTTAAAACCCGGAGATGTTTTTCTGATCGATTCAAGGCTTCCTCACTCCACAAAATCAGTTCACGGAAATCATGCAGTATTAATTCAGCTTCCTTATGAATTTTCAAAAAAATATATCCCCGATGTCGATTCCTTTATTTTTGGTTTTGACTGCCACACTGATAATGCCATTTTACGCACCAAAATTGATTCTTTAATCGATGTCATTCAAAAAATGAGAATTGTATATGAAATTCAACCAAAAGGTGCTTTGCTGCGGTTTAACAGTCTTCTTTTTGAAATGCTTTATCTGCTCTACCACAGTTTTTCGAGGGAAGTGGAATCCTCCCAGTTCAAAAAAGATGTCAAAAATTTTGTGCGTTTAGAACCTGTTTTAGAATACACAAAAAAGCATTACAATACACCGATCACCCTTTCCGAGATTTCGCAGATCGCATGTTTTCAGGAAGAATATTTCTGTCATTATTTCAAAAAAAATATGGGAGTGACTTATTTCCAATACTTAAATGAAATAAGACTCTCCCATATTTACCGTGATCTCACCTCCACAGACCTTCCTCTGAAAGTTCTGTTAGAGAAGCATGGTTTTACGAATTATAAATTATTCCGAAAAATGTTTTATAAGCAGTTTGCAACCACTCCCGGTGAATACCGTAAAAATGCCGCTGTATCCGATTAATCCAGTAACATCTCTACACATCCGTACATACCAGCATCATTGCCAAGTCCTGCCAATGCAAACTTTGTTTCACGGCATGCCATGAATGATGTCTCAACAAAGTGTTTTTTGATGTTATCTAATAAGATATCGCCTGCTTTGGAAACTCCTCCACCGATCACGATAATCTCCGGGTTTACCACACATGCAATATTAGAAAGGGTGGAGCCTAAAATTTCACATACTTCATCTACCAGTCCGATTGCAATTGCATCTCCTGCTTTTGCTGCGTCAAAGACATCTTTTGCAGTCAGGTTTGGAATTTCACGAATGCTTGTCTCCTCGGTAGATTTTGCAAGTTTTCTCTTTGCGAGACGAACGATTCCTGTCGCGGAAGTATACTGCTCTAAACATCCATACTGTCCACAGTTACAAGCTTCGATCTCATCATTGTTCACGGTGATATGTCCGATCTCTCCGCCGGCTCCGTTAAATCCTGCAACTACCTTTCCGTCTACGATGATTCCACCGCCGACACCAGTTCCAAGTGTTACCATAATGACATCCTTAGAGCCCTTTGCTCCACCTTGCCACATTTCACCTAAAGCGGCAACGTTTGCATCATTTCCGACTTTGATTTTTAATCCGGTAAGGTTGCCTAACTCTTCTGCAACGTTTACCACGCCCCAGCCAAGATTTACACAGCGGTGTACCACGCCCTGGCTGTCAACCGGTCCCGGAACTCCGATTCCGATTCCCTGCACATCATCCTTGCTGATTGCTTCCTGTGCCAGCTTGTTGTCCACTGCCTTTGCGACATCGGAAAGGATCGACTCACCATTATTTTCTGTATTGGTCTTAATTTCCCATTTGTCTAATAGTGTTCCGTTTGTGTCAAAAAATCCGATCTTACAGGTTGTACCCCCGATATCAACTCCAAATGCGTATTTCTTCATGATTTTTCTCCCTGATTTCCCTATATTTTCTGCGTCTATGTACCCACCATAGTTTCGCTTGCATTATCTTTATGATAACGTTTCCATTTTTATCTGTCAATTGTATTCTATGGCATATTTTGCTTTATTTTTTACATCCTTTTTAAGTGACCAGATTTATAAAATAGTGCATTATTTTTAGATTTTAATTTTCAGCGTCAACCGATGTTTCTTCGACTGATGTCTCCTCATCCGGTATCTCTCCAACCGGTGTCTCTTCTTCCGGCGTTTCCTCCGCCGGATTATCTTCAGGCTGTCCGCTCCCGCTCTCCTGCTGCTGGAGCAGATCATCCGAAATTCTTGCATATGGCAGAAATTCGAGCGGCTCCAGTCCCTCATGCGCCTTGCTCATAAATGACTGCCATATTTTTCCCGGATAAGTGTTCCCCATTAATCCCTGCAATTTTTTTGGCATGTCATAGCCTACCCAGACGCTTGTAGTATAATATCTCGTATAGCCGACAAACCATCCGTCTTTCTGATCGTTTGTCGTTCCTGTCTTTCCCGCACACGGCATATCTCCAAGGTCAAGTCCTTTTCCGGTTCCGTTTGTGATGACGCCTTTTAAAACATCCGTCATCATGCGCGCCGCATTTTTCTTATAGATCAAAACCGGGTTCTGCCCCGAATTATATAAAACTGTTCCGTTTCCATCCTCGATCTTCACGATACAGGTTGGTGTGCGGTAATATCCGTCATTCTCGATCGTTGCAAAACCGGATGCCATCTCTAACGCAGAGACACCGTTCGTGAAACCGCCCAGTGCCGTTGCAAGCCTGTAATCAGACGGACTGATCCTGGAAAAATTCATCGCCTTAAGATAAGACAATCCTTTATCCGGCGTGAGTTGGTCATATAACTTCCATGCGATCGTATTGACGGATTTTTCCACCGCAGTGCGGACCGTAATCTCTCCGAGATATGTGCCGTTGGCATTCCTTGGTCCATCCTCGATCGGCTCATCGGTCACAATCGAATCCGGCGTATAGTTCTGCTCAAAACTTGGCGTATACACGGTCAGCGGTTTTATCGCACTACCCGGCTGCCTGAAACTCTGATAGGCACGGTTTAAGGTATAACCCGGAAATTCCTGACTTCGCCCGCCCACGACCGCACGCACATATCCGTTGTCATTATCAATACAGACCGCAGACGCCTGCAGTTCATAGACACCCTCGTCATTTACCCCGGTATAACCGGAAAGCGTATCATTCACCGACTGCTGCAATCCGTCCTGCATTGACAGGTCAATGGATGTGTAAATGCGGTATCCGCCGGTATAAAGTTTTTTCTGGCATTCACTATAGAGAGCATTGTAAGTATCCTCATATGCCTGCTGCTCCTCATCTGTCTTAAAATCCTCATGGAAAACAAACCCCTGCTGCTCCATCAGCGCCCTTGTTGCACAGTAGTAGGTGTATGTCTCAACGTAATCATTTTTTGCAAGTGCCTGTGGACGGTTCAATGTGATCTGCTCCGCCACCGCCTGCGCGTAATCCATCTGTGAGATTTTGCCGTCATCGAGCATATTTTTCAAAATACGGTCACGTCTGGAAACGGTATTGTCTTTGTTTGTCACCGGATCATAGAGCGTCGGGTTATTCGGTATTGCACACAAAAAAGCAATCTGGGACAGAGAGAGGCTTTCCACATCACGGTCGAAATATCCTCTCGCCGCAGACTGGATCCCGTAATATCCGTTTCCAAAATAAATATTATTTAAATAGAACTCCAAAATCTGATCCTTGGAATATTTGTTTTCGAGTTCCGTTGCAATATACATCTCTTCCACTTTTCGCTGCCACGTCTTTTCCTGTGACAGAAAAATATTCCGGGCCAGCTGCATGGTGATCGTACTTCCACCCTGTTTCACTTCACCATTTTGTACCATCGCCTTTACTGCACGGAGCAATGCACGGTAATCAATTCCATGATGCCTGAAAAACTTTTTATCTTCGATACTGACAATGGCAGTCACTGCATCCACCGGCATCTCCTCAATGGAAACGTAATAGGAATCTTTTTCCCCTTTCAGGGTGGAGATCACGCTTCCATCCGATGCATAGACAATGCTGGTCTGATTTGCCTTAAAAGTATCCACATCCGACTGTCTGACAAGCCGCACTGCCTCCTGCCTTAATTCCTCAACCTGTTTCCCGTAACCGCCGTAAAAATAGTAGGCAGCCGCTGTTAGCACCAGCACCAGAAGCACAAGCTGTATGCGGAAAAAGTGCCAGAATAGCCGGTGTTTTTTCTTTTTCTTTGTTTTTGACATCATGCACTCCTTTCTGGCTCTGTCATTGTTTTTCTGATAAAATCTGCTTTTTCTAACATTAATCTTTCCAGATTTCTCCATAGATATGCATGATCTGTCGTAACGATTTCATAGCTTCAAAGATATCATTTATCCTTTAAAAATTCAGGTCGATCTCGATTCCTTTCAGATCCTCGTTCACGAGATTCTTCTCTTTGAGAATCTTCTGGATGTTTTTCTGTGCCTCATCCATTTTACTTATATTCTGTTTCTGCATGGAAACATCCTGTTCGAGCTGATCGGCATTCTGCTGTCCCTCGATGATCTCTTCCTGATTTTTGCGCTTCTCTTGTGCCTCTTCGATCTGCTTATCCTGTTCTTCCTTCTTGTCTGCCGCTTCCTCTGCCTTCTCTTTCTCTTCCTCGACCTTCTCATCGGCATTGTTTTTGCCTTCCTCAATTAGCATTCCGAGGATCTCTTTATTGGCAGAATCCATAATCTCATCTGCGGCATCCGATGCTTTTTCCATATCTCTGGACTTTAACTGCTCTAACGTGGCATCAGAAATAGATGCAGTGAGCGCATTGACCTCAAACTGTTTGCGGTCTGCCTCCACGCTGACCTGCCCTTTCATGCTGTTTAAGTTCAGAACTTTCTTCTGGTACTCTGTGAGCGGTGCATTCTGCAGTTCCTTCAATCTGGAGATCTCTTCGTCTGAAAACTGGTCATAGGAAGAACCGTTCATATTATTCTGGTACTTTTCCAAAAGCTCTAAATCTTTCTGTTCCTGCGATCCGTCTGCCACACCATACTCTTCCTGCAAAGATTTTTTGGTATTCTCGATATCTTTCATTTTGGCACGAATCTCATTCATCTCGGATACTTTGGACTGCTTTAACCCCTCCATATCCGCAATGCTGCCAGCAGATTTATTGTCACTTTTCCATGCATCACTGACCACTTTTAATGCCTGTTTTTTCGCATTGTTTCTGCGCGCCTCGATCTGGCTCTGTGTGTCATTCTTACGCAGAAAACCGCCTGCGTTGACGGATTTTACGACATCCTGATGTCCTTTTTTCTCAGCAGCTTTCTGTGCCGCTGCCTGATCCACTCCACTCTGGTTTGCCCTGATTGCAATTGACATAAACTCATTCCCCCTGTAAAAACGTTACTATGCAGATAATCGTTGAATTGTCCGAAAATTTTTATAAACAATAGAATGCACGTTCCGCGAACACTCTGTTGTCATGAATTAGATATCGGCTTTTTTCATGTTATCTTTAATGCTACGCTTACATCTCAATCAGGTTGTAATCCAAATTCATTTTCCTTAGCATTTCCACTTCGCGTTTCTGGCAGGTAAAAAGGAATATCTGGTTTTGTAAGGTCGAAAGTGTCTGCAAGGTCTGCGCCAGACGATCGTCATCATACATGGCAAACGCTTCATCCAATAAGATTGGAAGCGGTTCTTCCTTCGTCACAACATTTCCCACCGCAAGGCGCAGCGCCAGATAAATCTGCTCCAGCGTGCCACGGCTTAATAGCTCTGGTCTGACTTCCCTTCCCTCTGTCAGAATCTGCAGCTGCCCCTGCTCATCGAGCCTTACACTGTCATAAGCTCCTGTTGTAAATAAGGACACATATCTGGAAATCTCCGCATTCAGTTCATCCTGCATATCCTCATAAAAAGATTTGGAAATCCTTGTGATTTCCTGCGCCGCAAGCTCCAATGCCTGAATATCTTCCGCTCTTTGGTGCTCTGCCCAGCTCTGCACACCCTGTCTTGTGATCTCTTCCTCCAGATTAAAAAGACGGTTTTCCTTTTCCCACAGAGAATCTTTCCACTCAGTAAGCATCTGGTCTGCCAGCCGTTTCTTTTGCTGCATCTGTGCTTCCATCACTTCCTGCTCACGCAGTTTCCTTAATTGCTCTGCCTGCATGGATGCCGCTTGGAGTTTGGCACGGTTTTGATTCTTTTTGTACTGCCGGATTGCAGAAAATAATGCGATTGCAAGAGCTGCAAGTTCACCTGTCCAGAAAAGGGCCGGCGTTATGTAAACCTTGAAACCAAATAATATTATTGCGATCAGGATTGCGAAGAAGGATAGGATATAGCCAGTTTTTTCTGGCTGCCAATCTTCCGTACTGCCAGTCTGCTCATGGTACCTGGCATGCATTCCACTCTCATCATCTGCATAATGTGCTTCATATTCCTGATTCTCTCTGGAATTTCTGCTTATATTCTCCATGCTGCTTCCAGTTCCAAACTCCCTTTGCATCGCTTCATACTTTTCTATGGACGCACGTATCCCTTCACATTCCTGTTCGAGCAGGTTCTTCTCCAATTGAAGTGCCCTAAGACGCACCTCCCGCTCCTCGTCTGCCCTTCTCTGCTCCTGATGCAATTCCCGCTTTCTGGCATTGAGCGAAGCAGCTGCCTCCGCAACCGTCACGCCGCTGTCGGAACCATCCGATGCCTGTGCAAGATATTCTGCAAGGATTTTCACCATCTGGTTTCCGGTGGCAGCTCCCGCCTGCGTGATATCGTAAGTACTGGCATAACTGTCTTTGCTGACACCACCCAAAAGCATGGTCAGATCCCCAAAGCCGACCGACAGTTCCTCCCCATCCAGCTCATTCCTCAGATAATCGGTTTTCTCTTTGGAATAAAAATTGCGTTCCAGATAAAACTTCTGCTGTCCAACCGTAAACTTTAGTGCACCCGCATAAAACGACGGTGCATGCCACGGTTCATACTGACTGTAGGCGTCTGTGACAGAACTCCTGCCCCTTCCTTTTTCCATGCCAAAAAGCATCGCACATAAAAAGCTGTGCAATGTCGATTTTCCCGCCTCATTTTTTCCATATATGACATTCATCCCCGGTTCAAAGGATATGTTTTTGTTCTGTAGCTTTCCAAACTGAAAAATGTCTGCTTCCTTTATCTGCATATCTCATGCCCCAACAATGCGCTAACGCCGTATTCCAATGCTTTCGCTGCAACCGGATCCTGCCTTTTTTCTGCATGGCTGCAATGTAAGCTCCCAACAGGGAATTTTCATGTTCAGCCAGCAGCTTATCATAGTCATAATCCGGTCTAAGCTGCTCTGTCACATCCACGATCCGTTCCAAATGCGACAATTTATTAAGATCGAATATCACGTCCGGATCTTTGTATCCCTGTAAACAAATCCGAAAATACTGATACGCCGGACGTTCTGCCAACAGTGTTTTTATCTGCCGCATGACATCATATCCGGTCGTCCCCGGCGTCACCTCCACCGCTTCGTGGCAGTACTCACATTTTCGCATCGGATAAAAAGAGACATCGCAATGTGTTTTGTCGATGTTCCCCATCCAGTATCCATGCGCACCGGTATCATTACAGTCTGTCGGCTCCAGTGCGCCCGCCATGACCGCCCTGCCCTGCACAAGCTGCCCACCTTTGTGGATGTGTCCCGCTGCAATATAATCAAATCCATGCCGCAGAATCTTTTCCACCGAAAAAGGAATATGCCGCTCATCGCCTCCATGTGCGAGCAGAATATTAATTCTGTCCGTATTTTTCGGAAAAACTTCATCGTACAAAGCCTGCCGGATCTCACGATGCCAATAGCTCAGACCATAAACCGTCGTATTCTGCTCCAGGAAATCAAAACACATTACTTCCTCGCGTGGGAAGAAACAGACATTTTCCGGCCACTCACATGTCCTGTAAAAAGAATTTTGCTGTATGTAATCGTGGTTTCCTGCCATAAGAAGCACTTTCGTCTGCGGTATGCGTGCAAACAGACCACAGACTTCCTTCAATTCTCTTTTCAATGGCTGTTTGTGAAAAAGATCACCTGAAATCAACAAAAAATCCGGGGATTCTTCTGCCGCGATCTCGATCATTTCCGCAAAAGAATCCCAGATATCCTGTGCTCTTTTTTCACTCCATGCTTTTCCTGCATCCGGTTTTACACCGAGATGCACGTCTGAAATATGCATAAACTTCATGCTTTGTCCTCATTTTCCGTAATCATTCCAGCAGCTTCTATTGTTCCATCTGTTTTCCCAGGAAACCAGCTGCTGCGATCGCAAGCTTGCTCTCCGTCTCTGTCATTCTGGATTTCTCGTCTTTTTCATATAAAATAACGGCTCCGATCGCATCCCCCTCGCAGATGATCGTACTGAGCGCCTGCTGCCCGAATTCTCCGGCATCATCTAATGTCACCTTGACAAACTCCGCATCATTTCTGCTTGCGAGAAAATTTTTCCGTTCGCTGATGGCGTCTTCCAGCTGTTTGCTGATCGGCTTGCCCTCATATTCTTTCTTGCCGGTACCGGATGCCGTCACAACATGGTCGCAGTCCGTGATCAATACCAGATGTCCGGTTGTCTGTGCCAGACTTTCCGCATACTCTCCCGCAAACTGGCTCAGCTCCCCGATTGGCGAATACTTTTTCAGAATGATCTCGCCCTCCCGGTCGGTAAATATTTCCAAAGGATCGCCCTCCCGGATCCTTAAGGTTCTCCGAATTTCTTTCGGAACTACAATTCTTCCCAGATCATCTATTCTGCGTACAATCCCTGTGGCTTTCATTTAATATTTTTCCTCCAATGCTGTTATTTCACTTTGGAGTTATTATGTGGAAAAATCAGAGAATTATTCTTTTCTCTGTCTAAAATTCCTGTGTACATCATACCCTATTTTTTCTGAAATGAGTATTAAAAATTTGTAAAACATCTTGATTATATAGGATATATTCTATATAATATACAAAAAATATGAAAGAAGGAATTATATGCCCGTCATTGCACGTTTCTTTGGAATAACAATAAAAATGTACCTGCGCCAAAAAGAACACAAAACTTTACATCATTAAATTTCGAAGGAGGTGCATCCTATGGCTCACAGAGTGCAAAGTGGATCGATGATTGATCAGAATATTCTTCAGGCAATTTTTATAGGTGGTGAAGTAATTCAATATGACCTGCGGAAAATGCTTTCCATTCTTCCTCAATTTCAGGAAATTATCAATAATCCATCCCTCGCATCGAAAGTTCATGCAGATACCGGCGGCTATGGTGTGTCCTGGAGTGATGATCTGGACTTAGATTCTGAAACGATCTGGGAAGATGGTGTATTTATTCGTATTGAATCTGTTGACCCATCCCTCGCACTTGCTTCCAGCCTTGCAAGAGCAAGAGAATATGCCATGCTGACACAAAAACAACTCTCCGAAAAAACGGGAATCTATCAGAGCGATATCAGCAAACTGGAACGTGGTAACGCCAATCCATCCATTTTGACCTTAAAACGTCTGGCAGATGCAATGGATATGACTTTAAAAATCGAATTTGTACCAAAAAAATGAAGAGACTATCACAGCCTCTTCATTTCTTTTCAAATCATCTTTTCTCTATTAGCCAAAATCAATATTTTTTCATTTTTTGCTAATAGATTTCTTCTGCTTACTTTTTTGTATCATAATCATCGAGAAAATGATGTTTTACGCCGTCCTTTTTATAGGCAACAACCGTTTCCAGATTCACATTTTCCACACTCTTGAAAATATTGCCTTCCACGTACTGGTTGACTTCTTTTAATTTTTTGATCAGTTCCTTGATCTCCACACGTTTCGAACGATTTTCCTCGTTATTGCAGGTGGTACAGGTGTCTGTAAACTTGCATGCACACTGGATAAAATGAAGTCCATTATAGTCACGCCACGCCTTGATATCGTCCTCACGCACAAGATAAAGCGGACGGATCAGTTCCATTCCCTCAAAATTGGTGCTGTGAAGTTTTGGCATCATCGTCTGGATTTGTGCTCCGTAAAGCATACCCATGAGGATTGTCTCGATCACATCATCATAATGATGTCCGAGTGCGATCTTATTGCATCCAAGCTCCTGTG
>ENA-ORNP01003457-ORNP01003457.1-human-gut-metagenome-genome-assembly--contig:-NODE-3457-length-11182-cov-5.705222_pt1 | contig 11182 bp, 9 predicted proteins | sample MGYA00242119_ERZ509030 | MGnify/ENA primary metagenome ERZ509030 (study PRJEB26280, sample SAMEA2338708) | human gut metagenome | biome: human gut; feature: human-associated habitat; material: faeces...
TCTGAGCCACTTTTTTGCAGACAGCGGTCTGCCCTGTTCAAGTCCTGCTGCTTCGAAAGAAAGACCATGCGATTTTCTTTTTTTAATCGTATTTACGTCTGCCCGCCCGAATTTTCCTGTTTTCAGCCCATTTAGGGAATTTTGTCGCTCTGTCAATCGCCATTTTCACGCCCTTCTGTTACAAGAGAATCAGAAAAAAGTTTAGAGGAAATGGGAAAAGACATGGTTTTTTGGGGCGGGTGTGCGGTTTCCTTCCAAAATCAGGAAAGCTACCATTAACGATATGTCCTCATACTGTGAACTCAGCATGAGGGCATATCGTTAATCAAAACTGCTTTTTAAACCGTTCAGCAAATTCCTGCCACTGGCCATGAACCAGTAGAGAAACCGCTTTATTTACCTTAGCGCCAAAAGTATGTGGTTTTGCAATACCTATTAGCCTACGCCGCATTTCACTATTGCTCATAGCAAATGGATTATCTATGCTAAACATCACATCGTAATTGCTGCGGTAGCGCAAACGCAGCGAATCATCAATTTTCTCGTTATTTTTGCAGACACCATACGTCCATGCAGTATGTGAGACATCATCTGCATTGTTTTTTTCATGCTGCTGCGCATATTCTCTGTACAAAGTATGAAACGGAACTTCATCTTCTGGCAACCAATCTCTCATGCACTTTTCTGCTGATGCGCCGAAGCCTGAAAAATGAATAAAGCGCAGCGAATCTCCCTGGATAAAATACTTTCCATTTTCGCAGGTCATACCGCACTCGTATAATGACCATGGTGCAAAATCATATCCACGATGTTTGAAAATATATGTATCAAAAAAGCACGGTGCCAAATCAATCCATTTTTGATCCGTGAAAATCCCACGCTGGATATCATCATAGCAAAACAGATATAAACGTTCTGCCCACCAATTAATAAATCTTTTTGCCTCATCTGAATTATTAACTGCAAGAAAACCAAGATTATAAACTCCGTGCGCTGTAGACGATAGTTCCATATCAATATTTCCCGGCTGAAGTAGATGAGGGCAAAGAACGATGGGTTTCGTATTCAAAAGTTCTCTTAATTCTACAAAATCCGAGTAAACATAACAATCCGGATCCAAATAAATAAATTTGTTTTCATTTGGATAGCTCTTTTGCAGATAACGAAAGAACTGACCTTTCACTGCAGTTGATGCTTCAACAATCGCATGTTTATAGATAAATTGGTCAAAGTTTCCTTCCCACATATCCTTGGACAGAATCACCTGATCAAACGCATCGAAGTTTGCGCAGTTCGGCATTTCTCGCTCTGTCAAACATACAAAAAACTGCGCATCCGGCATATGAGTTTTCACTGATTCTGCAAGGCATCTTGCTTTATGCAGATAGTTTGCACAGATCGATGTAAAAATAATCATATTTTTTCTCCTTAATTATGTTCGATAATCCATTTTATAAACTTCCCTAAAATCGGAATATTTTTCACGCCCTGAACCATTTTCAATTCAGTTTCCAATTTTTTTCGCAAAAAAATCTGTTCAATCAGAGCATCTCTCATAATAGGAATGACTTCATCATAATTATTTTTATAGAAATCCTTATGGTTTTCAAAAATGCGTCGATAAATCTGTTGCACTTGCGGACAACTTTCTTGAAATGAAGTTGTTCGTGAGACAGGTTTGATACGATAGTGAAATAACACCTCTGGAATCTGATAAATTTCCCTTCCCAACTCCAAAATCGAAAGCCAAAAATCGTAATCTTCCATTCCAGCATCCATATTTGTTTTGAAGCCACCAACAGTTTCCCAGTCGGATCGGTAAAACATTGATGTAACAAATACTATATTATCTAGCAACATCGCTCTTCGTGAATAATCCGGTAATTCCCATCGACCACTTTTTTCACCAAAAAGATCTGCCTGACAATATACAACTCCGATATCCGGCTGCGTTTCAAGTACATTCACGGCTTTTTCCAGATAAGTTGGCTCAATGGTATCATCTGAATCCAGCGGTAGAATATACTTTCCTCTTGCACGTTCAATTCCATAGTTTCGTGCCCCCGCCGGTCGCAGGTGATTTGTATGGAGAACCGTAGTTTTTCCATCATTAAGAGTAGAAAGAATTGATACTGTTTCCGAATCATCGGATCCATCGTCAACAATAATCAATTCAAAATTGGAATATGTCTGCCTTCGTAGACTGTCGATAGCTTCCTTAATATATCTACCATCATTATAGCATGGCATTATCACACTAACCAGTGCCGCACTCACTCTAGTCATCCTCCTACATCATCTTTTTATTTTTCAACTTCTCGAATCAGATCAAAAATTTTCCATAGCTTTCCATGTTTGATCTCTTCAACAAGCACTTGGAGAGTTTGAAAATGTTCTTTCAAAAGCGTCTTGTCTTGTCGAAGAGCCTCTTCTCGCCTTCCATTTTCTTCCATTTCCTTTTGAATGCGCTCTTTTAACAATATCTTATCTTGCCGAAGACTCTCTATTTCAGCTTTTTGATCTGTGATTTTCCTTTTTGAAACGAGATCCGTTTCCCTCAATTTTTCTTGAAGAGCCTCTTCTCGCTTTCCACTTTTCACTATTTCTTTTTGAAAACATTCTGCCGCATACAGTTCTCTTTCCCCGTAAAAGGGAACAAGCCTATATTTAATTTTTAATGCTGAGTACTCTTCATTAATCAAATAATTCATTTCATTCATATGGTTTCCCATATGAACAAAGAACGATTCATTACCTAATTTCTGTGCTGACGTCCAATTGTACGACATTTCACTTTCAGAATTTCCATATCCTATTATTTGTAGGTGTTCAATGATTCCTGAACCTTCATATGGTATAAACCGAATGCTCTTCATTAAATAATCTTTAGGCAACTCAACAGTAACTTCATTCCATCCTTCCTGAATTTCAACCGAAATCTCATTTTGAGATTCTCCGTCAGGAAGAATCCTCGCATAAACCGGCTCTTTGATTTGTCCATTTCCTAATAGATCAATTGTTTTTTGCTCCGAATTAAATGAAAGTTCTAGCAAATATTGATATACCTCTCCATATTTGCGCTGCTTCAAAAGATGTCCTAACTCAGCTCCAAGATCTTCATATCTTGAAGGCAATTCTGTATCCGAAACACATTTCAATACCGCTTCCTGCTTATTAATATAGAGTCCTACATTTTTGAGCATCTGACAAATAGATTCATATGCAAAAAAGTGAATATGGGTGTTGTCAAGTAACCCAAGTCTTCCATATGTAAAGCGATTTTGTAATAGCTCAATGATAACAGCATTGTGTGCAACATTTGGAACCGAAAGCAAAATCTTACCAGTTGGCTTCAGAAGCTTCGATGCTTTCTGTAGTGTATGTTCTGGGTTAGCAAGGTGTTCTAATACATCCAGCGCAACAATATAGTCATATCTATTTTCGGAAAAGACCTCATACCAGTAGTCCAAATTTAAATTTCCGTTTGTACCGACAACCGCCTTTTCAGCATACTGTGCCGCTAATTTTCCATCCTGCTCGTCTAACTCTACAATATCAATGTGGCATTTCTTTTTCTCATATAGTGATTTTGTTAGAGTTCCCCCAGCGGGGCCCAATTCTAAAACTCTGGAATTGACTTCAACATTTTCGAAAGCCCACCGATTTGTGCGGTTCTCTTCGATATTATAACCAAAGTCGTATTTGCTCATTTATCAACCTCTTTGCAATAAATTTTCGTATTGCAATCCAGCATAATAACTCCACCGTTTCCGCCAACATTCGTTATCTGAACATAGAGAACACCATACAGCCACGTTAAAACCTTATAATTGTCTCTCGAACCTTCAGAAACAGCAATCGATATTACATAGTCGCCGTTAACAATCGGTGGCATCTCAAATGTAAAATCCACTCGATTATATGTATTAGCCTTTACGGTAAAAGGCTTCTTAAATCCTGTTGATTCGCTGTTGCAGTTAATAATCCACAATCCTTTTACCGTTTCAAGAACGAAGCCAGTGATGCATTCTGGAATATCGACTTTTGATTCAAAAATTACAGATAAATTATATTGTTCTCCAGCGCAACATGCGGAAACGCGTTCTCCTTTGGAATTTTTTAAGAAAGCACTCACTATTTTGACGTTATCGTTTAAAACGCTTTCATTTGAATATGTAATACCAGGCCAATCATCAATGTCAAATTTCTCTGCATCAAGCACGGCGTCCCCTTGCCCGATTTTAATTGATTCAGAACTTCTACGTTGCTTTTCCTGTTCGTAATCTGTACTACGTTTATTATTAATCAAATTCAAATATTGATTGCATACCTCCACGCTGTCTCCAACCATCATCTGCTTTCCATGCTCAATCCACAAAACTCTAGAACAGAGCTGCTTGATTGTACCAATATCATGTGATACAAATAATACCGTAATTCCTTTTGCACGTAATTCTTCAAATTTTCTATAGCACTTATTCTGAAAAAAAACGTCTCCGACAGAGAGTGCCTCATCCACAATAAGAATTTCCGGCTCAATACTTATTGCAACCGAGAACGCCAGTCTGGCAAACATACCGCTAGAATATGTCTTTATAGGCTGATAAATGAAGTCCCCAATATCTGCAAACTCAACAATTCCAGCAATTTTTTTATCCATCTCCTTTTTGGTAAATCCCATCATGGTACCATTCAGGTAAATGTTCTCGATTCCTGTATAATCCCGATTGAATCCTGCACCAAGCTCTAATAGTGCCGAAATTCTTCCATTCACAGTAATTTTTCCACTAGACGGATGTGCTACGCCAGTAATAAGCTTTAGTAATGTAGATTTACCTGATCCATTTGTACCAATGATGCCAAAGGTCTCCCCTTGCTCTACATCAAACGAGATATTATTCAGCGCATAGTATTCACTATGGTACTTTTTCCCTGAAAAACTCAAAATTTCTTTGATGCGATCTTTTTGTTCTGAGAAAATATCATATTTTTTAGAAACTTGCTGTACTACAATTGATTTTTCTGGCATTCTTTATTACCCCTTATAATACATCATCGAAATGTTGCTTTGCTTTATTGAATGTCCGGCTTCCAATTAACCAAAGCACAATTGTAATCCCCCAGAAATATAAAGTATTGACCCTATGGGCATAGAACGGAATCTGGTAAACAAAGCAGTCACGATATCCATTACAGATATAATATATCGGATTTAAACGAATGAGCATCTGTGCACCTTTTGTTAATTGAGATGGATCCCAGAAAATCGGTGTCACCCAAAAACCTGTCTGAATAATAATTGATACAATATTGGCCACATCACTAGTAAACGGTGTAACAGCGGAAGTCAGCAAACCAATTGCTAAAGAAATAGCCATACAGCAAACAGCATAATAAATAACTTGCAGATAATAAAAATTCGGCAACCTGCCATAGCACAGATTCACAAAAATAATAAAGGCAATAAAAAACAGATGAATCAAGGTATTCGAAACAATTTTGATTGCAGGAATGATTTCTACTGAAAAATTCACTTTTTTTACAAGATAACTATATTCCTGAATACTATTAGTAGCCTGACTAACGGATTCTGAAAACAGATTCCATGACAAAAATGCAGGCATATACCACACAATAAAAGGAATATCTCCTTCCAGATTAGATGACTTAAAGCCTGCCTGAAATACAAGCCAAATTACAAGCATATTAATTAATGGCTGCATAACAGTCCACGCTGCCCCTAACACAGAAGATGAAAATCTTGATTTCACATCGTTCTTTGCAAGTTCAAATAAAAGTTTTCTTTCTTTAAAACATATTTTCAACATATTAATCACTCGTTTTTCTCCACAACCATAGATTTAAAATAGAAGCCCCAAAAGCTACCACGCCTTCCAATACTTCTTTAGAAAAGCCGACAGCATTTTTTTCCATCTCGGCGTATATTTTTGTCTGATAAAATCATTAATTTCTCGGTGACATTCTCCGAAGTTCAGCACATCTACATATTCCGAGAAATATTTCTGTACATCGTTATAAGCATGTTTAAGCTTTCGATCTCGCCGGAAATTATTTAATGGCACACGATACATACTGGTAATTTCATTCACCATTTTGAAATTTGTGTGTGCCGCGTAACGCACCCACAAATCCCAATCCTCCAGGTAGTCTACATTTTCTCGAAAGCCACCATATTGCTCAAAAAGACTCTTTTCAAACATCACAGATTGGATTGGGAGATAATTCGTATGCAGCAAATACATACGGTTAAACGGCTCTCGAAATCGGACTTTTTTTCGGACATCATAAAAAGTCCTTTTTCTTTTCCGATAAATTGCGGCGGCTTCCTCGGCAACGGAATAAACGGCCTTTTCCTCTGCTGACTGCAATGTTTGCAGTAGTATTTCTATATGTTCTGGGTATAACACGTCATCATCATCCAGAAAATTCAAGTACTTTCCCTGTGCTACCTTCATACCCAAATTTCCAGCTTTTGCACGTCCAACTCTTTTCCCTGTTGAAATATATCTTAGTTGCAGGTCAGAATATTCCGTGCATATCATTTGACGTGAAATCTCAAGTCCATCTTCAATCACTACAGTTTCAACATCTGGGTAGGTCTGCTTTCGAATGCTCTCAAGTGCTCCTCGTAGAACCTCTGGTCGTCCACAGGTCCGAACAATTATTGAAACTTTATCCATCTTTCTCACTTTCGTTTAAATGCTCCAAACACCACCAGCCACAAATCACTCAGGCAGTTTCTTGGTGAATTGTAGTACCCCCACCACGGCGCCAGTGCCAGCCAGCGGAGCGGACTGCGTGTTTCCATGAGCTTCTGCCGCTTTGCACACCAGATCTGCGCCGCAGCAAGCATTTTGCGGCGTTCTACCGGCACAGCATCCGGGTGCTCTGCCGCAAAAGATTGCAGGGCACAAAGCTGTTTGTGGATATAGCGCAGGTTTTCTTTTTGCAGGGCAACATCTTTGTAGCGCACCCCGGATGCATTATCAGAATACCGCACATAATCCATCAGCACACGGTTGTAAAACCATGCGCCGTCCTGCACTGCGGCCATAAGCCATAGAAATTCGTCGTGGGGCGAGCCATCAAACCACAGCTCTTTGACCGCATCAAAAAAGTCGCGCCGCACCGCATAAGTACAGCCCGGATAAGGGTTCATAAAGAAATGTTTGGTAAATCCATATCTTGTAATCAGGCCCTGCGTTTCTGCAGGTGTTTTCTTGTAAACCGTTGCTTTTAGGGCTCCAGACTCGTAGAGCACACGGTAATCGCAGGCAAGGAGTTTGATTTCCGGGTGCTGTTCCATCACTGCGGTCATTTCTGCAAGCTTCTTCGGGTACCAGATATCATCCTGGTCGCAAGGGAAAAGAATGTCCCCTGCGGCTTTTCGCAGACCCTCCATAAAGTTTTGCTTCCAGCCTTTGCGCTTGGCATTGACATAAAACTGCCAGCTCTCCAGACAATTCTTGCGGATGAAGCTCTGTACCAGCTCAATTGTGCCATCCGTGGAGCCATCATCAAAGATCAGCACCTCATCTGGTGCACGCTCCTGCTGCAACAACGACAGAAGCTGCTTTTCCAGATGCATTTTTCCGTTATAGGTGGTCACGACCACTGATATTCGCAAAATGATGTTCCTCCATTCCATACAGCGCACAGACCTGCCTGTCCAGATTTTCTTCTGCAAATCCAGCACTCTCTACGCAATGTCCCGCAAGGCTGCGTTCCATCGGCTTTGTCTGGACAATACGCTCTGCCCATGCTTCATCAGGCTGTGTAAGTGCGAGGAACTGAGTCTGCGGCAGGATCTTCACTTCCTGCGTGATCGTGTCAGCAAAAATGCAGGGCAGACCGCTGGCCTGCGCTTCTACACCCACAATGGGCAATCCCTCAAACAGGCTGGTCATCACAAATACATCCATCGCCTGCAGATAATCTTCCGGCCTATTCACATTACCGCAAAACAGCACCATCTCCGCAATGCCAAGCGCCTTGGCTTCCTGCTGAGATTGTTCGAAATTCTCTCCTTGGCCGCAAAGCAGAAGCCTTGCCTGTGGCTTTTGCTGCAAGACTGTTTTGAAGATGCGGAAAAGCCGGGTGTGATTTTTTTGCTGGCTGAAACGGCCAATGTGGCCAACCACAAAGCAGTCCTGCAGCCCCAATTTCGCCCGCATTTGTTCTCGTACGGACGGGGAAAAGGAAAAACGCTCGCAGTCTATTCCATTGACAAGCACCCGGAATGGCCGGGTATATAACATCTCTCCCGCCGCACGCGAACACGCCACCGGATCCGTAACCAAACGGTTCAGCAGTCTGCCAAGGGTCGCTTGCTTAAGGGCAGGCTGGTGCGCGCAGTTATGACAATGCGTAATGCGCACTGTCGCGCCGCCAGCCCATACAGCCAGCAAGTCAAATGCCATCGTGGCACTGTTGCCGTGGATGTGCACAACTTCATAGCCTTTTTTCTTGACCAATGCTGCCAGTGCGGCCATATAGCAGGGCAGCTTTTTTTTACGGGAAGGCAGCTGATATACGCTGCCGATCGCTTCCAGCTGCGGCTGGATATCCGCACTGCAGCCTTCACCCAGTGCAAAGCCCACCAAATATTCCCGTGCCGCTATGCGGGCTACCCGGAGCAGGATCTCTGTCAAACCGTCCATGGTAAGCCGTGTTGTTGCGATCAGCAAAACCTTCTTCATGGCCGATTGCCCTTCTTTTGCTCCATAGTATCCCACATAATTCCTATCTTTTCCAACTTTTCCGCTCGTTCTGAAGTTGTGATGCAATTACTGTTTTTGCCTGACTTCTTCCGGGCACTTTTTGTCAAACCAATCATCGGCTCCGTTTATAACCATCTGCCATACAGCTGACACAAGGAGTATTCAGATCTCCGTAAGGGTATCTTCCATTGCAATCATTTTCGACATAATTGTACGAATTCTCCTGTTATTTTATCATGGATGCAGAGGGAAATCAATATAAACAGAGCGGGTTTTCTCAGATAAAAACATTGCATGAAGCGTTTCTTTTCAACAACACGCTTATTTTAAGGAGAAACGTCCCAGCCGGTCCCCCATGCTCGAATAGGTTGTCAATCTGGCGTCAACTTCTGCTTGCCAGCAGCCACACAAAAAAAGACAGTCCCACCACCCGGTGGAACTGTCCTCGACATTTTCCTCGTTCAGCTTTACAAAAAAGTCTGTCAGAGTCAGCCTCCAACAGATTTCCTGTTTGCGCCTGAAATAATTTTTGGCGCTTTTTTCAAAACCGGCTCGTCATTCTGCCGAATAAAGAAAAAAGCACGAAAATTCTTAGCGAATCAACGTGCATTTTTTGGTCGGAGCAGCGGGATTTGAACCCACGGCCTCCTCGTCCCGAACGAGGCGCGCTACCAACTGCGCTATGCCCCGAAAATACCGCAGCTTATTCGGCTGCGGTAACTGGTTGGGGATGAGAGAATCGAACTCCCACAAGTAGAGTCAGAGTCTACCGCACTACCACTATGCAAATCCCCAATATTCGGTTGTGTCAGCCGCGCCGTGCGTTGCTGACAAGGGATATTATACACGCCGGCGGGCTGCTTGTCAACCATTTTTTCAGTTTTTCTGCAAAAGTTTTCGCAGCGGCCGCCCGGTGTACATAGGCTTGTAAATTTTTGGTTTTTCTCTTGACAGCACTCCCCTTTCGGAATACTCTAATACTATAAAAAGGTAGGACCCCGGGCGCTCCGGCATCCTTTGCCGGGCGGTTCGGCTTTGCCTGAATGATAAGGAAAGAGGGCTTTTGAATGAAAAAACGTGTTGGTATCCTGACCTCCGGCGGCGATTGTCCGGGCCTGAACGCCACCATCCGCGGCGTTGCAAAAGCACTGTACGCCCGCATGGGGGATAACGTGGAGATCGTAGGCATCGCCAACGGCTACAGCGGCCTGATCAACGGCGATTACCGCGAGATGACCGAGGACGACTTCCGCGGCATCCTGACCTTAGGCGGCACCATTCTGGGCACCAAGCGCACCCCCTTTAAGATGATGCGTGTGGTGGAGGACGACAACATTGATAAGGTCGCCGCCATGAAAAAGACCTACAAGGCTGCCAAGCTGGACTGCCTGCTGTGTCTGGGCGGCAACGGCACCCATAAGACCGCCAACCTGCTTTCACAGGAGGGGCTGAACATCATCGGCCTGCCCAAGACCATTGACAACGATATCTACGGCACCGATGTGACATTCGGTTTCCATACCGCTGTAGACATCGCCACTGACGTCATCGACCGCATCCACACCACCGCCGGCAGCCACAGCCGCGTGATGTGCATCGAGATCATGGGCAACAAGGCCGGCTGGCTGACCCTCTACTCCGGCATCGCCGGCGGTGCATTCGGCCTGACCGGTATTCCCAAGCTGGCCAACTTCTTCTGGGTGTTCCTGTTCACCCTGCTGGCCATCTATTTCTGCCGCAACTACATGGATTCCTCTTATGGTCGGGCCTGCCTGGCTATCCGTGATAACGAGATCGCGGCAGACGCCATGGGCATCAACTGCTTCCGCTATAAGGCCATCGCCTTTGCCTCCTCCGCGTTTATCGCGGGTGTGGCCGGCAGCCTGTATGCCCATCTGCTCAGCTACATTCACCCCGACGTATTCAGCTATGCCAAGTCCTCCGACTTCCTGGTATACCTGTATGCCGGCGGCGTGGGCAGCATTTCCGGCGCTATGCTGGGTGCGCTGACCCTGACCATCCTGCCGGAGCTGCTGCGTTTCCTCAACGACTGGCGTCTGGTTATCTACGGCGCACTGCTGCTGTGCATCATCCTGTTCCGTCCCACCGGCCTGTTCGGCGGACGCGAGTTTGCGTTCCTCAAGCTTAAGACCGGCGGCATCCGGGTGTTCACTGTCAAGACCTTTACCAATTGGGTGAAGGGCCTGTTTACCCGGAAGGAGAAGAAAGTGAAAGAGGAGGCTGCGAAATGAGCGTATTGAAAGTTGATCATATCACCATCAATTTCGGCGGCCTTATCGCGGTGGACGATTTCAGCCTGGAGATGAACAAGGGCGATCTGTTTGCCATCATCGGGCCCAATGGCGCGGGCAAGACCACCGTGTTCAACATGCTGACCGGTATCTATTACCCCACGCAGGGCGAGATCTATGTGGACGGCG
>ENA-ORNP01003458-ORNP01003458.1-human-gut-metagenome-genome-assembly--contig:-NODE-3458-length-11181-cov-3.770178_pt1 | contig 11181 bp, 9 predicted proteins | sample MGYA00242119_ERZ509030 | MGnify/ENA primary metagenome ERZ509030 (study PRJEB26280, sample SAMEA2338708) | human gut metagenome | biome: human gut; feature: human-associated habitat; material: faeces...
ACGAGGTGAGTTATGACTGGCAGCAGACCATGTGAGGTCTGCTATTTTTATTGGCCGAATTGATTTCGGGAGAAAGGAGCGCTATGGGTAGAAAGAGAAAAGAATCCAATATCGCAAGCGTCATGTATTCCTATGTGGGTACGGACGATCAGTTTGATGATTTTCTGAAAATGATGATCCACGACTATCTGTCTGTGGATCATCCATATACAAATCGAACCGCCGATTTTGTTGCTAAAGTAGAAACAGAAGTCGCCTGACTTGTTTTGATAGCTATTCAAAAAATTGTGTGCTATGGTGTGTCGTGCATGATCGGCACACCATAGCAGAAAGGAACGATTATGAAAGTCTGGCTCTATTATCGGCTGTCCAGAGATGAGGATGAAGAATTGAATTCTCTGAATAACCAGCGGAAAATCATATATAACTTTGCCGTCAGCAACGGCCACGAGGTGGTGGGCGAATCCTTCGATGACAATGTCAGCGGTATGCACTTCAACCGTGAGGGAATCGAAAAAATCTATGAGGTGGTCGAAGCGGGCAAGATCGAAGCGATCATCGTTAAAGACCTGTCCCGCCTGGGCCGCCACCGGACGCAGACCGCACTCTTTATCGACTACCTCCGAGAACATGATGTGCGAGTCCTATCCGCAACGGAAAATATCGACACCTTCAATGAGAACGATGATCTCATCATCGGCTTTAAGGGGCTGGTCAACGACTTCTATGCCCGCGATGGCAGCCGTCGTGTGCGAACCGGTTACCGGCAAAAGCAAAGGGAAGGCATCGTGACCATCCCGCCTTTCGGCTACTTCAAGGATAAGAACACAAAAAAGGTCGTTGTCGTAGAAGAAGCCGCCGAAACGGTCCGGCTGATCTTCTCCGCCTATGTCGGCGGCAGCGGCATGAAGGCCATCGCCCGCACACTGAATGAGCAGAGAAGAAAAACGCCCGCGCTCATGCAGGTGGAACTGCTGAGCAAGCGCCTTCCCAACACCCAGGATGGCATCCTCAAGAAATATCTGTGGGATGCAACGATGGTGGCCCGAATCTTAAAAGATGAAAGCTACATCGGCACGCTGATCTGCCACAAGAGCGAGCGCAATAAGATCAATAAGACCTTTCGGTTCACAGATACGGAGGAGCAGTTCCGGCATGAAAATTATCTGCCAATGATCGTGACTCGTGAGATATGGGAACAGGCTCAGGCGCTCCTTGCAGAGCGCAAAGAGAAAAATGTCCGTGCGGGCACCAACCGGGGCATCCTCCGGTACGGTGGATTACTCCGCTGCAAGGATTGTGGCCGAACCTTTATCGGGAAACGTATCAAGCTGAAAAGCGGAGAACGGGTCGCCTATGTCTGCGACACCTACCATCGGTATGGCAAAGAACACTGCTCCTCTCACATGGTGGACGAGGAAACATTGGACAGCTTGATCGGCGCGGAGATCCTGCGAACAAAGAAAATGTATGAGGAAAACTGGTCGCGGATGGAATGGCTCATTGAGAGATGGACGCCGAAAGCTTCCACGGCCAGTGCCAAAATAAGTAAACTGCAAGAACACATTCTCGTACTGGAGGAGGAAGTGGAGGTGATCCTGATGGAACGCATTCGGGATAAGGCCAACGCGGAACGCTACGACCGCATGATCGTCAAGCGCGAGGAGCAGATCGCGGAGGTCAAAAAGCAAATCGAAGAATTGCAGAATATTTCAGAAATGCTCCGCAGCCGACAGGCCAAGCTGAAGCGGGACATCAGCCTGATCGACGACATCCTGCGAGAGGGCAAAATGTCAGAAGCACATCTGAGGATGCTGGTGGAGAAGATCCTCGTTCATGAGGAGGATGGCAGGCTGGATTTGGAGATCCGGCTGAAAGCGCCCTTCCGTGACCATCTCGACATCTTCGAAAATGGAGAGCAGACAGATTGCATCCCCTCAATGGATTTTGACTATGACCGGCTGGGTGCGGCGATCTACGGCGATTATTATGCGGGGTAGGTGATAACAGGTGCGGGTATGGCTCTATGCGCGGCTTTCTAACGATGATGACCGTGAGATGAACTCCCTGCTGAATCAGCGGGAGGTCTGTCAGGCGTTTGCCGAGCAGCACGGATATATCATCATGGGACAGTCCTTCGATGACAACATAAGCGGCATGAGTTTTGACCGCCGTGGGCTGGACGAGCTCATGGCGGCTGTGGACGCTGATAAAATTGACGCTGTCATCGTAAAAGACTTATCCCGGCTTGGCCGCCATAGGACCCAGACCGCATTGTTCATCGATTATCTGCGGGAACACCAGGTGCGCGTGATCTCTGCCACGGAGGGCGTTGATACATTCCGCGACGAAGATGACTTGATCATCGGCGTCCGCGGCCTGATGAATGATTATTATGCGAAGGATATTGGCAAAAAGATCCGGGCGGGATACCGCCAGAAGCAGCGGGAGGGCATTGTGATCACACCGCCCTTCGGTTACTGGAAAGACAAAAATACGGGGCAGATCAAGATAGACGCAGAGGCGGCGGTCACGGTGCAACTCATCTATTCTCTGTACTTGCAGGGTTGTGGGCAGAAAGAGATCGCCCGGCGGCTCAACGCTGCGGGGCGAAAGACACCGGCGCAGCTCCGAGCTGAACAGTGCGGCAGAGAAGTCCGGCATACGCACAAAACCCGTGATGGGCAGTTCCTGTGGACATATACCAGCGTGAAAAACATCCTGGTGGAGGAGGCGTATACCGGCGTGCTGAATAACCACCGCCGGGAGTACAACAGCGGTAAGGTCAAGCGTATTAACGAAACCGACTGGTATCGTCATGAGGGATTCTTTCCTGTAATTATAGGAAAACAGGAATGGGAGCAGGTACAGGCGTTACTCAAGCGGCAGGCACGGCCCGCAAACGGCAATCAGGCCAAACACCGCTATGCGGGACTGCTGACCTGCCGGGAATGTGGGAATACGTTCATTCCTATGATTCGCTGCTGGAACGGCAAGAATCGTGTGGAATATGTGTGCCGTGGGTACCACCGGAATGGAAAAACCTATTGCGCCTCCCACCGTATTCATGAGGAGGTACTGGATGCCGAGGTGCAGGCGTGTGCCGAAACTGTGCGAGAGCAGTGTGCCGAGGAAGTAGAGAAGCTGGCACAGCTGCAAAAAATGTGGGCGTTGAGGAAACCAATCCTCGACGCCCACATTTTATCGTTACAGGGGAATATACAGAAGCTGGAGATGAAAGTAGATGAGATTGTGATGGAAAAATTGAGTTGTAGGAGTTGATAATAGTTTTTTGTCTTTGCAATCTATTGGTTTCAAAACCTCCTACACATCGTTCGCCCCCTTTCTGTCCAAATAGCATTTCACGTTCTTAGATTAAGACATCTCAAACTTTACTTATACCACGATGATGGTGGAGTAATCGTCCACTGCGTTAGGTTTTATTTATACTTTAATATTGGCATTGCTTTGAAAGCGAGATCTAAGTCCGTAAGATTTTCGCCTTTTTGCGCAGCTTGTTCTTGTCGCTGAAGAAGTATTCGGTATCCTTGATCATAATCTGCGGGAGGAAATAGATTTTCTTGGGATAGAAGTGCGCCACCAATAAGTTCGTCTGCCAAACTCAGAGGAATACGAAGGATTGCTACGACGTCTTTTGCAAACGAATAATCTCCACGGCTCATATTTTTCTTATTAGAATTCATTTTAACAGTCCAACCATGTTGCGCACCAGGGCGTAGAAAAACAGAAGGCAATGCACGTCGTAAATCTACAACGGTCATTCTGGAATTTGAATATATGCCAGAATGTTGCGTTGTTTCGTGTTCCGTAAGTGTGTCTGCAACAAACAGCAACAAGTATAAGTATTGGTCCTCCGCAAACGCCAGTTTATACGAATAATTCTTAATTAATTGATTAACATCACTCTGTGACTCGCTAATAGAAGTACTGCTTGTGGCTTTTTTTAGCTCATTAAAGAATTGACACCTAATATGCGATACCGAATCTAAGCGATCTTTTCTCGAAAGTTTGAGGGTGCGTTTTTTATAAAAGCACTCCACTGGCATTCCAATTTCATTTTTAGTGGAAACCCACTGATACAATCCAAACCAAAGGGCAATCCAATGATTATCTACAAAGTCCATGCAGCGTGTACTGCTCCCATAATGTTGAAGCATAGATTCAATAACCACGCGTAATTCTGCTTTGCTATCCTCTTTGCCGCTGTCAAAATTATATGCAATTTGTTTTAATAAATCTGGATCATTGATAATGGCTTCGATATGCTTGTCGAGAGATTTGACATTTGCCTTTGCCTCAGAATTCCAGCGACGTTTCGCTGCCTTTAATTCTTCGCCTTTAACTGGATGGAGATGACAAAAACTTGGCAACAAATCATTATATCTCCCGTTTTCACCGCAATACAATCTTGTTTGTCCGCGGTATAAAACCTTTCCAGCATTTGAATTGATAAGCATCACATAACCAATTATGGCGTTCAATCCATGCATATTGTAGACGGAAAAAATTGGGACTTGTGCTTTATAATCCGGTGCAGACCCAACGTTCCACATATCATAGAACTCAGTTCCAGGGATGATTTGATCTTTACTGATCACAACCGGACAACAATTTTTCTGTTCAACTTCTGACATTCCCTTGATTCCTTTCTACCTGATCGATAATATTTTTTATTATAAGTTTGGCGCAAAGCACAGAAGGACAACTACATGTGAATGCAGAGATTTTTACCGCATCGATACTACCCACTGTTCATCTAATAAAACATTTTGGGTATAAGAAAACGGACTAACTAATGACTATTATAACATCAGTCAGTCCGTTCATGGTGCGGGCGACAGGACTTGAACCTGCATGCCTCACGACATATGAGCCTAAATCATACGTGTCTGCCAATTCCACCACGCCCGCATATGAACAGCCGGAGGATACCTTCGGCTGTTATTTATTTTATTAGAACACTCGCAGAAAATCAAGTAAAATGAAAAAACCTTCACTGAGGTGACATCACCTAAATCTCGCATGTCTACCAATTCCATCATGCCCGCATATGAGCTGCATTTCCACATCAGCTGTTTTTAGTGTATCATGTTATGTGATTATATGCCAGAAAAATCTTCACTGAGGTGACATCACCTAAATCTCGCATGTCTGCCAATTTCATCATGCCCGCATATATTTTACTATATCATATCTCTTTCGCGGCGGCAAGGAGAAAATTCATTGCAATGCGCGCCTGCGAGATTTATAATGAAGCAGCGCGCGATTTATGACCGCGCAGCACCGATCATGGGAGGACTCCGCCGTGCAGAACGCTTATCCTGATTATTACTCGCTCTTCCGTTGCATCGCCGGCCGCTGCCGACACAATTGCTGCATCGGCTGGGAGATCGACGTGGACGGGGATTCCCTCGCCGCCTACGATCAGATCGGCGGCGAGATGGGCGAGCGCCTGCATAAATGTATCGACCGCAGCGGCGAGATGCCGCACTTTATCCTCAGCGAGCAGGAGCGCTGCCCGTTTTTGAACGGCAAAAACCTCTGCGATCTCATTTTATACGGCGGGGGGGGGATGCTCTGCCAGATCTGTACCGACCACCCGCGCTACCGCAGCTTTTTTTCGGAGCGCACGGAGATTGGCGTTGGCCTCTGCTGCGAGGAGGCCGCGCGCCTCATTTTGACCAAGCCGGAGAAGACAACGCTCGTCGTGACGGGCGAGGGGGAGCTCGACGAAGAGGGAACGGCGCTGCTCACGCTGCGCGACCATCTTTTCGCCATCGCACAGAACCGCGAGGAACCGATCAATCAGCGGATGGAACAAATTTTGTCGGCCTGCGGTGCGCACGTGCCGGACGTCCCGCTTGTACATTGGGCAGAGTTTTATCTCTCGCTCGAGCGCATGGATGAGGCGTGGACAGGCATTTTGGAAGCGCTGCGCGAGCACGCAGATGAGTTGCCGCTCGACGATTTTGCCGCGCACATGAAAGGACGCGAGACGGAGTATGAGCAGCTGCTCGTCTACTTCCTCTATCGTCACGTGCCGACGGCGCTCGACGACGGGGACGTGAGCAGCAAGGCGGCGTTCGCCGTGCTGTCTGTCCGGCTGCTTTTCTCGCTTGGTGCGCTGCACCTTTTGCTGCACGGCGAGTTCACGGTGGAGGATCAGATCGAGCTCTGCCGGCTGTACAGCGCGGAAGTCGAGTATTCCGACGATAATATGGATGCGCTCTTCGACGCACTGCTGTAACAAAAATGCCGCCCGATTCGACACGGGACGGCATTTTTTGCGCTTTTTGGTTGATTCTTATGTAAACCTGTGGTATCATAAAAAGACATTTTAGAGAGTGGGCGTTTTCGCCCGATCCCGGCAAAAGGAGAGAACGAGATGAAGCAGAACATGAGAAAGAGAACGCCGCTGGCCATGCTTCTGGCGCTGTGCCTTGCCATGCAGCTCTGCGTGCCCGCCGCGATGGCGAGCAATCGGCTGATGCGCGCGGGCGACGCGGCCATCGAGCAGATCGAGGAGGAAGAGGGCTTCCGCGCGGAGAAGTATTCCTCCGGCGGCAAGTGGTACATCGGCTACGGCACGGAGTGCGGTGCCGAGGATTATCCCGAGGGTATCACGCGCGAAGAGGCGGAGCTTCTTCTGATGAGCAAGGTCGAGGCGTATGAGGCCAAGCTCAACGACTTTTTTGACCGCTACGATGTCACACCCACGCAGGGGCAGTTTGACGCGCTGATCTGCTTCAGCTACAATTTCGGCACCGGTTGGATGAGCGGCACGAGCGACTTGGTCAAGATCGCCCGCGGCGAGAAGGACGCGACGCGCCTTGAAGTGGCGCATGCGTTCGGCGAGTGGTGCCACTCCGGCGGACAGGCTCAGGCGGGCCTTGCCGACCGCCGCCTGCAGGAGGCTGCCATTTATTTAGATGACGGCACCCACGCGGCGGAGGACGAGTTTGCGTATCTCATCATCAATATGGAGAGCGGCGCGTCCTATGAGACAGACTTTGCCGTCTACGAGATCGGCAAGACCTACGGTAGCTTCCCCAAAGCGGAAAAGCTCGGCTACGGCTTTGCCGGCTTCCAGACGAGCGACGGCAAGACCATCACGGAAAACAGCATCGTGAACGGCAACGCGGTCGTCACGGCGCAGTGGACGGCGACGAGCTACACCGGCAAGACCTATACCGACGTCAACAAGTCCGACTGGTTCTATAACTATGTCATGGAGCTGAGCGAGCAGGGCATCGTCGGCGGCAACGGCGACGGCACGTTTGCCCCCAACCGTCCCACGAGCACGGGCGAAATGCTCAAGCTCGTGCTGCTCTCGACCGGCCACAAGGAGCAGAAGCCCAGCACGGCGCACTGGGCAAGCGGCTACGCGACCTACGCCTATTCCATGGGCTTTGCCGCGCAGAATTACAGCGACTATCAGCTTGACAACGGCATCAGTCGCCTCGATGTGGCGCGCTTTGCGGCCAAGGCGCTGGGCTATGGCGCATCCAACACGGTGTCTCCCTTTGCCGACGTGAACGACGGCTATGTGACGGCGCTCTATGAAGCGGGTGTGTTCATCGGCACGAAGATCGGCGACCTGACGTATTTCTACCCCAACAGCAGCATCACGCGCGCGGAGGTGGCGACGATCGTTTACCGCATCTATCAGCTCAGCTCGCTCGACCAGAAGCAGAAGATCTACTACAAGGACTACACGCTCGATGTGCTCGAGGGTGTGCCGACGAACACCTATAATCAGTCTGCGTTCGTCAAGAACGGCAGCATCATGACCTACAACGATCCCAGCGTGCGCACGCGCGTCGGTATCGACGTGTCGCAGTATCAGGGCGATGTGGACTGGAACGCGGTCGCGCGCACTGATGTGGACTTTGTCATCGCGCGCGTGGGCGGCCGCGGCTACACTGTGGGCGCGATCTATGACGACACGAAGTTTGACGAGTATGCCGACGGCGCGGCGAGAGCGGGCCTTCAGGTGGGCGCTTACTTCTTCTCCCAGGCTGTGAGCGTGGCAGAGGCGCAGGAGGAGGCCTATCACGTGCTCGACAAGCTGCGCGGCCATGAGATCACGGGTCCCGTCGTCTTCGACTGGGAGGTCATCGGCAAGAGGGAGGCGCGCACCTACGGCATCGAGACCGGCGTGCTCTGCGCCGCGGCAAACGCCTTCTGCAAGATTATCAAGGACGCGGGCTACGACCCGATGATCTACATCACCGACTATGCGGGTTATGTCAAGTATGACCTCAGCGAGGTCATGGATTACCCGCTGTGGTACGCGCGCTACGATGTGGACGCGCCCTCGTTCTACTACGATTTTGCCATGTGGCAGTATTCATCCAAGGGCAGCGTGGACGGCATCAAGGGCAACGTCGATATGGACATCTGGTTCATCAAGTAAAGAAGCGAAAGAAAAGGCGATGGCCGTGCGGCCATCGCCTTTTTCATTGCGATTTTTCTTAGAGCTCGATCAGCTCATACTCTCTTGAACCGAAGCCGAGCTCGGCGGCGGCCTCCACGGTGTGGACGCCGTTGAGGCTCTCGATGCGCTCAACGAGGTGGTCGCGGCCCGGATCGTCGGACGCGTAGACGAGGTCGAGGCACGCCTGGTCGATGGCGATGGGGTCAAGGGAGGCGAGAATGCCGATATCTTTCATACACGGGTCCTCCGCCACGGCGCAGCAGTCGCAGTCGACGGACATGTTCTTCATCACGTTGATGTAGACGATCTTGCCGTCGAAAAGCTTGACGACGGACTCCGCCGCGTCGGCCATGGACTCAAGGAAGGCATTCTGCTCGGTCGTCCACATCTCTTCGGGCTTGCCCGCGCCGTGGATGTTCGCCTTGCCTGCGCTGGACGCGCATCCGATGGAGAGCTGTTTGAGCGCGCCGCCGAAGCCGCCCATCGGATGGCCCTTGAAGTGGGAAAGAACGAGCATGGAATCATAATTTTTGATATCCTTGCCGACCAGATTCTTCTGGATGCGCTTGCCGTTCGGGATGGGGAGCTCAAGATCGGGACCCTCGGCATCGAGAATGTCGACATCGAAGAGCTTGCTCCAGCCGTGTTTGATCATCGTGCGGCGGTGGGCGTCGGTCGTGTTGCGCTCGCCGGGATAGGCGGTGTTGCACTCAACGATGGTGCCGTGTACGGTCTCGACCATTGGCTGCCAGAACTCGGGCGTCAGAAAGTTCTGGTTGCCCGGTTCGCCGGAGTGAACCTTGACGGCGACCTTACCGGGCAGATCGAGACCCACGGCCTTGTAGAGCTCCACGACCTTTTCCGGCGTGATCTGCTTGGAAAAATAAACCTTTGCTTTCATATTTTGATCCTCCTGCGGTGGATTGTTTACTGCTTGGGACGTATCTAATGCGAAGCGTTCCTATAAAAACAGCATAAAGCAAAAGCACGCAGGATGCAAATGAAAAAATGAATGGACACGTTTTTTGGCTGAATTCCCGCGCGGAGGTGTATATTTCTGAGGCGTTTGCAGAGGAAATACTTGATTTTGACGCGGGGAGATACTATAATTATTTTCTAATTGTGATATGACTGTTTCTGATAGATTGCGAGGATTAGCTATGGACAAAGCAAAAAAGAACACCGTCATCCATGCGGCGGCTGACCGCATGGCGGCGAACTACAAGAGCTCTCAGATCCCCATGTACGGCGATGCGCTGCGCATGCCCAACCGTAATGCGGTCATCGAGATCATCCGCGACTGTCAGAAGCTCATTTTCCCTGTTTACTACGGCGACCGCGACCTCTTGAAGCTGCCGCCGGAGCAATACAGCGCGCTTTTGATGGAGCACATCCACGAAAAGCTGACGCGCCAGATCACGCTGACGATGCCGGAGTGCGACGAGAACTGCGAAGTGGCCTATGCGATCAGCACGGCATTCATCGAGCGCATCCCTGCCATTCAGGAGTTGCTGCTCAAGGACCTGTCGGCGAACTTTGAGGGCGATCCTGCGGCTTACAGCAAGGAGGAGGTCCTGCTCTCGTACCCCGGCATGTTCGCCATCTTCATCTACCGCATCGCACACGAGCTGTATGAGAACAAGGTCGCGATGATCCCGCGCATGATGTCGGAATACGCGCACTCGCAGACCGGTATCGACATCAACCCCGGCGCGAAGATCGGCGAATACTTCTTCATCGACCACGGCACGGGCATCGTCGTCGGCGAGACGACGGTCATCGGCGACCACGTCAAGCTCTATCAGGGCGTGACGCTCGGCGCGCTCAGTCCGCGCCACGGTCACGCCGTGACCGGCAAGCGCCACCCGACCGTCGGCGACAACGCCACGATCTACTCCGGCGCGTCCATTCTCGGCGGCAAGACCGTCATCGGCGCAAACTCCGTCATCGGCGGCAACTCGTTCATCACCGAGTCCATCGCCCCGAACACGAAGGCCAGCACCGAGACACCGCGCATGATCTTCCGCGTTGCGAAGCCGCAGCCCGGCAGCGAATAAGCCCCGCTGACAAAAACCTCGCAGCCTTTGCGCCCGCAGGCGCAAAGAAAGTCCAATCATTTTCTTCGGCGACATGTGCGTCGAAGAAAATACTTCTCGGCCTGCAAACGTGCGCGCCATCCACCTCCGGCGGACGGCGCGTGCGCTGCAGTCAGGCCGCCCCCCTTTGTCAAAAAGTAACACTTTTTGACAGGCTCAAAAAAACACCGCAGACCGGCTTGGTCTGCGGTGTTTTTCGGTTTGGTTTCACGCGCTCACAAAATGCCGATGCCGATGCTCAGCGCCGCGCCGGCAAGCACGATGCCGATGCCGACCAGACACAGCACCACCACGACGGCGGTGCGCATCTGCCTGCGCGAGGCGATCGCTCCGATGGTGAGGCCGAGCCCCATCAGCATGGACACGGCGAGCACGAGCCACGCACCGCCCTTCATTTGCAGAGGGCGACAGCGGTCTTGGCTGCGACGCGGGCGTTGTTGAGCACGAGCTGGATGTTGCTCTCGAGGCTGTCGCCGCCGGTGAGATCCTTGATCTTAGCGAGCAGATAGGGCGTGGTGGCCTTACCGTGGATGCCGTCCTTCTTCGCGTCCTCGACGGCCTCGGCGATGGCCTTGTCGATCACGGCCTTATCCATGGAATACTCCTCGGGAATGGGGTTGGTGACGA
>ENA-ORNP01003468-ORNP01003468.1-human-gut-metagenome-genome-assembly--contig:-NODE-3468-length-11148-cov-5.783016_pt1 | contig 11148 bp, 10 predicted proteins | sample MGYA00242119_ERZ509030 | MGnify/ENA primary metagenome ERZ509030 (study PRJEB26280, sample SAMEA2338708) | human gut metagenome | biome: human gut; feature: human-associated habitat; material: faeces...
GCTTTAAAGTCTTCTGGCCTGTCTTTGCCTGTCTTATATTTATCCGTCTTAAATTGCTTCGACTTCATATTTTGAGGCTTGCCTGATTTTAGCTTTGTATACTTTCTGGTATCCGCCCTGCCATCTTTAGACTTTGCTGTATTGTCCGCAGATACCTTTTTACCAGGGTGATAATTATGTCCCATTTTTCTTGGCGGAATCAGACAATGCTCATCAAAACCAATCAAATCTTCTCTTCCCGCTTTAATGAGTGCTGCCTTTACAATATCATAATTTTCGGGATTGCGATACTGAATTAATGCTCTCTGCATCTGTTTTTCCTTTAACGTTACCGGAACGTAGACTTCTTTCATTGTTCTTGGGTCAAGTCCCGTATAATACATACAAGTAGAAATGGTTCCCGGTGTCGGATAAAAGTCCTGTACCTGTTCTGGCATATATCCAAGATCTCTGATATATTCTGCCAGCGCAATCGCCTCTTTTAAATGGGAACCCGGATGAGAGGACATAAGATACGGAACCATATACTGCTTCTTTCCAAGCTTTTTATTCATGTTCCTGTACGCTTTTGCGAACTTCTCATACACCTGATTCTCCGGTTTGCCCATCAGTTTTAATACACTGTCACAAATATGCTCTGGAGCTACTTTTAACTGTCCGCTGACATGATACTCACACAGCTCACGAAGAAACGTCTTATCTTTATCATACATCAGATAATCAAACCTGATACCTGAACGGATAAACACTTTTTTCACCTTTGGCAGTGCACGAAGCTCTCTAAGAAGCTGTATATAGTCACTATGGTCAACTATCAGGTTTTTGCACGGCTTAGGAAACAGGCACTGCTTTGTAGGGCACGCTCCCCTTGTGAGCTGTTTTTTACATGCCGGCTGCCTGAAATTGGCTGTAGGACCACCAACATCATGGATATAGCCCTTAAAGTCCTTATCCTGTGTGATAAGCTTTGCCTCTTCTATGATTGACTCATGACTTCTTGTCTGGATTATCCTGCCCTGATGGAAGGTCAGTGCACAGAAGTTACATCCTCCAAAGCAGCCTCTGTTGCTGATAAGAGAAAACTTCACCTCGCTTATAGCAGGCACTCCGCCTGCCTCCTCGTAGCTCGGATGATAAGTCCTCATATAAGGGAGTGCATAGACCTCATCCATCTCATCCTGCGACAGTGGCTTTTGCGGTGGATTCTGCACCACAAGCGTAGAGTTGTCATATGGCTCTACGAGCCTCTTTGCACAGAAAGGATCAGTATTGCAGTACTGTATGTAAAAGCTTCTTGCAAACTCCCTCTTGTCCTCTTTTATAACGTCATAATCCGGAAGTTCAATCGCATCATATATGATATCCCTGTCCTTTGTCTTGAACACGGTACCATCTATAAACGTGATATCCTTTACATCCATACCACTGTCGAGCGCATCCGCTATCTCGATGATGCTTCTTTCTCCCATGCCATATGAAATGAGATCCGCACCGGAATCTAAAAGAATTGAACGCTTGACTTTATTTGACCAGTAATCATAATGTGCCATGCGCCTAAGGCTCGCCTCGATGCCGCCTATTATGATAGGGATTTTTTTATAAGTATGGCGTATCAGGTTACAGTACACAACGGTCGCATAATCAGGCCTCTTTCCCATCACTCCACCCGGTGTAAAGGAATCCTTTGCTCTTCTTTTCTTTGAAACCGAATAATGATTTACCATTGAGTCCATATTACCTGCCGAAACCAAAAAGCCAAGGCGCGGCACTCCGAGTATGGATATAGACTCATCATCCTTCCAGTCGGGCTGTGAAATGATGCCGACCGTATAGCCATGTGCCTGCAGCAGCCTTGCAATTATTGCATGTCCAAATGACGGATGATCCACATATGCATCACCGCAGACATACACAAAATCAAGCTGCTCAATGCCCTCATCTATCATATCCTGTTTTGAAATCGGTAAAAAACCATTACTCATATCATACCTCATAATTAAAAATTATTTTATTTGCCGGATTTTATCTGCATAAGCATATCCGTTTCAGCCTGTGTCAAAGCTCTGTAAGACCCTGTTTTAAGGTCATCAGGCAGCTTAAGCGGTCCCATGGATATTCTCTTTAAATAGATTACCCTCTTTCCAAGCGCCTCAAACATCCGCTTGACCTGATGGAACTTTCCTTCTATTATCGTAAGCTCAATCTCGGATACGCTGCCACTTTTTTTAATAACAAGCTCCGCAGGCTTTGTAGGTCTTTCCTCGCCTATATCAATGCCTTCTTTAAACCTGATGATATCATCCCAGGTCACCTCACTATCGATACGTGCATAGTAAGTCTTTGCCACGTGCTTTGAAGGACTTAAAAGCTCGTGCGAAAGTGCTCCATCATTTGTGATAAGTAAAAGCCCCTCCGTGTCTATATCAAGCCTTCCGACAGGAAACAGATCATCATGCACAGCATCCGTGATATAGTCCATGACTGTATCATGCACATTATCACAGGTCGCAGAAACACAGCCTGAGGGCTTATTAAACAGGTAATACTCATACCTTTGATACTTAACTATTCTGCCGTTAACTGATACCTCATCGGCATCAGTATCTACCTTTGTCTCAGGCTTTACGGCCACCGTTCCATTTATGGCTATCTGTCCGGTCTTTATAAGCTTTTTTACCTCAGAGCGTGTGCCAAGCCCCATCTCTGATAAAAATTTATCTAATCGAATCATATTGATATTTCTCTCCACATATACTGTCACATGAGTAAAAACAAACTAAAAAAATTACTGTTTATCGCTTTTATACTGCTATTTTGTATTTATTACATATTGTTTCCGGCACAGGTAAGTACGTGCGCTAAAGCAGGCATAATGCTATGGTTCAACCAGATATTTCCGCTTCTATTTATATTTACGATTTTATCTAACCTGATTATCTCAACAAATGTGCTGCAAAACATTCCCCAAAAGCATATCATGCTTTTTACATACATAATAGGCATAATATTTGGATTCCCGATAGGAGCAAAGCTCACAGCAGATTTTTGTTCCAAAGGATACATAGATAAAAATCACATGGAAATACTGAGTGCACTGGCAAACCATTTCAGCCTTCCCTTTATCATTACCTATGCACTGTCCGAGCAGCTTGGCATATGCAGCCACTTCAGCATTTATCTTGTGTCACTGTATCTGCCATCCGCTATAGGAATGATAGCTATGCTTTCGATTAGCAAAAACAAAAGCTCAACACAAAAAATTCCGGCTCAAGGATTTAAGCTTAACATGCAAATCGTTGATGCCGGAATAATGAAAGGGTTTGAAACCCTTATAAAACTCTGTGGATATATTGTATTGTTCTCTATAGTCTCACGTATCCCACAGACAATTGCCCAAAAGGCTGACTGCAGCATGCCGCTGTCGGCAGACATAATAGGTGCCTTCTTTGAAACCACTAACGGTATCGGCATAGTCTGCGGTCTATGCATCCCACGCACCCTGTCAATAGTGCTATGCATTGCACTTCTGTCATTTGGCGGTGTATCATGCATGGTCCAGACCAAATCAATATTCCGGGATACAGGCTTTAGGCTTTACAGATACATACTGCTTAAGGCAGCCATGAGCATACTCTCATGCCTGTTATGTATTATCCTATTTCGCATCCTCATCTGAATCGGAAATATTGGTGATTTCTATGTCATCATCAGATGTATCTGTATCTGAAGCTGCCTCATTGTCAGACGACTCTGCTCCTGCAGCTTCATCGCCATTCTCTTCCGGTGGGAAAAGCTCTGCTCTGTTTGCTGCAACAACATCCTCAAACTGCTGCAGTGAACTTATAAGACTGTCATATCTAGCCTTTGAAGTCTCAATAGAGCCTGTTAAGATGTCCTCAATACTCTTGAGCTGGCTGTCCGTATATGCCATGGCACTCATTCTGAGATTATTTGCATCGTTTGTGGCACTGTCAAGTATCTCCTGTGCCTGCTTTGTTGCAATCTGCACTACCTCATTCGCCTGAGCATATGCCTGCTGCATAATCTGATGCTCGCTGACAAGCTCATTTGTCTGAATCTGAGCCTGCGCGATTATCTGATCAGCCTTCGCCTGTGCATCAGCAAGGATAGCCTCCTTATTACTGATAATCTTCTGATATCTCTTGACCTCTTCAGGGGTCTTTGTACGAAGCTCTGAAAGAAGCTCCTCTAACTGTTCACGATTGACAAGAATCTTGTTTCTTGAAATAGGTGACGGCTTGCAGCCATCAATATAGTCTTCGATTTCTTCAATAATCTGTTCCATTTTACTGCTCATAAATACTGTCTCCTTACCTGGTAATATTGTATTTAGCATAAATTCTATCAATGAACTGTTCAGGTACGAACTTTGATATATCTCCTCCGTATGATGCAAATTCCTTGACAATTGTAGAGCTTAAATATGAATAATTGAGGCTCGAAGTGAGAAAAACCGTCTCTATTTCCGGATTCTGTACTCCGTTGGCCTGTGCAATCTGCAGCTCATACTCAAAATCTGTCACTGCACGCAATCCTCTTATTATGATTGTTGCATTGATTTCCTTCATGTAGTCAACTAAAAGTCCTTCGAAGCACCCTACACTGACATTTGGTATGTGTGCTGTCATTTCCTTTATCATACTAACACGTTCTTCCAAAGAAAACAACGAGTTTTTTGCACTATTATTGAGTACTCCGACAACCAGCTCGTCAACTATTCTGGCTGAACGCTCTATTATATCCAGATGTCCAAATGTCACCGGATCAAAGCTTCCAGGATAAATTCCTACCTTCATATTGTATCTCCTATGCACGCTTTATGAAAACATGCTTGTTTGTCTTATAAATTTTTTCTTTGACTATCTCATAGCCAAGCTCTGTGAGATAACCAAAATCAGTATCGTTTGAAGCCTCAACCACGATAAGTGTATCATCCTTTAATATATCGCTGTCCGAAAGTGTAATAAGCACTTCCTTTTCAAGCTCCTTATTGTATGGTGGGTCCATAAACACGATATCAAATTTGTATTTGCCCTCAAGCGTACGTACTGCCGTGACAGCATCCGTCATCATGAGTCTTGAGACCTTATCAAACTTTGTAAAATGGATATTGTCCTCAATGCATGAAGCGGCTTTTCTTGAATTCTCCACAAATACAGCATAAGCTGCACCACGGCTTAGTGCTTCAAGTCCTATCTGTCCGCTTCCCGCAAACAAATCTAAAAAATATGCTCCCGGAACATCAAACTGCATGACATTAAAAAGAGTCTCCTTCGTCTTGTCAGTAGTCGGTCTTGTATCTTTTCCCTCGATAGTCTTTAGAGGGAGGCTTCTCGCCGTTCCTGCTATTATTCTCATACTTTTCTCCCTGTTATAGTCTATTTCTGGTCCTTTAAGACGTCCTTATTCTTTGCAATATAGTCAATAAGTGAAACAACTGTGAGCACAAGTGCCACATAAATGAGGATTGTTCCAAGGATATTTAACCAGCCAAGCTGCAGATTGATATTAAAAATAATAACAATAACCATAAGCATCTGGAAGGTTGTCTTAAACTTGCCCCAGTAGCTTGCTGCAATGACAATTCCATTGTCTGATGCAACGAGTCTGAAACCGCTTATGATAAACTCTCTTGCAATGATAATAAGCACAACCCATACAGGGATAAGCTTTAAATCAACAAGGCATATCATTGCCGAGCATACAAGCAGCTTGTCTGCAAGCGGATCCATAAACTTGCCGAAATTTGTAACAAGATTGTATTTTCTTGCAATTTTTCCGTCAGCCATATCGGTCAGACTTGCAATGATAAATATCGCAAGTGCTATATAATTTCCGTATCCGTCAAAAAACGGTGAAATAAGGAAAAATACAAAAAACGGAATAAGTATCACTCTTAAGATTGTAAGTTTGTTTGGTAAATTCATTTTACAAGTTCTCCTATCAAATCATATTCATACGCACCGGTCACCATAACCTTACATATATCGCCGGTCATAAGTGTCTCATCAGTGTTGATGAATATATATCCGTCAACATTCGGTGCATCTCTGTATGTACGGCCGATATATGCATTTTCATCAGCCACCTTACCCTCTATGAAAACATATAATTCTTTACCCTTTAGTGTCTCATTTTTATCAAAAATGACCTCTTCCTCAAGCTCCATGACATCTGCCTGCCAGTCAGCCTTTATATCCTCATCTATCTGATCAGGCATTGCAGCTGCTTTTGTGCCCTCCTCCGGGGAATACGTAAATGCTCCCAGACGGTCAAACTCCATATCATTTACAAACTGCATAAGCTCCTCATGATTATCCTGTGTCTCACCCGGAAAGCCGCATATAAGTGTGGTCCTTAGTGTGATATCAGGTATTCTCTCACGCAGCATTCTGATACGCTCCATGAGCTCAGCCTTTGTTGTTTTTCTGCCCATGCGTCTTAAAATATCGTCATTGCAGTGCTGGATTGGCATATCCAGATAATGGCATACCTTCTCATCCTTTATCATGGACTCTATAAGCTCATCGTATATCTCCTCAGGATAGCAGTACATAATCCTTATCCAGAACAGCCCGCTTATCTTGTTGAGCTCATCCAAAAGCTTATGAAATGACTTCTCACCATACAAATCCACTCCGTAAAGTGTGGTCTCCTGGGCAACAAGTATAAGCTCTTTTGCTCCCTGCTCCACAAGGCTCTTCGCCTGCTCAATCAAATCCTCCATCGGCACACTTCTGTAACGGCCTCTGACAGATGGAATGACACAGTAGGTACAGTTTTTATTGCACCCCTCTGCTATCTTAAGGTAAGCGAAATGCCCTCCTGTGGTGACAATACGCTTTGTCTTTATGCTGGGAAGCCCTTCTAAGGTGTGCAGATTGCTGTATCTGTGTTTTTCAAGTGTCTCATGGACAGCTTCAACTATAGTATCATATGAATTGGTGCCAAGTATGGCATCAACCTCTGGGATTTCCTTAAAAATCTCATCCTTGTATCTTTGTGCCAGACAGCCTGTCACAATAAGTGATTTGCATTTGCCTGTCTCCTTATACTGAGCCATTTCGAGAATTGTATTGATACTCTCCTCCTTTGCATCACCTATGAAGCAGCAGCTGTTTACGATAATGATATCAGCCTGCGTCTCATCATCGGTCATCTCAATGCCGTCATTTGCAAGCATGCCTATCATATACTCTGAATCCACAAGGTTTTTATCGCATCCAAGCGAAATAAATAATAATTTCATAATACCTCTCAAATGTAAGTATTTACAATTAAAGGGAAAGACAAAACAGCCTTTCCCCTCCTAGATTAAGCCTCTTCGCCTTCGTTTAAATCCTCATCATCTGAGACGATTTTGACAGCTCCCGTGTACAGCTCCTCTACAGCAATAGATAATGGCTTATTGCACTTAGGGCGTGCGATAAGCGGTTCTGCACCATCAATAATCTGGCGTGCACGCTTTGCTGCAGCAATAACGATAGAATAACGGCTGTTTACTACCGGCTCTTCACCTATCTCTACATTGTTGTTTACTACCTTCATTAACTCTACATACGATGGATGTATCATATTATTTATCTCCTTTCGAAAAGCTTAAAAGCTCTTTTCTCATTTTATTTATAAAATCTATATTTGATGATACCAGATAATCCTGATTCTTTTTTGTGTCGTCAGAGCTGTGGATGATGTCATTCACAAGCTCTACACAATCGTCAAGCTTATCATTTACCACTAAATAATCATATTTCTCTATGCCCAAAGACTCCTCATATGCTCTTGAAAGTCTCTGTGCACAAACCTCTTTTGTCTCTGTGCCTCTTCCTACAAGCCGGTTCTTAAGCTCATCTGCACTCGGCGCTGACACAAACATAAGCACCGTATCAGGAAACTGCTTCTTTATCTTTAAAGCTCCCTGGATTTCTATCTCAAGAATCACATTCTTTCCGGCGCTAAGCTGCTCATTGACATATGACTTTGGTGTGCCGTAGTAGTGATCTACATACTTGGCATACTCAAGCAGTCCATCTGCCTTTATCATCTGTTCAAATTCTTCCTCTGAGATAAAAAAATACTCTCTGCCATGCTCCTCACCCGGCCTTGGACCTCTGGTCGTGGCTGATACGCTCAGTGCATAATCATCACCATGCTTTGCCATAAGCTCCTTCATGATAGTTCCCTTTCCGGAACCCGAAAAGCCTGAAAAAACAACTAATTTTCCTGTGTTACTCATCACAATCTCCTAAAATTACTCAATATTTTGAATCTGTTCCCTGACCTTTTCTATATCAGTTTTAAGACTGATGCCTGTGTCAGAAATCTTAAGATCATTGGACTTTGAAAGGATGGTATTCGCCTCACGGTTCATCTCCTGTGCGAGGAAATCAAGCTTTCTTCCCACACTGCCACCGGCATTTAACGAATCCTTCATGGAAAGGATATGGCTTTTGAGCCTGACTGTCTCCTCATCCACACAGATCTTGTCCGCAAAAATAGTGACCTCCTGGGCTATTCTTGAATCATCAAGCTGATTGTCTGCAAGCAGCTCTCTTAGCTTTTCCTCAAGACGCGCACGGTATTCGACAATAATCTGTGGCGAACGCTCCTCAATGAAATCAACATATGATACCATATTATCGAGCTTTTCGCAAAGGTCTTTTTTAAGATTTTCTCCCTCGCGCACGCGACTTTCAACAAATGGCTCAAATGCACCGCGAAGAGCCTTCTCAAGACTGCTCCACAGCTCATCCTCATCTACAGGCTGCTCCTCCATCGCAAATACCTCCGGATATCTCGACAGCGTGCTCACTTTTATATCATTCTCCAGTCCGAATTCCTCCGCCATCTGATTAAGATACTTAAGATATTCTCCCGCGAGAGCCTTATTATACTGCAATGAGAGATTATTTTCTGTAAAATCCTCATATGTGATATAAATATCAACCTTGCCACGCTCTATGTACTCCTTAAGCAGAGTCCTTATTGCACTCTCGAAGAAATTGAGCTTTTTAGGCATCTTGATATTGACATCCAGATATCTGTGATTTACAGATTTCACCTCAACTGTAATCTTACGGCTTGCATCTGCGTACTCGTATCTGCCAAAGCCGGTCATACTTTTAATCATAATTTTTCCTTTCGCATATGCATAGATGAGTTTATTATATAACTCCTTGAGATTTTCGTCAAATATATTATAATATAAATATTCATGATTATAAATATTCAGCAACTTAGAATATTTACAGGAAATAAGGAGGAACATCATGGCTTTAGACGGAATAGTCATTTCAAATATAGTTGCAGAGCTAAACAGCACGATACTAAACTCAAAAATCAGTAAAATCGCAGAACCTGAGGCAGATGAGCTGCTTCTTACCCTAAAGGGTCCAAACGGCTCGTTCAGGCTTTCGATGTCTGCAAGTGCATCGCTTCCATTCATCTACCTGACACCCACCAATAAGGTAAGCCCTCTCACTGCCCCTACATTTTGCATGGTTTTAAGAAAGCATATAGCAAACGGACGCATCACAAAGATTTACCAGCCTGGCATGGAGCGTATCATAAACTTTGAAATCGAGCACTTAAACGAGATGGGCGATCTATGCCACAAGGTGCTTATTATCGAGCTGATGGGCAAATATTCAAACATCATCTTTACCGACTCCGATGGTACGATAATAGACAGTGCCAAGCGTATTCCCGCATCCGTAAGCTCTGTGCGTGAGGTGCTTCCGGGCAGAGCCTACACCATCCCCGCGACACAGGAGGATAAATATAATCCTCTGACTGTAGATTCGAAGCAGTTTGTTGATATTATATCAGCAAAGCCGCTTACTGTTTCAAAGGCTATCTACTCATCCTTTTCCGGCATCAGCCCACTTGTGGCAAATGAACTGGCTCACCGGGCAGGCCTTGACGCGGACTCCCCTGTAGCTGCCTACTCACACGATGAGCTTTTACACTTGGGAAGCAACTTCACATGGATGATGGAGGACATAAAAAATAATCGTTTTACGCCGAATATCGTGCGTGACGGCAATGAGCCAAAGGAATTTTCTTCAATAGAGCTGACTCAGTATAGCGATTTAACGGTCACAAAATATGAATCTATATCAGAGGTTTTAGAGCTTTACTACTCTGAGAGAAACACCTATACACGTATACGCCAGAAGTCAGCCGACCTGAGAAAACACGTAAATACCCTCTTGGAGCGAAACCAAAAGAAATATTCCCTGCAGATGAAGCAGCTTAAGGACTCCGAAAAACGCGAAAAGTACAAGGTGTACGGCGAACTTATCAACGCATTCGGCTACGGACTTACACCGGACGACAAGTTTCTTGAAGCTGCAAACTATTATGATGACAACAAAATCATCAAAATCCCTATCGACAACACAAAAACTCCTGCCGAGAACGCGCAGAAATACTTTGACAAATACGGAAAGATGAAACGTACTGCCGAAGCATTGAACGAGCTGATTCTTGAAACAAAAGGTCAGATAGACCATCTCGAATCAATCCAGAATTCACTGGATATCGCTTTAAGCGCTGACGACCTCGTCCAGATAAAGGATGAGCTGATAGAATACGGTTTTATCAAAAAAGGAAAGGGTTCAAAAAAACAGAAGGTAAAGAGCAAACCCTTCCACTATATCTCATCGGACGGCTTTGATATGTACGTTGGCAAAAACAACTACCAGAACGATGAGCTCACCTTCAAGCTGGCAACCGGAAACGACTGGTGGTTCCACGCCAAGGGCATGCCCGGCTCACATGTCATCGTAAAAGCCGAAAACAAAGAGCTGCCGGACAGCACCTTTGAGGAGGCCGGCAAGCTCGCAGGCTACTATTCAAAGGGCAAAAATGCCGACAAGGTAGAGATAGACTACCTGCAAAAGAAAAATGTCAAAAAGCCAAACGGTGCCGCAGCCGGCTTTGTCGTGTATTACACAAACTATTCTCTCACGATTCACCCGGATATATCCGGTATCAGGCAGATTGAGTAAGCAGTTTATACTTATTTCATAACAATTTCATAACCATTCCAATACGCTTAAAGTAAAAAGGGGTATTCAAAGTTTTTTAGGGTCTTTACTTTTTAGGGTCTTTCGTTCGGGTTCT
>ENA-ORNP01003487-ORNP01003487.1-human-gut-metagenome-genome-assembly--contig:-NODE-3487-length-11092-cov-4.129836_pt1 | contig 11092 bp, 11 predicted proteins | sample MGYA00242119_ERZ509030 | MGnify/ENA primary metagenome ERZ509030 (study PRJEB26280, sample SAMEA2338708) | human gut metagenome | biome: human gut; feature: human-associated habitat; material: faeces...
TTGGACTGCTATGAGACGTATGACCGATTTGACGTTTGAACGTTTTTCGGTTGACCACAAATTTGATTCTTTCGCAAATTGCAAGTGTAAGTTGGACACCTGCACGGTAGAACTTAGTGAATCAGAGCGTCGGTCAGGATGGAAGCCGCTGGCTTCCGTCCTGGGCGATGCTGCCGCAGCCTTCGGCTGCGTAAACAGAGTCGAGGAACTCGTCAAACAGCTCCTCCGGGGTGCGGTAGCCAAGCTTCTTGCGAGGCCGTCCGTTCAATTCATCAGCTGCAGCCAAGATATACTCAGCAGAGAAAGCCTCAATGGACACGCCCTTCGGAACGAAGGTTCGAAACAGCCCGTTGTGGCGTTCGTTTTGGGGACGTTCCCACGAGGTGTAGGGATGCGCAAAGTAGACTGCACAGCCCCAGTTCTCGACCTGACTGAACGCAGAGAACTCCGAGCCGTTGTCCACGGTAATGGTCTTGAAGACCTGTGAGAACTTTTCTCCGAATCCTTCCCTGAGTGACTGCATGGCGTTCAGAACGGAGTCTGCATCCTTGCCGGGAATCCGGATGGCAATATAGTTCTCCGTTTTCTTCTCCAACAGGGAGAGGACAACAGCCTCTTTACCGGCCCTCTTGCCGACCACGGTGTCACCTTCCCAATGACCTTCCTCGAAGCGCAGAGCCGCGATCTCAGGCCTCTGAGAAATGTCTGTGCCGAAGTTCTTCTTGTGTTCACGGGGCTTGGAGTCCTTGTGCTGCTTGCGTTTCATGGCTTCGGGCAGTTCTGTCACAGACAAGTCAAGGCTGCCTGCCCAGACCTCATTGTAAAGCGTGTGGGTGCAGACCATCTCCTCTGCTGAAAACAGCCCGTGCAGACGAGCATATCCGACGCAGGCATCCAAAGACCACTTGTGTTCTTTGACCTGTTCCATTATCCAGCGAATGAAGCGAGTGCAGTGACAGATTCGGTGTGGTTTCCGAGAACGCTTTCTGTTCGCCTTGTAGACCGCTTCTCCACGCCTTGCCGAGTATCCGGGCTTCCTGCCCTTGCTGCTCTTTCGGGGCGGTGTGCCGCGCTTTAGCTCGTTTCCAACGGTGGTTGGTGAACATCCGATTGCTCTGGCAATGGCTCTGTTCGTGTAGCCTGCGTTCTTGAGATGCTGGATCGCGCCTCGTTCCTCTCGCTGTAAGTGCTGTCCCTTCTTGCGTTCTACCGATTCTGTGATATAATCTTGGCAGTCCATAGTGTTTGCCCTCCCGTGGAAGAAGATGTATTGCCAGACATAAAGCGAACAGATGCGAATGTCAATAATATATGCTTGACAATTTCTACCAATGGCGCACATTCCACTTCTGATGTGGAAGTAAATAGCTTTGTCCAGCAAGTATTGGATGCAAAGAGTGTCGGTGAACGAAAGAAGGATATTATTGATAAAATCTTTGACGACAGCATAACGGATACACAGACAAAATTTTATCCATTTGTAGCAATGCTGTTTCGAGTAATGGGCTTGGATTGTCAGGCATCCAGACCTGGCGATAACGGTGCTCGTTGTCCTGTAGGTGCTATTTTTAAGGCGGATAATAAAATGAAAGTTTCCGCTCCGGAGTCAGACGATTACATTGCTCTGCCCATCAATTACGAGAATCTTGTAAAGCATAAGTATTTTGTTCAGGAAGTGGACAAAATCTATTGGAACCACCAATTTCAAAAGGAAAGCGACCGCATTATGGAAGAAATTTACGAAAAATTTTTATAAATATTGTCTACTATCTTTTTGCCTTGTACAACGATACTATTAATTGAGAAACCTTGTAATACTAGAACACACACAGTTTCATGTAAGGAGGTAATCTGCTCTGACAATTATGCTAATTACACAAAGCTATGCAGATGCGACTCGTTTGCGGGGAATGCTTCCGCATGTAGAAGACGACTGTTGCTATACAGAAATGAATCCCACCTCTGCTATCCAAAAGCTGGAACAAATACGCCCTGATGTGCTGATATTGAGTATATTGGGAAATACGGATTTGGAGTTATATCTCCAATGCATTCATAAACAAGCCATGTCAATTCATGTGCTGGTTTTGCCAAGCCTGCGCACTACCATACGAGGGACGCATGTTGAAAGCATACAAAACGGAATGGCGAAACTGTACTTTGTGCCAAAAGCCACATCATCAGTCCTTGTGGAGATTTTGAATCAAGTGCGTACGGAAATTATGCATGAATCGCAAAAGCCAATTGTGGCCCGGGAAATGGATGCGCCGTTTTCCATGGGTCCAATCTCTTCAGAATTTACGGACGGATTTGGTACGCTCATTTGGTTTCGGACTGAACTGGCAGACCAGTTGGCTGAAATGCATTTGGAGAAACTGCTGATTAAGGGCGCCAATTCATTTAGTTTGATTTGGACTAAGTATACTCGTCATATATGGCTGGCTCTTGTACGGCATCAAGACAGCGAAAATCGCATAATACCGTTACTCAAAAACTTGCGACTGGAAAACATCAACTTAATTTTAAGCAAATTGATTACGCCGAATGAGTTGGATGAGACTTTCGGAAAGCTTAGACAACTGGATTGGTGCTACTATTTTACCGCAGGTGAGTCCGTCCTTCAACTTGACACGGCATCGACAACACCAAAATTCATCCCACCATCGCAGTATTCCTCGTCTCTAAGCATGTTGCTGTCGTCTGCGCTTCGTGCGGACACCGTACAGCTACTATCCAACTTGCGCTCGCTTTATCTCGTGCTTATCAAGGCTTCTTTGAGTTGGGCAGTGCTGTATTTGACGCGGCATATTTTAAATCAATTTAAGGAACTCCTTGGTTACAACAGTAGTGTGCAAAGTGAAGAGCCATGCTCAACCCTAGAGGCGGAGCACGATATTACCTGTGCGACCTGGAAAAACATTGTCCAGCAACGCCACCCTATGCCAATCGATCAATACTGGGAGAAGACAATCGCGTATATCAGCAGTCACTATAGCGAACAGATTACAGTAGGGGGAATTGCTGCGAAATTGGGAGTTTCTGAATCAGCACTCAGCCGCCATTTTAAAAAACATGTAGGTTGTAGCATCATTACGTTCCTGCTGCGTTGGCGAATTTATATGGCTGCACTTCTGCTTCTAGAGGACAAAAACTCGGTGATGCAAATCGCCGAAGACGTAGGCTTTACGGATGCCAAATACTTCAGCCGTCTGTTTCGGAGTCAAGTCGGCCAATCGCCGACACAGTTTCGAAACAAGCTATTAATGCTGCAGAAAGGAGAGGTCTCATTTGAAAGGAGTTAGGCTTTACCAGGCTAGAAAGGCAGTCGTTGGAAGTTACCCTGAACCGCGGATCACACGAGATGACGAAATTAAGGTTCGCGTGCATTATTGCAGCATTAATTCGGATGACTATGCGATGTATACCGACCAAATAAAATCACGTCTGCAATGGGATATTAAGTGAATTCAGCGGTGTAATTGCGGCTCTTGGAGAACAAAGCCGCCTCGCTGGCTTTTCAGAAGGAGATCCCGTCAGCGCCACACTGTATTACCCTTGTGGAACATGCCCTATGTGTCGCCGCAACCGGCCCGATTTATGCATAGAGATGAATTGGCAGCCTGCCTTAAATGAATATATCGTACTCAACAGCCGTACGGCGGTGCATCTTCCGAAGCAGCTCCCACTTCGACATGGCGTGTTGTTCTGGCTGGCCGCGCGCTGCATGCAGGGAGTGGAACGCCTGAATATTCAACCCGGAGATACGGTCCTAATTCACGGCGCTGGTAATGTGGGCCTGATGATGCTGCAAATGGTGTTGTCACGTATGCCGCGCCTAGTGGTAGTCAGTGATCCGATCCCTGACAAACGGGAGCTGGCGCTTCAGTTGGGTGCGCAAGTTGTGTGGAATCCATATCATGACTCAATCGCTGCAGAAACGCTGCGATTAACGAATGGTTTTGGGTTCGACCACATTGTGGATGCCGCCGGATCACTGGAAATCATGCCATATACTGTGAATCTGCTAAGCCGTGGAGGGAAACTGCTTCTGTTTTCCAACTATCCGCCTGGGAATACACTTTCACTGGATCTTGCAGATATTTACTGGAAAGAATACACGATTACCAGTGCTTATAATATAACCTATGCGCCATATACTGCTAACGCAGATTTCATGCTTCATTTAAACTTGGAACCACTGATCGGTGTAGAGTACCCTATAGAAGAAATTAATGAGGCGTTTCATGCCTATGCCACGCACCGATATCAAAAGATATTGATTCATATCTAAGGCAACACCGCACAATTACGTCCGTGCGCTTCAGCGGATTTTTTCCGCCGATCCTGCGGTTTGAAAAGCTTGAAATACATACAGTATTCCTGCGCTTTTCAAATCTTGGCTTGACGAAAAATCTCTCGCCGAAGCCGCTTGCCGAATTGTGCGGCGCTGCCCTAAAATACGGCCGCTGTACCTTTTTTATCAAAAAAGGTGCAGCGGCTTTGCGTTATTTGTCCACCTTTCATGATTCAGGCGTAGCTGGAACAGATATTTCCACCCAAAACGTCGTAAAATGCAGAATCCATACCTGTTTCTTGTAAATCAACAATTGTATAATTCAACTATAGTCACTTGAAAAGCGAATTGATTTTTGGTTATTTCAACAACATTTAAGAAAGCCTCGTTAAAAAAGCAAATTCCTCGCGTGCAAAACTTGATTCCAAAAAATTTTGAACGTGAGGGTTTTAAAAATGGAAAGATAAGAGTACGTCATGGAACAAGAGATCAGTTTACGCTGCGGACTTCGATTGTTATATACATGTGGCCCAGCCGAACAGGAAGGCTCCGTACAAATCGGCTGGTTCCGGTATCAACTCGGCCGTTTATTGGGTAAAGCGGTCAAAGATGATCTGGCTTCCAAGTTAGATTATGTTGTACCGATCCCAAACTCCGGTTTGTATTATGCCATGGGTGCAGCAGAAGCCATGGGAATCACATACTTACAGGCGCTGGTAAAGCGCAATAGCCAGAGGCGTACGTTGCAAGAACAGGATCAATACATACGAAAATGCATGCTTCTGGAAAATATTGAGCTGTTGCCGGGGCTATTGGAAGGAAGACGGGTTGCCTTGGTAGACGAGGCCATTTTCACAGGAACAACACTGAAAATAATCTGCGAAAAGCTGAAAGCAGGCGGCGTTGCTGAAATTCACATTATATTGCCCACATCTGTCTGTGCTTCCCCGTGTCCCTTTGGACGCCTTCCTCAGCGGGAATTGCTTGCGCAGAAGGTTCCAGCAGCAGAGATGAAGAATTATTTTGGTGTTGCAAGTGTAACATTTTTGCCTGACAGTACCATGCGTAGCTTCTCGGATGATTTTCAGCCAGTCTGTCTAGAGTGTTTTCGTCAGCCTTAGAAGCCGCGATCCAGCACATATCATGGCCTCACAATTTCTACTGACTTTTTCGCGCTCAGCGATCCTATCACATAAGTCGACAAACACGTAGCTGGGCCAACTATTTAGCTGGATCGGCGTGTCGTGTGTTAATTATGATTGCATACAAGGAGGAATTTAAATGAACGCAAATCCGGAGCGTATAAAGCGGCTTAGATTAAAAGCCAATCAGATTCGAAAGGATATCTGTGTGACTACCACAAAGATTGGTTACAGCCATTTGGGCGGTGGCATGTCAATGACAGATATTGTAACGGCACTGTACTATGATTTCCTGAATTTTGATCCAGAGGATCCTCGTAGCCCTGATCGAGACCGTTTTATTTTGTCGAAGGGTCACTGTTCGCATGTACTCTACAACGTCTTGGTGGACAAGGGTCTGTATACGAAAGAGGAACTTTGGAGCGAATACAATCAGATTCATGGTCGGTTTGGTATGCATCCCAACTATCTGTACATCAAGGGTATTGATGCTTCCACTGGATCTCTGGGACAGGGCATGTCTCTGGCGGTCGGCATGGCGCTGGCTGGTAGAATTGATAAGAAAAACTACCGTGTTGTCTGCCTTACCGGCGACGGCGAGATGCAGGAAGGCTCCAACTGGGAAGCGCTCATGAGCGCCGCCCATTACGGCTTGGGTAACATCATTGCTATCATCGATAAAAACAACGCACAAGCCGTATCCTGGACCAAGGATATTATGAATATCGATCCTCTCGAGGAAAAACTACAATCCTTTGGCTGGGAAACCATCACCATCGACGGCCACGATATGGGCCAAATTGTGGACGCACTGGATAATCTGCCCGCATCAGACTCTCAAATTCGCCGCAAGCCTATTGCAATTATTGCAAATACAGAAAAGGGATATACCATCCCCGATTTGGAAAACACCCCGTATGTCCATCTTCGCCCTATGCCGCCTGAGCTATTTGAGAAAACTATGGCGCGGTTGGACGAAATTGAGAAAGAAATCGAAAGGAGCTGATAAAGGATGGCAAAAAGAATTACCTTTGAGGGAGAGCTGGAATTAACCCATCTGAGCATGCTAAAAGCTGCCTCCTCTCGAGAAATGTATGTAGAAGAGCTGCAACGACTGGCCGAAAAAGACGACCGAATTGTTTTTGTTGCCGGTGATGGCGGCTATGGTGGAAAAGAAAACGAATTCCGTCAGAAGCATCCTGACCGTATGCTTACTGCCGGTATTGCCGAGCAAGATCAGGTCGGTATAGCTGCGGGCCTTGCATACTGCGGCAAAATACCCTATATTAATGCTTTTGGCCCCTTCCTGGCACAGCGTTCTCTTGATCAAGTGCATACAAACGTTGCCTATCCAAATCTTCCTGTCCGTATTGTCAACACGCATTCGGGCCTGACTTCGGCCAGCGGCCCAACTCACTACAATATTCTTGATATCGGCATCATGCGAATGATTCCAAACATGACCTTTGTAATTCCCAGTGATGCCAATCAGTGCGTCAAATTGATTAAGAAAAGCGTCGATTATCCCGGCCCCATGTGTATCCGGATTGCCCGCGGCGCGGAGCCGTTAGTCTATACGGAAGACTATGAGTACGAAATCGGCAGGGCCATCACCGCTCACGAGGGCAACGATGTAACAGTGATTGCCTGTGGCTGTACGGTTGCTTTTGCAGTTTCCGCGGCAAACGCACTGGAGCGTGAAGGCATCGGCGTGCGCGTTCTGGATATGCATACGGTCCGCCCACTGGATAAAAATGCGATTCGTAAAGCCATTCAGGAAACCGGACGTGTGATCACCGCCGAAGATGCCTATGTTGTCAACGGTCTCGGCAGCGCGGTTGCAGATCTGATGGCAGACGAAGGCCTGACCCCGAAGTTCAAGCGCCTTGGCATCCCGAATGACGTATTCCCCCCGCTGGGTGACTGCTATGAGCTGTATGAACACTTAGGCTACAATCCTGAAGGAATCAAAAAAGCGATCCATGAAATTCTGAAATAGTCATGGTGCATATTTATCTAATAACCAAATTATAAAGAAGAAAAGAGGGCTTATTATGCAAGAGAAGGTTCAAAATGGTGCAAAAAAAGCGCTGAAGTTGGCAATTGTATTCATGATCTTCCACGTATTCTTCTCCTTTGTCCGCGCCAACTTAACATTGATGGTTACTGCCATCATGACATTTATCGTGGAGGAGATGGGCGTAACACTGGCCGCAGGTGGACAACTGTATACTCTAGCCAGTACCATCATGGGAATCGGCATGTTGTTTGGAAGCGTTCTAATCGACAAAATCGGTACGAGTAAATCTCTATTCTTGTCGATCATCATTACCGCCCTCTGTGGTATCGTCGGCTGGTTCTCCCCAAATTACTCTGTCCTGCTTGCTTCCCGTGTGTTACTGGGCATAGCAAACGCAATCAGCTACCCCGCCGTTATGACCATTGTGGCAGAGCGTTTTCACAACCAGAGTCAGCGTGCAATGGCAAGCAGCTTGGTGCAAGCGACAAACTCCCTAACAAACGTAGCCACGCAGAACATCACTGTTCCAATGTTCATGATGCTCGGTCAGAACTGGCACAACCAAATGCTGATCTGGGGCCTTCTGGCTGCTGCTCTGGCTGTTGTGTTCGTCCTTGGTGATCGGAAGCCCACCGCGTTCTTCACCGAATATAATGCTGGGCTTTCTGCGGGCAAATCCGATTCTTCGGAGGTTCCGAAGGAATCCGGCTCCAGTCTTCTGAAGGCCCTTAAGTTCCGTTCTGTGTGGGCAGCCGTCATATCCTTCACCGGTGCCACCTGGCTCTACACGCTTTATATGACATTCCTGCCGACAATTCTGAAAACCGTCCATGGAATGACGCCTGCCGAGGCCAGCTCCATCACCAGTCTTATCAATTTAACCGGTGTTGTATTCTGCCTTGCTAGCGGTTTCCTGCTCCGCAAGCTGAAAAACTTTAAAGTGCCAATGGTCTGCATGATGGTTATTCTGACCGCTGGCGGTATCTTTGCCATGCTGGCAAAACCTGGTATTGGTATGACGGTCAGTGTACTCATGATCGGCATTGGTTGGTTCTGCAATATCCCGCTGGTCAATACAGCCGTTATGATCGCTGATGGCATCACACCGAAGATCTTCGCTGCCGCAACCGCGATCTGGACGGTTCTCGGATGCGTGCTTGGTATGTTCATCCCTTCCCTGTTCAGTGCGCTGGCCGAGGTTCATGGAATGCAGCATGCCGTGATTATCCTCTGCAGTGGTGGTATTGTGGCAATACTCGGCGCTCTTATGTTCCCGAACAAAACGACAAAAGCCGCAGAATAAGTATCCCACGAAACCTGGTTCAACGTTAGTGAATATGATCTACCACAAAAAGAAGACGCATTATAACAATGTTGGCAAAAGAATGTGAAGTATATCGTTGTAAGGAATATACATCGTTCTGTTCAAGATTGTCCCTAACGGGCAAAAGGCGCTTGTAACCGGCGCTGCCGGTGGAATTGGAAGGTCAACGGCAAAAGCGTTTGCCGAACTCGGTGCAGACGTTGCGCTAATGGATATCCCCCAAAAGCTTGAAGAACTGAATGCTATCTGCAAGGAGATTCAGGACACATATCATGTGAAGAAAGCGTAGAAACGTTTGTCGGCGAGGCCGTCCAGGAACTTGGCACACTCGATATCCTGCATAGCAATGCAGGTATCGTGGCAATAGGTGACAATCCCAATGTAGAAATTGAAAAGTGGAACAAGGTACTTGATGTAAATCTCACTGGAATGATGCTGGTATGTCGGACAGTTGCCAATGTAATGATTGAGCATAAGCATGGTGGTGCAATTGTCAATACAGCGTCCATGTCAGCACATATTATTAATAATAGAGGCTTCTCCTATGCGGCAACAAAGGCAGCCGTAAAGCATATGACAAAAGCCATGGCGATGCAGTATATGCAGTATGGCATCCGTTGCAATAGTATCAGTCCTGGTGTTGTTCTCTCGGGCATTCATGACAACGGCCCTGTAGAGGGTATGGAAAGTATGTTGAAGTTGGTTCCCATGGGACGTTTCGGTACATTGGATGAAATTGCAGCACTTGTGGCCGTGCCTGCAAGCGATGTTTCAAGTTTCGTAACTGGTACGGACATCCTGGCCGACGGCGGACAGTGTATTCCGTAATTCTGCAATCGGTGATGCGTCCTTGTGGAAAGTAAAAGCCGAGGAATGGATCACAGGCGGACACAGTCCGCCTGTGATCCATCTGGGAACGAAGGAAAAGGCTTTTACACAACCACCAGACAGACTAACTAATGTGCACTGAATAATAGAAAAAGCCTTATATTTCAATCCATAGAAGCCAATTCGTGGTATAATTGGAGCAAGGAAAATGACAAAAATCCAGCAAAAACCTTGCACCTGGAGGGCAACTATGTATCGTTACAGCAATGGACAGATCAGCCTGGCGGATTTCAAACAGCCGGTTGGCATGAATCTTGGAGTAGTACACTTTAAGTGCAGTCGCAAATTCCCCAAAAATCTGTTAAACTGAACGAACAGAGACGGAGGGGATCGCAATGAAACGTTACAGCAAAGAATTTAAGGAAGAAGCACTGAAGCTGTCGGATGAGATCGGCGTAAAGAAAGCCGCGCAGCAGCTCGGCATCGCGTACTTCACGCTGGCGGACTGGCGCAGCATACGCCGAAATACACCGCCCGCGAAGCCGCTGAGTGCGGAGGAGCAGATAATTCGCATCCGCGAACTTGAACGGGAGAATGCCGAGCTTCGCACTGCGAACGATATTCTCAAGGATGCACTCAGTTTTTTCGCAAAAGACCGCAAGAAGTAAAAGCGTGTGAACGACACCTGTTCGTAGTCGAACGCAAGGGCGTCTACACGGCAAAGGAGATGTGCCGTGTCCTGTGCCTGAGCGAATCCGGCTATTACCGCTGGCTGAGAAACAGGGAAAAGCAGAACAGGCGTCAGCTTCTTGCGGTCAAGATCGACGCGATTCTTGCGGAGCATCCGGATAATCGCAACTACGGCGTGGATCGCGTATGCCTCGCGCTTGAGCAGGACGGCGTCGACGTCAGCCGGAGAACGGTGTACCGCGTGATGAAAGAGAATGGCTGGCTCCATAAAAAACGCGTTCCGCACGGTATCACGAAGACCACGACAGAAGCGCAGGAGCAGGAAAACATTCTGAAACGGGACTTCAGTGCCCAGCGCCCTTTGGAAAAATTCCTCACGGATATTACCGAGGTACAGTGCGCGGACGGCAAGCTGTATGTATCTCCGATCATGGACTGCTTCAACGGCGAGATCGTCGCGCTCGAGATGCGGGACAATATGAAGAAGGAACTGTGCATTGACACGGTGCGGCAGCTGGGGCGGATCTATCCGAACCTAAAGGGAGCGGTGTTCCACTCAGATCGCGGGAGTCAATACACCAGCGCGGCTTTTCGCGCGGAGCTGTCTCGCTGCGGCATGGTACAGAGCCTCAGCGGAACCGGACATTGCTTCGACAACGCACGGATGGAGAGCTTTTTCGCCACGCTTAAGAAAGAGAAGATCTATCAGATCGCGGCGTACAAGCTGCCGAGAGAACAAGTCAAAACGATCATTTTTCGCTATATTTTTATCTACTACAACCGCGTCAGGGTCT
>ENA-ORNP01003488-ORNP01003488.1-human-gut-metagenome-genome-assembly--contig:-NODE-3488-length-11090-cov-2.415043_pt1 | contig 11090 bp, 5 predicted proteins | sample MGYA00242119_ERZ509030 | MGnify/ENA primary metagenome ERZ509030 (study PRJEB26280, sample SAMEA2338708) | human gut metagenome | biome: human gut; feature: human-associated habitat; material: faeces...
GCAGGCAGAACGTCTCGACGCACGAGTTGTCGCCGCGGTTCAGTTCGCCGTTCACCACCATACCCACGCCGAATCCCGTGCCGAAGGTGTAGCCCAGCAGGTTCTTATAGCGCTTCGCGCTTCCGGCTTTTTCGGGCCGTGCGTTCACCTCGGGCAGGGCACCGCCCAGGGCCTCGCCGTAGGCGAACAGGTCGCCGTCGTTGTTGATGAAGACCGGAATGCCGAACGTCATCTCGAGGAACGACCCCAGCGCTACGCCCTCGCGGAACGACGGGAAGTTCGGGAGATAGATAGCTGACGCTTATTCGTTCATTGAGTTGATGACACTTTGGTTGATCTCTTTGAACTTCTTTTCGTCAACCTTGACGATCTTGCGGTCGTAGGTGATAAGGCCGTTCACTTCGACTTCCACGTCGGTAGTCTGCGTGTAAACCGCGCTGGCGTATGCGACTTTGATAAACTCTTTGAGCATGTCGGCATACCGGCGGTATTCCTCGGTGAGTTCGTCGGCGTCTTTCTTGAGGCCGGAGTAGCCCCAGTTGTTTTTGCTGTCTACCCAAGTGTGTCCTTCGATAGCGTAACCTATACCACCGTATTCGCCGAGTACGTTCACTTTTTCACCGTTGTAGAGGACCATGCCGGGATTCGGATATTCGTGTGTGTCGAGAATATCATCAGCCTGGGTATGGTTACCGCCACTGGCGGGGTTCACCAGACGGCTCGGGTCGTAGGCCTTGGTCCATTCGGCGATCTCGGGGCCCTTGAACTGTCCCCATGCCTCGTTGAACGGAACCCATACCACTATCGAAGGGAACGACATGCAGTAATCCATGATCTCTTTCCATTCCTTACGGTAATTTGCTTTTGATTCTTCAGAACGTATCGCGTCTTTACCGCCCATGAATGTGTTCTTGTCCCAACGTGCGTCTCCGCCTTTGTCAGCGCTGCTGCTTGGCATATCCTGCCATACGAGCATACCCATTTTGTCGCAGTAGTAGTACCAGCGCGCCGGTTCCACTTTCACGTGTTTACGGATCATGTTGTAACCGAGGTCGAGCGTTTTCTGTATGTCGAATACGAGGGCTTCGTCCGAAGGCTGGGTGTACAACCCGTCGGGCCACCAGCCCTGATCAAGCAGACCGAACTGAAAGAGAGGCTTGTTATTGAGCTCCATGCGGTAAATGCCCTTCTTGTCGCGTTTCTTGGAGATTTTACGCATAGCGGCGTAGGAACCTACTTCATCTACCGTCTTTTCGTTGTTCACGACGCTTACTTTCATATCGTAGAGGAACGGGAAATCCGGAGACCAAAGTTTCGGATCTTCTATTTTAACGATTATCTTGGTGCCGGGTGCCGTGCGTTCTACCGCTACCAGCTCTTCGCCGTCCATGATGGCCACTTCGACCATGTCATCTTCTTTGGCGTTATCCACGTCGACAGTAACAGCCCAATTCTTGTCGTCGAGGTTCGGGATGGTTTTGATGTTTGTGATGTGTGTTTTTGCAACCGGTTCCATCCACACTGTCTGCCAGATACCTGTAACGGGAGTGTACCATATTCCGTGCGGGTTGTGGATCTGTTTACCGCGTGCTTGGTAGCCATGGTCGGTCGGGTCCCAAACACGTACTGTGAGCTTCTGTTTGCCGCTGCCCTTGAGGAAAGGCGTTACGTTGAACGAGAAGGGTACGTAACCGTTGGTGTGTGTACCTATGAACTTGTCGTTCACGAAAACGTCCGCCTTCCAGTCCACAGCGCCGAAATGAAGGATAAGGTCCTTGCCTCTCCACTTCCTCGGAACCTCGAAGGTTGTGTTGTACCACAATTCCTGTTCGTTGCTGACATTTTTCATAACGCCGGAAAGTGAAGATTCAATAGCATATGGAACTAATATCTTGCCGTCGAAGGTTGTAGGTCGCTCTTCGCCTTTATTGCGGATAGCGTAGTCCCAAAGGCCGTTGAGGTTTTTCCAATCCGAACGGGTCATCTGGGGTCGGGGATACTCCGGGAGTACGTTGTTCGGGTCGATCTTCTCGGCCCACGGGGTTTTGATCCTGTCGCCTGCAGGCGCCCATTGAGCGTTTGCTACGCCAACGACTGCGAAGGCGGCAAGCATAATACTGAAAATTGTTTTTCTCATTTGTTGTATAATGATTGATTAGTGTTTCGTAAAATTATTTATGTTTTATTGTCCCTGTTCGTCCCGCTTTTGTCCCGGGTAAGGCACGACGAAGCATCTTTCCGCCCACTCTTCGTAGGCTTTGGCCAACTCGGCTACTTTTTCAGGATATTCGTCGGCTACATTGTGCATTTCGGTGCGGTCGTTGTTGAGGTTGTAGAGTTCCCACTTCGCGCGAACGCCGGGACCCACGATCTTCCAGCCGTCGCGGGAAAGGAACGCCCGCTGGTTGAAATGCTCGAACCCGAGATATTCGTGTCCCTGACGGGTGCCTTTCTTAAAGATCGGTTTAAGGCTCTTGCCTTCCATCGGTATTATTTCATTGCCGTTGTATTCCGATGGGTATTCGGCTTTGGCAAGATCCACGCAGGTGGCCATAATGTCCATGACATGTCCCCGTGAGGCGTTGATCGAACCTTCGTATTTTTTCGCGATCCCCTTGGGCCAGTGCGCTATCATTGGGGTGCAAATTCCGCCGTCGTATTGCTGGGCCTTCCAGAAGCGGAAAGGTGTGTTCGCTACGTTTGCCCACCGTGCCCCGATCGAGGCGTATGTGGTCTGCGGACCGGGGAGTACCTTTTTCTGCCTCGGGTATATCACCTGCCGTCCGTCGCGTGTCATGTCCCCACGGTCGTTCTCGCCCGGCGAATAGTTTTGGGCATCCTCATTGCTGCAACCGTTGTCGGACATGAAGATGATGAGAGTATTGTCGAGCATACCGTTCCTGCGCAGGGCCTCTATCACTTCGCCTATGCCCTTGTCCATGCGGTCGACCATGGCGGCGTGTACCGCCATCGCCCGGGTGTCCCATTCTTTTGTAGGGTTGTCTTCCCATTTGTCGTCGAACTGACGTTTGCTCAGGTAATTGTCCTGACCGGGGAATATACCGAGTTCCTTCATACGCTCGTAGCGTTTGTTGCGGATCTCTTCCCAGCCGACCTTGTATGTGTCCTCGTATTTTGCAATGTCTTCCGGAAGGGCGTGCAGCGGCCAGTGGGGAGCAGTGTACGCCAGATACATAAAGAAAGGTTTGTCCGATTTGGCGTAACGGTCTATGTAAGACGACGCAGAGTCGGACAGGGCTGTGGTTATGTAATAATCGGAAGGGACTTCCCTGACAGGCTCTTCGCCGTTAACAAGGCTGAATGGATCGAAGTAATCGACCACGCCGTATATGGTCCCATAAAAGTCCTGGAATCCCCTGTATGTCGGATAGTTGGCTTTGTCCGTGAATTCCGGGTAGTAGACCTGATGCGCGAGCCATTGGCGCTGGTCTGGTTTGAGGGGCGTTTCGGCGATGTGCCATTTGCCCACCATCCCCGTGTTGTATCCCGCTTCGCCGAGTACCTCGGCTATCGTTACCGCATTGTGGGAAAGTGTCCCTTCGTAACCACGCAAATGGTCGTTGAAAGTCATCCTGCCTATGCCTGCCTGGTGCTGGTAAAGTCCGGTTAGCAGTGACGCGCGGGTGGGGCAACTGCGGCTGGTGTTGTAAAACGAGTTGAATCTTATCCCGTTTTCCGCGAGAGCGTCGAGGTTCGGGGTTTCTATCTCCCCGCCATAGCAACCGAGGTCGGAGTACCCGAGGTCGTCGGCGAGGATTATGAGGATGTTGGGTCGGTTGTCTGCCTTGGCTTGGTCATAGGATGATAGAATTCCAAGCGTTCCAAGTAGCGAACAAGGTAAAATGGCGTGCCTGGCGGTCATGGTAGTTCGGTTTTTATTATAGTTAGTGGCGTTTTTTTTGTGACTGGTAACCTGTGGATTGTAGTTCGTGTTGCTGAGAGTGTCCAATATAAACCAAATAAAGATAGGAAATAAAAGTCATTATATCCAATTTATTTTGGGCTAAAAGGTTAGCTCCATTTTGGCGCAAAGGGTCAAATTAACCTGGCCGCCGGGGGCATCCGCGTCTGGGTATTCCAAATGTTCCCGACACCTCCAGTTTCAGGGTCGAACCGCTGTTAGGGACGATCACGTAGTCCGAACTGATCCGGAGCATTACATTCGCCCTGACGGTATCGTAAGGATACATGTGCCCCAAGAGATCCATCGCCCCCCCCCTCGGATGCTGCTCTTTGCAATTACGATGGTTTCAGGCAAATCGGTATATCTGTTTTTCCGGTCGCATTCCGCTTTCAGACGGATAACGTGACGGTTGTCCCCTTTTGGGCTTGCTTCGATACGATACCTGCGGCAAGACTGCCGCAGGTATTACGATCTGTTTCGTCTCGTTAAGGTCAACGGTTGAAAACGGGCCTGTCTACCGATTGCGATGTCGGCTGCTGACCCGGCGAAACCGGCCAGCCGTCGACCCAGTCGACCCGGTCGAGCATCAGGCAGCGGAAATCCTTGTCGTTGGGATAGGCGTGGTAGAGGATCCAGTCCTGTCCCGCGTCGTCGGTGATGATGCGCGAGCAGTGCCCCGGCGAGGAGAAGGTGTCGTTGCCTTTCAGCACCAATGCGTGGTGAACGCTCATCATGTCGTTCCCGGACTTGTCCACATAGGGGCCGAAGATGCTCTGCGATCTGCCGACGACGATCCGATAGGTGCCGCCTTTCGAATAGTCTCCCGTGGAGAGAATCAGGTAGTACCAGCCGTCGCGTTTCAAAACGACCGCGGCTTCGTACTGTCCTCCGGCCACTTCGCGCCGTTTTTGCGACGCCTTATTCTTGATGGCCGTTCCGTCTTCGGTCAGTTCGAGTACGCTGATGTTGCGGAAACTCCCCCAAAACAGGTAGTTCCGCCCGTTTTCCTGGTAAAGATAGGCATCGATCGAGATGTCCACTCCCTGCTCGTTGCTGTCGATCAGTTTGCCCAGATCGGTGAAAGGACCCGTAGGCGAGTCGGCTACGGCCACACCTATGGCGTGTTTGTAGTTCTTACCCGGCTGCGAGTAGTAGATCACGTATTTGTTGCCAACCTTGTTGACCGAAGGAGCCCAGATTCCCGCACTCTGATCGGTGATCTGCGGGTGGGTCGAGTCCGTAAAGATCGATCCCACACGCGTCCAGTTGATCAGATCGGTCGAGCGCATGATCGGACTGTTCTTCATGTCGGGGTCGTTGCGCCTGTGCTCGGTGGCGTAGAGGTAGAAACTGCCGTCGTCGGCGCGGATCACATCGGGATCGGGCAGCGAAAAGGCGGAGAAAATCGGATTTGAATAGGCTACCGGGAGCGTCGTTACGGTCAGCCGATACCGTTGCGATGACAGCCAGTCATTTTCCTCCACGCTGCTGCGTACGGTCCAGTCGAGCGCGAGGCATTGGCTTTGGTCTGCGGCATGGTCGTCGAAGAGTTTGCGGATTTGCTCTTTCGTCAGATCGAGCCGGGTTTTATCCCCCGCATCGAATGCAGCCAGAGGAGCCGAGAAGTCGCCGTCGTTGCGGTCGAAGAGCAGGGTGTAAGACGGGGGTTTCGTGCCGCTGCCGGAGGCTGCCGCCCAACTGAATCCGAGATTGCCGTCCAAAAGAACTAGGTGCGCCCGGCTGTCGTTCTCCGGCGTGAAGAGTGCTTCGACGACGAGGGGAACCACCCTATTGGTGACGGTCAGCCTGCGCGACGCCTTGCTGACGTATTTCTTCCCGTCCGAAAGGGTGTTCACACTCCATAAGAGCGAGGCGGTGTCCTCCTTTCGGGTTGCTTCATACAGGGTTTTCAATTCGTTGCGGGTGAGGGTAAGTTCGGCCTTGATGCCTGCAGAGAATGTGGCAGCGGGCGTTGCCGGGTCGCTTCCTTCCGCGAAGAAGGCCAATTCGTAACCGTCGATTTCACCCTCGGCGGGCTTCCACCAGAAAGTGAGCGACTCCAGCGCATCCAGATTGGTCGTAAGTCCGTCTTTGGGGGCCGTCAGCGTTGTTACGACCGGCTCATTCGGGGTCGTCGGCGCGCCCGGGCCGGCCGGAGCTGACTCCGACCGGCTGCAAGCCGCCAGGACCCCGCAAAAAATTGCGAGTATGCTTGTCATTTTATTCATGTCTATTCTTGAATTCATGGGTGTAATGCCCCTTGTCATCGTTCATGTAAAGGTAGAGATCGGCATACCATCGCGTGAGGTTGCTGCCGTCACACAGTTCGTCGGGATATTTGAAGGCGGGGTCCCACTGGTTCGGTTTGGAAGGCTGGACGTACCAGTAATCCGCCGCCGTCGAAGCATTGGGTCGGTCGCCGTTTGTGGACATGCGTCCGAAGGGCTGTGCCTCGCCGCCGATCGTCAGTTTGAACTTGTAGCGTTCGTCGAATCCCCACGACGTACTCTGAAGCGCGATGTTCATGTTCTTTGCAGCCCACACGCCTTTTCCTTCGTAGGTCATGGCCGTGAGCTTCGAAGTCCAGCAGAAGAAGTGCTCCACATTCTCGACAGGGGCGACGTAGGCCTTGCCCGAAACTACATTGAAGCGGATTCGGTAGATTCCCTCGTCTGCGACCGTACCCTCGGCTTCGGATGCGGCGTTGATTTTCTTTATTTCCGTACCTGCGGCATTGAGCGTGTAAAAGTCGGTGCCGGTAGCCGATCGGAAATAGAATTTGCTTCCGGCCGCGATTTTGGTGAAGATCTCGTACTTGTAGTCCTGTTCCTTAAACGCGTCGATCTCGCCAGACTGGCCGATCGCGGTGTTGTAAGAGTCGGCGGTGATATAGGACATTTTCTGCCCTGCTTCGGTTCCCGTTCCGTCGATGTAGAGCGGATCGCCGTCGGCGAATGCCTTGGTTTCTACGGGATTCACAAACTCATGGGTGTAGTGTCCCTTGTCCGCATTCATATACAGATTGACATCGGTGCACCATTTGGCCAGATTCGTCTCGTCGCAGAGCCAGTCCGGATATTTGAATACGCGCGTATCCCATCCCATGTAGGAGAGTTGCACGTTCCAGTACGAAGCATCCTGATCTTTCCCGGGACGATTGCCGGTAGATACCGTATTCTGGGCCAGTCCCTGCGGATTGCTCCAATCTTTAAATTTCAGGACGAAGCGGTAACGGTCTTCCTTGTAGTTTCCCATATCCTTCAGTATGACGTTGTAGGAGGTAAGATTCCACACGCCCTTGCTCTTGTAGTCCATCTCCGCGTCGGTGAATTTATTATCGCCATAGCCTCCCCATCCGAACCGCAGATGAATATATTCGATCTCGCGCATATGAACTGCCGTCGTTCCGTCTGCCTTGATACGGATGCGGTAAATACCGTCCCTTGCAACCTCGACCTGTGCATCCTGCTCTTCCGTTTCGGCAAACCCGTCGGTTGTGCTGGCTTTGAAGAAGCGCGCCTTTTCATTGTCGTCGTTCAACGTATAGAAGAAGTACTTTTCGCCTTTTTTCAGCTGGGTGAAGATTTCGTAGTAGGGGAACTCCATTTTCTCCTGGAAATCTTCGGCACGGTCGTGCCAACTGTTGTTGTCCGTCGTATAGTAGCCTGCTGTGATATAACTGGTCTGCTGGCCGTCCTCGGTCGATCCGGGGATGCCGATGTAAAGCGGATCGCCCGGCACGAAATCGGCTGCTTTTTCCTTCGGAATGATCGAGAACGTGCGGATCTCTTCCGAGAGCGTATTGTTTACGTCGAGTTTGGCGTAGACCCCCCATTTCAGCTCGTAGGGGGCCTCCGTGGCGGCTGCGGGCGAAGCGTTGTAGAGCTCAGCCAGTTTTTCCTTGGTCACCGCGGTGCTCGTCGCGGCGGGTTTGTCCGCATCGGCAGTCAGCTCCGCGCTGTAGAGCGGGCTGGAGAAGTCCCCGTCGGCTTGGTCGATCACGAATGTATAGCTTATGGCGTTCTCATTGCCGAGCCATACGGGTTTCGACCAGGAGAAAGTCACCTCCCCGCCGAGCTTTTTTAGGTTGAAGAGCGTGTTGTTTTCGGGAGCGGTCAGGGTTTTGACCACCACCTTCGAAACGGTCGAGAGAACGATCTTCCGGGTCTGTTTCGATTGCGTGCGGCCCAACCCGGAGGTCGTGTAGACCCGCCATGCCAGTTCGGCAGTCACGCCCGCTGCATCCTTGTTCTGGTCGAAAAGCTGCCGGATGTCGGCCAGTTCGAACGTGTACGACGTTTCGGTCGTTTCGATACTCTTCACCGGTTCGGAGAACGTGCCGTCCGCCTTGTCGAATACCAATTCGTATTTAACATCGGGGCCGGCCGATTTCCATTCGAACCGGAGACCTTCGAACTTGTCGGCATCCAAGAGTAGCATATTGATGCTCAAATCGTCTTTAGGTGTCAGTAATTTTTCAACGGTTGCCGGGCCCACGGGTTCAGGTTCCGTCTTGTCCGACGAACAGGAAACGAGCGTTGCTGCCAGTGCAAACACAAATGGTATTGTTCTAAAAAGTGTCATAAGTATGGCTTTTAGTTGGTTTTTATTCGATATTGAGGTTGGAGTCGGCCGCAGCCACGTGTGTGGGAGGCGGTCCGAGATAAGAGCGTCGCATGCCGCCGAAGTCGATGACGATCTTCTGAATCACCATACCCGGGTCTCCGGTCCGGATGCGGAGCGTATGGCGTCCCGGCGCATGGATGTGCATCGTCGATTTGTTCACCACGCTGTTTCTCAGTACGCTTTCATACCACTGCTGCGAGTATTCGGCGTGGGAGGATGTCGGGGTTACGATCGCGCCGCCATCGATCTGGATGCTGTATTTGGTATCCGTATCGGTATGCTCCGGCAGCCGGAAATCGCGGTACGCATGGAGCGGAAAGAGCGGCAGGACATAGGTGTATACATCCACTGATCCGGCATCGAAACAGTAAAAATCGTATTCCGCCGTGGGGGTATTTCCGTCGCGGTAATTCTGCAACGGGGCGACGGGGTCGCCCAGTTGAAGGGCATCGCCCTCCGGACCCAGTCCGGGGACGGCTTTCAACGTTACATTCCCGTTGCCCGTTATCCGGTTGAATCCGGCCGCAGGAATTGAGATGCATCCGTCGCTCTGAACGTAGAGGCCCCGCAGGGCATCTCTCGCCGGCGATGCCGGGTTGAAGACCGAAACCAGGACTTTTACACTCCTTCCCGTTCCCCGCAACAGAACCACGCCAAGGATGTCGTTTCCCGACGGAACCTTTTCCCAGTCGACGGACACCTCGACTCTATCGTCGAAAGCTGTCTTTCCGGAATACTTCGAAAGAACGATCCAGGGATCGGAAACCTCCGCTTCCCATTCCATGTTCCCGCGGCCTGTGTTGAACACCTCGATCCAGCGGGTCGGGCGCAGGTAGCTGTCGATGACGGGCAGGGCCCTGAAACTTCGCATACCGCTCGCCTCCTCTCCCTCGACGCATACCGACATCGAGGCCGGTCCCTGCGGGTCGACCCTGCTCAGTTCGGGCAGTTCGAAGTAGGAGCTCGTGCGATCGTAGTTCTGCCGCATGGACATCATGTGCTTCCACTTTCCGTCCCGGACGGAGTTGTATTCGCCGGTGATGATCGAGAGCGAATCGTGGCACGAACGGACCTCATCGGCCGTCGGGTTGGCCGAAGCCCTGCCTTGACGCGCATACATCCGGTTGAACTGCGCTCCGAGCGTCATCCGGTTCATCAGCTCGAGCCCTCTGAACGGATACCACACCAGCTGGCAGAAAGCGGCCTTGCTGGCCTCGGGCAGCGAATCGTAGGTCCTCTGTGCATAGCGCCCCACCTCGGAACAGGCCGTAAGCCTTCGCTGCGCCTCGTTGTAGGAGACCAAGGAAAAATCCGTGTCGGTAAGCTGTTCGCACCCGTTCGCATAGTGGTTCCAGTGATAGCCCCAGCCCATGTACTCGGGTTTGCGGCTGAACGACAGCGTCAGAAACCGGTCGTAGTTGCGGAACAGATCATCGTACATCGCTTCGCCGAAGAAGCCGCTCAGCCAACGGGCGGGGTATTCCGCGACACGCTCCGCAGTGAAGGCGTCGATGTTGTAGCCCATGTCCATAAAGAGCGAAACCTGCATCTCGCACCCTTTCAGATCGCCGCAGTTGAGCAGCCAGAAACGGTCGGCTGTCGTGTCGTACGCTTTTTTCAGCTCCTCGTACATCAATGCCGGAGGAGTAGTGCTGAACCACAGGTAGCTGTGAGGAACACCCAGATAGGAGACATGGTAATAGACTCCCGACCTGCCGGAACGTTTCCGCTCCGCGGGACCGCTCAGCCTTTTCAGGTAGCCGTAATTGTCGTCGGGCCAAACGATCGTCACATCGTCGGGAAGTTCGAGCCCGTTGGAATAGATCTCCAGCACCTCCTTATAGGGCGTGAAAGCCTGGGGAATCTCCTCTACGGGACCTGCGACCTGTTCGGCGATGATCTTACGCTGGTCCGAAATCGCTTCGGAGAGCATCCGGACCTTCTCCTTCATCGGGATTCCGTCGGCCATGACGGCGTCGTGCAAACCCCGGAGTGCCAGCGGGTAGACATTTTCGTAAGGGGAAGCCTCGCGCACCCGTCCGCTCAGCACCTCGTTCATCTTCGCCCGGTTGGTGTCGTAGTTCCACTCCCCCATCGTCTTTCTGTCCCACTCGCTGGCCGTGTTGAGCAGCAGCGGTTCGCAGTGGGTCGCCGTCATGACGATCGCGAACGTGTCGGCAACCATACGGTTTTCCGGAATGGAGTGGAACGGCGTAGAGACGGGGTGCATGGCCGGAGCCAGCATGTTTCCCTTCAGACGCAGCAGCAGCTCGCATATTTTCGAGTAGGTGCGTGGACCGATGTTGCCCCGCTCCTTTTCGAAAGTCTTCGAGGCCCAAGGCGTCAGCCCCCAGTCTTCGTCGTTGAGGAAGATGCCCCGGTATCTGACGGAAGGCTCTTGGGAATAATGACCTGCAGCATCTATGTAGAGGCTCTGCTGTTTCTGCACGGGGACATCGGCCCACCAGTACCACGGACTCACTCCGATCTTTTCGGAAAGCGAGAGAATGCCGTAGGCGGCTCCCCGGCGATCGCTTCC
>ENA-ORNP01003493-ORNP01003493.1-human-gut-metagenome-genome-assembly--contig:-NODE-3493-length-11073-cov-11.253222_pt1 | contig 11073 bp, 10 predicted proteins | sample MGYA00242119_ERZ509030 | MGnify/ENA primary metagenome ERZ509030 (study PRJEB26280, sample SAMEA2338708) | human gut metagenome | biome: human gut; feature: human-associated habitat; material: faeces...
GAGAACCCCGAAGCCCGCGCCGCCATCGCCCGCTACTACCGCCGCACCAACTCGTTCCGCGCCAAGGCCGTCCGCCGCATCAAACGCGAGTGGCGCCGCCTCTGGGGCAGGCGGTGAGGCCTCCCCGTGCCGCCCCGCATGATTAAATTCCGCCCGCATTTGCCCGATGCCGCACTTTTGCGTATATTAGCGGCGACAAACAGAAACCGACCGCCTATGTAACAACCCAGACACAAGGACATCAGATAAAGAAGCGTTAGCTTTATTCTTGCTTATCGAAATTCGCCAAAACTTCAAGTAAGCCACAAGAGTAAAAGTTGATGCTCACGCCCGACGGCGTGGGCTTTTACTCGTATATGTGGCAATGGTGTTTGGCGATACCTCGATAAGCGTAGACGAAGTGACAAGTCCACGCTTTTTTATTGTCCATTTCCGGAGATTTGGACTTGGAGAGAAGAATACGAAACACTAAACTTAAACGAATTTTATGAAACTGAGATTTTTGGCCCGCTGGCTGGCTGTGGCTGCCCTCTTCCTGTCCGCAGCTTCCGCCCATGCCTACTATAACTATGACTTTATGTCTGACGGCATATATTATAATGTGTTGAGCGAAGAGGACCGGACGGTAGAGGTGACTCGTCGTGATAATTACAGTCATTACTCTGGTAGTATAATAATTCCAGAAAGAGTTCTCGATGGAGGGAAAACATATACGGTGACGTCCATCGAAAGCGGGGCGTTCAGTGGTTGCGAAGCCTTGACGAGCGTGGTGTTCCCTGCCTCCCTGACGTCCATCGGGGACTATGTGTTCCAGAACTGCAGTGCCTTGACGAGCGTGGACCTTTCGTCGACCTCCCTGGCGTCCATCGGGGACGAGGCGTTCTATAATTGCGATGCCTTGACGAGCGTGGACCTTTCGTCGACCTCCCTGACGTCCATCGGGGGCAGTGCGTTCAGTGGTTGCGAAGCCTTGACGAGCGTGGCGTTCCCTGCCTCCCTGACGTCCATCGGGGACGATGCGTTCTCTGGTTGCAGTGCCTTGACGAGCGTGTCGTTCCCTGCCTCCCTGACGTCCATCGGGGACGGTGCGTTCTATAATTGCGATGCCTTGACGAGCGTGGCGTTCCCTGCCTCCCTGGCGTCCATCGGGGACAAAGCGTTCCGTGGTTGCGATGCCTTGACGAGCGTGTCGTTCCCTGCCTCCCTGACGTCCATCGGGGACGATGCATTCCGCGGTTGCTTTTCTTTGACGAATTTGACCGTAGACGAAAGTAATCCGACGTTTGCTTCACGCGACAACGTGCTTTATTCTAAGAGCTTGGACACGCTGGTATGTTATCCTACTGGGGCAAATAAAGAAGTTGTCATTCCGGATATGGTGTGCAGTGTACGGGAAGGTGCATTCCCCGGTGAGGTAAGCACTGTCTACTGTCAACCGCAGACGCCTCCGACGGCGGTGGGCGGTTATTTCCAGAACATGTTTTCGTCGGATGAACTGATGAACGCCGTGCTCTATGTGCCCGTAGGGACGAAGGCGGCCTACATGCAGGTGGACCCGTGGCGCAACTTCTGGAACATTGAGGAGATGGACTTTGCGACAGTGGGTATCGACGATGTGGCGGCGCAGGGCGTTCCCTCCGTCACGGTGCGCGGCGGCGCGATTGTGGTGGAAGGCGCGGCCGCCACGGACGTGGTCGAAGTGTTCGCGGCCGACGGGCGTTGCGCCTACCGGGGCGCGTCGGCGACCATCAGCCACCTGCCCGGCGGCATCTACGTGGTCCGCGTGGGCAAGCATGTGCAGAAAGTAGCGCTCTGAGTACGCTGCCGCACTTCCCCCACGACGGGCGGGGCATGACGCGGCAGTGACGGACGGAAGGGCAGCTTCGCGACGGGCGGGGCTGCCCTTTTTGTGCGCTGCGGGCGGGGCGTCAGCCGGGGAGCTCCATGTGGAGGATGGGGAAGGGGAGGCCTTGGGCGTCGAGGCGGAAAGGGCGGAACCCCATGCGCTGGTAGAAGGCGGTGGCGGCGGGGTTCTGCTCGTTCACGTCGACGTGGGTGACACTATATTTGTCTCGGTCGCCGTATGGTGGCCGAGACCTTATATGAGACGTTTTGAAACCACCTCAAGGCCTATCTCGGGAACATCGGCCGGGAAGTGAGCGGCAGGACGACGCTCGCGCAATTCCTTGCAAGGGCTTATATGTTGGAAAGTCATTTATTTGCACCCTTTTTCAAACCCTACTGACTTGACAGGCTATGCGGGCGGAGTGGCTCGTTCGCTTACAGCCGGCCGTTGCCAACACGTAGGGTGCTTCCAGACAATCAGTAAAAACGTCACAATCCTCCGTAAAAGTGTTCATTCCAATTGCGTCATGTTGCGCTAATTTTGCATCAAAAGAATGGGCGCTATGCATGCAGGTCAGAAAATAAGCCGGAGGGATTTCGTCAAGACCTCCGTCGTGGCGGGAGGGGCACTGCTCGTTTCCACGGTGATGCCGGGACAGGCCATGGACCTGCCCTCGCAGGGACAGGAAGGAAATCCTAAGTTTACGGATGACAGATTGGTAAAAGGAGTGTGCGACATCCACCTGCACCTCCGGCCCGATTCGCGGGAACGCTCGGCGGATGAATACGGTTTCATGCAGGACGCCATGCGTGCCGGATACCGTGCCGTGATGTTCAAGTCCAATGATTTCAGTTGCCACGACAGGGCATACCTCATCCGGCAGGCACAGCCGGAAGCGGAATGTTTCGGCAGCTTCTGCATGGACCGTGTGCATGGCGACAGGGTGAATCCGTTTGCCGCGCAAAAGGCTGTCGAAACAAGCGGCGGACTGTGCCGCTGCATCTGGATGCCGACACTTGACGCTGCATACCACTACCAATGTGAAGGCAGAAAAGATAAAGGCATCCCCGTGCTGGATGACAACGGACAGGTGTTGCCCGAAGTCGTCCGCGTGATGGAAATCTGCGCGGAAGCCGGCATCATCTTCGCCACCGGGCCACATCGACTGTACCGGATGCTACCAGTGCATCCCCTGTCCGAAGAACGTCGCCATCGGCTACATCTTCGTCTACGTCTACAACAACTATCTGCTGCACCGCAACAAGGAGCGGGCAATGGCTGACTACACCGTGTCCATGTCGCCCGTCCAGCGCGGAGATCCTGCCTCGTCGTGCGTGGGTTGCGGCGAATGCCTGGCCAAGTGCCCGCAGCATCTGGACATACCCAGCCTGCTGGCGAAGGTGAAAGACGTGATGGGGAAATAAGCAGGAAATACGGCCGGAAAGACATGGCGCCCCCTCCGCCGGGCACAAATGGCGAAACAGTTACATTAAAACAATTAACAATAAACACACAGTATGGAAACGAATCTTATTTACGACATGTACATTCCTACCCGCGTGATGTTCGGCGCAGGAATGCTGGACAAACTGAGTGAACAACCCATGCCGGGACGGCGTGCCCTCCTCGTCATCTCCAACGGGAAATCGACCCGTGCCAATGGTTACTTGGCCCGCACGGAAGCGCAGTTGCACAAGGCCGGCGTGGAGACGGCCGTGTTCGACGGCGTGATGCCGAACCCCACGGTTGGCAACGTCAATGCCGGCGCAAAGGCCGCACGCGACAATGGTTGCGACTTCCTCGTGGCTCTTGGCGGAGGAAGCGTAATGGATTGTGCGAAAGCCATTGCGGTCATGGCTACGAATGAAGGCGAACTGTGGGATTACGTGCCCATCGGTTCGGGAAAAGGACAGCCTATTGCCGTAAAGCCGTTGCCCATCATTGCCATCACCACCACGGCTGGCACGGGGTCGGAAACGGACAGCTCCGGCGTCATCACGAAAGAAGACACGCATGAAAAAGCCTTCGTGGGCGATGCCTCCCTGTTCCCCGTCCTCTCCATCGTCGATGCGGAACTGATGAAAAGCGTGCCGCCGGCATTCACCGCCTATCAAGGTTTCGACGCCCTGTTCCACAGCACGGAAGGCTACATCGCCAAGGGCGCCAACCTGATGAGCGACATGTATGCCCTCGAAGCCATCCGCCACATTGCCGAATACCTGCCCCGTGCCGTCAGGGACGGCAATGACTTGGAAGCCCGCACCCACGTGGCTTTCGGCAACACGCTGTCGGGCGGCGTGATGTGCCTGACGCTCATCACCAGCGAGCACGCATTGGAACATGCCCTTTCCGCCTATCATCCCAACCTGCCTCACGGCGCCGGCCTAATCATGGTCAGTCGTGCCTATTACAAATACTTCATCGACCACCATGCCTGCGACGACCGCTTCATCCGCATGGCCCAGGCGATGGGTATGCCGGAAGCCACAAGACCCGAAGACTTCCTGACCGCCCTCACCCGTCTGCAAGAGGCGTGCGGCGTTGCCGACTTGAAGATGTCCGACTATGGCATTACTCCCGACGAGTTCGAGACCTTGATGCGCAACACCCGCGAGGTGATGGGCGTGATGTTCACCAGCGACCGCGTCCAGATGTCGGACCAAGACATCGTCCGCGTCTATGAGGAGTCCTATAAATAGTAGCGATCCGCAGGGGAGGGGAACATACGGCTCCTCCCCCTGCTTTCAGGATACCAAAAGACAAGGTTCACGCCAGTGATTAAGGCAGGGGAGCCCCTCTGCTGTCAGATAAAAAACAGAGAGATGACGTTAAGTGAATTTTTGGAAATAGTAAAGGCGCGCCGCCCGCTCGACACACCCGAAATCCATCAGCTGATGGACGACATGAGCAACGAGGCGCGGCGCATCACGTTCCGGCTGAACGCAGCTTACCACACACCAGCCGAAGTCCGCTCCATACTATCCGAACTCTTCGGCTATCAGGTGCCCCGCACGCTGCGTGTCTTCCCCCCGTTCTACACAGACTTCGGCAGGAACATACACGTGGGCGAAGGCGTGTTCATCAACGCCTGCTGCCACTTTCAGGACCATGGCGGAGTGACGCTCGGCGACGGCTGCCAGATCGGCCATAATGTGGTGTTCGCCACGCTCAACCACGGCCTTGCGCCGCAGGAGCGTGCATCGACCCGCCCGGCCCCCATCACGTTGGGGCGGAACGTCTGGGTCGGTTCGAACGCCACGATCCTGCAAGGAGTCACCGTGGGCGACAATGCCGTAGTGGCCGCCGGGGCCGTAGTGACAAAGGACGTTCCGGCCGGCACGGTTGTGGGCGGCGTTCCCGCAAAGTTTATCAAGTCCATCCTATGAGAGTTGTAAGAATCATTCCGCTACTGACATACGTGTTAATAGCGTTGCCGATATTCGGACAATCAAATGAAAGCCATAAAAAGATGGAGACAAATTCAATCAGACTGACAATCAAGGGCGGCAAGACATTTACCGCCACTTTATCGGACAATTCGTCCGCAGAGGCTTTGAAAGAGCTGTTGTCGAAGGGAGATGTGACCGTGGAAATGGAGGACTACGGCAACATGGAGAAAGTCGGGCCGCTCCCGACAGCCCTACCGCGCAATGACCGCCAGACATCTACCGGCCCCGGCGACATCATTCTTTATCAGGGGAAATATCTGGTGATTTATTATTCAACCAATTCGTGGAACTTCACCCGCATAGGCAAGATCGACAATGCCGACGCTGCGCAATTGAAGTCTGCCTTAGGGCGTGGGGATGTCACAGTCACGCTTTCGTCGGGCCGGTAGCCCCTGCGCCCCGCCCGCTTCACGGCGCAGGAGCTTGCCGACCGCGCCGCCTACGAAAGCCACCTGCAAACGCCGCACTTCCGGAAGTACAAGCAAGGCACGCTCTCGATGGTGAGGGAACTGGAACTGGTGGACGTGAATCCGCTGCTCCCCGGACTGAAAATCAAGTGACCTCTCTCAATCCGGTCTTCCGGCGTGTGCCAGTCCCGGTGCCTTGCTTCTTCGTGAGGATGTGGCAGCGCCGGGGGCTGCCCCGTGGTTGTGCGGGATAGTCTGTGCGGAACGGCGGGATTTTCCAGAAAAAACTTCAAAAAGATGAAATAAAAATCCGCCATGCTGCCACTGTATTGAAAAAATCAATACTTTTGTATTCGGATGGTCATGTTTACTTATAATGGACTATGAAGGCACAAAGCGGAACGTCGGGCCGCCGGCTCATCCATACGGCGCAGCCTGTGTCGCCATTCTGGAACGGGATGGCGGGATGTCCTCCATGTGTCGCGGCAGGGCGTCCATTTTCCGGGATGATTATTTGGGAATCCGGGAAAATCGTGTAACACACACACACAGTCTCATCGGCGCGCATCGCGCGTTAGTTTATTCATTTTTACGGAGATACGCAAGGGGCGGCCACTCTTTTCCCGAGGGTGGTCCGCCCTTTTCCGTATCCGCACGTTTGCCCCTCTGCCTCCTCTCGGGGCAGTCAGCCCCCGTGTGCGTCGGACGGATCCTCCCGTTCCGCCGCATCTCCCCTGCTGTGCCGTCGTGGCGGAAGGAGAGGATGTGCCCCCACTCATGATTTTGACGGCAAAAAGCTAACAATAAAGAATATGACGATATGGAAAAACTGAAAAGATGGATACCCGCCCTCCTGTTGGCGCTCTTCCTGCCGCTGCCCTCGGCCGCGGAGCGGGCGGACACCACATACACCTTCCGTTTCGTGCCGCAGAAGGACATGTTCTATGTCCCGCTCGACGGCAACGGCCCTGAGCTTGCCCGGCTGCTGGAATGCGTGCGCCGCAACAAGGACAGCATACTCGGCGGCGCGCTTCCGCTCTACGTGGACGGCTACTGCAATTCCCTCGGCAGCGAGGGGGATAACCTGCGGATGGCCGCCATCCGTTCCAACCGGGTGAAATCGGAACTTATCGTGCGCGGCGGAATGGCGGAAGCATGTTTCGTCACCCGCAGCCATGCTTCCGACGGTGATTTCGTCATCGTCCGTCTGACAGTGCCTGCACCGGAAGCATCCGAAGGGCTAAGCAAGGCAGAGGACGAACGCCTTGCCGCCGAACGTGCCGAACAGGAACGCAAAGCTGCTGAAGAAAGGCGCAAGGCAGAAGAAGCCCGCCGTGCTGCCGAGAAAGCGGAAGCGGACAGACTTGCCAAAGAACAGGCGGCAAGGCAAGCTGAACAGCCACAAGAGATAACCGCCGCTCCGTCGGAAACAGAAATCACGAATGATTATCATCTCTCCCTGCGTGCCAACCTGCTGCGTTGGGCGACACTCACACCTGACCTCGGTCTGGAATGGCGCATCAGCCCAAGTGTGGGCATCGCCGTGAACGGCTCGTGGACCTCGTGGTCGTGGAACAACAAGGACCGCCGCTATGCCCTCTGGGAGGTCATGCCGGAAGTGCGCTGGTATATGGGCAGGGAGAAGCGCGGCTATCTCGGCGCGATGTTCAAGGCCGGGCAGTTCAACTACAAGCTCTCCGCAACGGGCCGTCAGGGCGACCTGATGGGCGGCGGCATCACCGGCGGCTACCAACTGCGGCTCAGCGATGCCCTGTCGCTCGACTTCAATGTGGCCGTGGGCTGCCTGCACGCGGACTATGAGAAATATGAAGTCGCGGACGGCGTGCGGGTGCGTGCCGGTAAGGAGACGAAGAACTGGTGGGGCCCGATAGGTGCGGGTGTCACCTTGGTGTGGAAGCTGTTTTAGCGAAAGGAGGAGGATATGAAGACAACGACAAGATATACGACAACGATGCTGACCCTCGCGCTGCTGCTCACGCTGGGCGGTTGCGTCAAGGACGAACTGCACGACACGCCCCACCCCGATACGGGCAGCATTGCCGTCTCCGCCGACTGGAGCGACCGCGACGAGGGCGTGGACATCCCTGCGGAGTGGACAGTGACGATGGGCGGCTATACAGGCACGGAGACCGGTGCGACCCACTCGCCGGACTATCTTTTCAATCCGGGCAGTTATACCCTTGCGGTGTATAACCCTGCCGACGGCATCACGGTGAGCGGCACGACGGCTACTGTGGCCGCTGCGGACGGCAGTTTCATTACGGGTATACCCGGCTGGTTCTTCACTTCCGTGCAGGCGGTGGCGATAGCAGCCGACACCGACTACTCGCTGACCGCCGTCATGCACCAGCAGGTGCGTGAGCTTACCCTCGTCATCGAGCCGACGGGCGATGCGGCCGAGCGTATCGGGAGCATCGTGGGCACGCTGAGCGGAGCGGCAGGCTCGCTGGACTTCGCCACGGGTACCTACGGCACGCCTTCGGAGGTGGAGCTGCACTTCACGAAGATAACGGATGGTGACGATGCGGGCAAGTGGACGGCCACCGTGCGGCTGCTCGGCATTGCGGGCGACGCGCAGCGGCTCACCGCCACGCTGACCTACACTGACGGCAACCCGCAGCCTACATCTCTCATTAGCGACCTTACGTCTGCTCTCGACGGCTTCAACGACGGCAAGACCGCGCCCCTGACCCTCGGCGGCACAATAGCCGAGACCCCGGGCGAGGCGGGCTTCACCGGTGAAATCACAGACTGGGAAAAAGTGGACGGCGGCGGAGTGGATGCCGAAATGTAAAAGTAAAAAGAATCATAAAAAATACAGAAACGATGAAGACAAGATTATTCACCTTCGCAGCACTGGCACTCGCGCTTTCCGCCTGCACCAACGACAACGAGAACCTGAACGACGGCCCCGTGGCCGCAGTGATTAACGCCGAAATTTCCGACGCCGTAGCCACCCGCGCCAGCGGTACCGCCTGGGCGGAACGTGACGAGATAGGCATCTCCGAAAGCCGCTTCGGCTACACCAACGTGCTCTACCGGTGGGAAAACGGGAAGTTCACACCGGCAGGAACCATTATCTTCTTCCAAGATGATGACCCGACCACCTTCTCCGCCTACTATCCCTACGATGCGGACGGCGGGACACTGACCGCCACCACTGATGCTACGGCGCAGCAGAACCAGCCCGCCATCGACTTCCTCTATGCCACCGGCGCCACTGCCAGTACGCACAATCCTGAAGTGAACTTTACCGACGACACGGCTGCGGGAGGCACGGACTGTTCCTTCCACCACTGCATGAGCCAGATTACGCTCACCTTCGAGGCAGGAAGCGGCGTGGACTTCAATACCATCAAACCCACCGGCTACACACTCTCCGGACTGGTGCTGGAGGGCAGCTTCGACACCACCACCGGCACGGCAGAAACGGATGCGAACGCACAGACAGGCGACCTTACAATGGAACTGGACGGCGCACTCACCTCGTCGGTCATCCTCTTCCCGCAGTCAACGACAAGTATCGAACTGAGCGTGAACTACAACAGCCAGCCCTACACCGCCACGCTCACCATTCCCGACGGCGCACTGAAAGCCGGCAACAACTACACCTACACCGTCACCGTCCGCAACAAGGACCTGAGCATCAGCTCAGCCACTATCAGCGACTGGAACCCGGTGAATGGCGGCAACGTGAACGCAGACCTTTAAGTATATCATTCCTAAAAGACTAAGAATATGGGCAATAGACTTCCATTGCATATACTGTCCGCGGCAACCGTCCTGCTTTTTGCAGCGACTGCCTGCACGCAGGACGACCTCGGCGGCACGTTGCCCGAAGGCGAGTATCCATTGGTAATCCGCGCCACCGGCCTGCAAGCCGTGGCAACCCCTGCCTCCACCCGCGCCACCGTGGACGGCGACTGGCAGGGCGTACAGACCGTAGCCCTCAGCGTGGGCGGCACGGTGAAGCAATACAATGTAATGGCATCCGATGCCGACGGCTACAAGACAGCCACCCTGAGCAGCGACACCGACCCGTTCTGGTGGACAAGCCGCGCGGACATCACCGTTTCGGCATGGTGGCCATACGGCACCACGATGCCCGATGTGGTAGTAAAGGCCGACCAAAGTACGAAGACAGGCTTCGAGGGCAGCGACTTCATCGCCGCTCTCAACAAGACCGTGCAGTTCGACAACCCCACGCTTGAGTTCAGCCACCGCACGGCGCGTATAACGGTTCTTCTTAAACCGGGAGACGGCATCCCGAGCGTGACGGGAGCCGATGTCTCTGTCACCGGCTTGGGCACGGATAACGGCAACCCCGCCACTATCAAAACATACGCGCCGGGCAGCGACACCTACGAAGCCCTCACCGCACCGCAGACCGTTGCGAAAGGCGAGCCGTTCATCCGCGTGGAACTTGGCGGCGGCAACTTCTACTTCCGCCCGCAGAACGACGTCGTGCTGGAGGCGGGCAACCGCTATACCTACACCGTCAAGGTGAACGCCACCGGCCTGACGCTGGCAGGCTGTGAAATCGGCAAATGGGACGACGGCGGCGGCGAGAGCGGCGCAGCCGAGGATTTGGGCTACAACTACGACACCAACACCAAGACCTACACGGTCTATAACGCAGACGGCCTGCTGGCATGGAACGAAGCCGCACAAAAAGACGAATCGATAAATTGTACCCTCTCCGCCGACATCAACATGGCGGGTAAGGGATGGACACCGATAGGCACAGACGAAAACAATTCATACAACGGTACCTTCGACGGTAACGGCAAGACCATCACTGGGCTGACCGTCAATCAGTCGGAAAAAAACTATGCGGGTCTGTTCGGTTGTCTTGGTTCCGACGGCAAGGTGCAGAACCTGACGCTGGAAAATGTACATATATCTGGTGTCTTCTACGTTGGCAGCGTAGTGGGAACAAACTTTGGTACCGTGAGCGGCTGCACCGCCTCTGGAAATATCACGGGAACTGAAAGCTGTATCGGTGGTGTGGTGGGACAGAACAGAGGCACCGTGACCGGCTGCACTGTCTCGGGCAACATTTCCAGCAACCAATATACCGGCGGTGTGGTGGGAGAAAACTTCGGCACTGTGAGCGCCTGCTACCATGCCACGGGAGATGTCACGGGAAATATCAACTATGTCGGCGGCGTGGTAGGATGGAACTATTACGGCACCGTGACCGCCTGTTACCATGTCAATGGAAATGTCACGGCAACTTACAACTGGGTCGGTAGCGTGGCGGGATTCAACAACGGCGTCGGTAGTGTGACCGCCTGCTACTGGAACGACAGTCCTGATCCCGGTATCGGATACGACAATGGCAGCGGTC
>ENA-ORNP01003494-ORNP01003494.1-human-gut-metagenome-genome-assembly--contig:-NODE-3494-length-11068-cov-12.027604_pt1 | contig 11068 bp, 13 predicted proteins | sample MGYA00242119_ERZ509030 | MGnify/ENA primary metagenome ERZ509030 (study PRJEB26280, sample SAMEA2338708) | human gut metagenome | biome: human gut; feature: human-associated habitat; material: faeces...
CCTGCACACCGGCCGCAGCCGCAACGACCAGGTGGCTCTGGATATGAAACTGTATGTCCGCGACGAGATCGATGAGACGATCCGGAAGCGTTCGGAGCACTGGGACTGGGACCGGCTCTCGCTGGTCGACCGCAACATCATGCGGATTGCGGTGGCGGAGATGCTCTACTTCGACGCGGTTCCGCCGGTGGTGAGCATCGACGAGGCGGTGGAGATCGCCCGGGACTACTCCGGCGAGACGGCCGGGAATTTCATCAACGGCGTCCTCAACGGCGTCAAAGACACCCTGAAGCGTGCGCCGCGCGGCGAAAAAGCGGCAAAGGAGTGAGGTTGCTCTCATGAAATCGATCTTCTCCATCTTCAAGCGCGGGCTGGAAAAGACCCGCACGGGCTTTTTCCAGAGCATCGTCAATACGCTGACCAACGCGCAGATCGACGATGATCTGTACGACCAGCTCGAGGAACAGCTCATTCTGGCCGACGTCGGCCCCGCCTGCGCCGTGCGTCTGGTGGACGAGCTGCACGACGAGGTCAAGGAAAAACACCTGAAAACCGGTCAGGAGGCGCTGGACGCGCTGCGCGGCATGGGGCTGAACTATCACGCGCTGGCCGTCATCGAAAAGGCCGACGAAAACGGCATCATCTTCCGCGAAGAGGGCTGAGAAACGCGCTTGGGGAAGCGCACAGCCTGATTTTCAGCATCACATTATTGGGGAATTTTCTGATTTTTGGGAGGAACTATGAACAACAAACGTCCGGAATCCATGCAGCGTATCACCACGCCTGAGCTTGCGCAGGCGTTCATCGAAGAACAGCTCACCGCGCTTCGCGCCCAGATCGGCGATAAAAATGTCCTGCTCGCCCTGTCCGGCGGCGTCGACAGCTCCGTCGTCGCGGCGCTGCTCATCAAGGCGGTCGGCAAGCAGCTCGTCTGCGTCCATGTCAACCACGGTCTGCTCCGCAAGGGTGAGCCGGAGCAGGTTATCAAGGTTTTCCGCGAAGAGCTTGGCGCGAACCTCATCTATGTAGACGCGGTCGACCGCTTCCTCGACAAGCTGGCCGGCGTGGCCGACCCGGAGACGAAGCGCAAGATCATCGGCAAGGAATTCATCGAGGTATTCAACGACGAAGCGAAGAAGCTGGAGGGCATTGATTTTCTGGCGCAGGGAACCATCTATCCCGACATTCTGGAAAGTGTCGGCGTGAAGGCTCACCACAATGTGGGAGGGTTGCCGGAGGATCTGAGATTTGAGCTTGTCGAACCGGTCAAGTTCCTGTATAAGGACGAGGTACGCGTAGTCGGCAAGGCGCTGGGTCTCCCGGACAACATGGTCTACCGTCAGCCCTTCCCCGGCCCCGGTCTGGGCGTCCGCTGCATCGGCGCCATCACCCGTGACCGTCTGGAGGCCGTTCGGGAATCCGACGCCATCCTCCGTGAGGAATTCGCCAAGAACGGCCTGGAGGGCAAGGTCTGGCAGTACTTCACCGTAGTGCCCGACATCAAGTCCACCGGCATCATCGACGGCAAGCGTTCCTTCGACTGGCCGGTCATCATCCGGGCCGTCAACACCGTGGACGCCGTCACCGCCGAGGTGGCCCAGCTGGACTTCGGCATGATGCAGCACATCGTGAACCGCATCACTCACGAGGTCTCCGGCGTCAACCGTGTTCTGTGGGATCTGACTCCCAAGCCCACCGGCACCATCGAATGGGAATGATTTCAGAGACTCGGAAAAGCCTGATATAACTGGTTTTTTTAGAGGTTAAGGCCATCCGTGGCAACGATTTGGCAACACTTTTTCATTATTCATAAAAAGAGAGCTAACTGATTTTGATTAGTCAGTTAGCTCTCTTTTTCTTTTTATTATTGTCCTGTGCAACAAACGACCTCTCCCGTGGCCTACAAGTGAGAGGGTCAAGCGAGATCCTGGGGTGGCGTCTTCACATAGTTCTGGGTCTTGTCAAACTCCGGATAGTGGTAGCGCCACTTATCGTAGTCTTCCTTAGAGATTTCGCCCGCCTCCAACAGGGCAGCGGCTTGCTGCCAAGAGCAGAGCATCTCGTGCAGCTGGGCAGCGTCCTTGTTCTTTCGCACATCGACCTTCAAGCAGACTTCTCCATCCAGCTCACTGACTTTCAGCCCGTAGTTGTCCTCCAAGGTAAATAGAGTGTGCATGAGCCCCACATAGGAGTCTATGTCCGGGACGGAAAGTGCATAAGGCGAGACATCCAGCACCTCAGCCAAGGCGGCGGTCAGGTCTGCTTTTGGGGTTCTTGATCCTGTTTCGTACTGTGCAAGGCGCACATCAGCAGACTTCTCCGGGAAGCCCAGTGACATGCCAAGATATTTTTGTGTCATCCCCCGCAGGAGACGGAAAAAGTGAATCCGTTCGCCAATCGCCATATCATACACTCCAATCGTTGGTTGTCTTTAAGAAAAGCGTAGCAGAAATGCTTAGGAAAGTCAATAGGATGCTAAACAATTTTATTTAATTTATTTTGTGTACGCCGATTGACATAAGCTATTATGCTTAGTCAAATAACTGGAGAAACTTTTTTCAAAATTCTTGGGTGCAAAATCCGAAAAAAGTGGCAGTAGAGAGTAAGGAGGTCTTTATGAAAAACAAAATTGGCAGGCAGAAACAATCAACAAGGAAAGGAAGGTATTTTATTTATGCAGAAACAGAGTTTTATGCGAGCAGACGAAGTTGCTCAGGAATTGGACATCTCCAAATCCCACGCCTACAAGGTAATCCATGGGCTTAACGAAGAATTGCAGGAGAAAGGATATCTGACAATCTCCGGCCGTGTCAATCGAGAATTCTTCAGGGAGAAGTATTACTATACCAAAACAGCAAAGGAGGAGTCATAATGGCCGTTTACAAGGAAGAAAAAACCGGTACTTGGCGGGCAGTTTATCGCTATACCGATTGGAATGGTGAGCGGAAGCAGACCCAGAAGCGAGGCTTCAAGACCAAGCGAGAGGCACAGGCCTGGGAGCGTGAACAGGTTCATAAAACCAGCGCTGATTTGGATATGAACTTCAAAAGCTTTGTGGAACTTTACACAGTGGATATGAAAACCCGGCTCAAAGAAAACACCTGGGCCACAAAGGAGCATATTATCCGCACAAAGCTGCTCCCCTACTTCGGCAAGTTGAAGATGTGTAACATCACTGCCCAGCAGATCATCACCTGGCAGAACGAGATGCTGAACCACAAGGATGAAAAGGGGCAACCTTATTCACCTGTGTACCTTAAGACGGTTCACAATCAACTCAGTGCCATCTTCAACCACGCGATTCGGTATTACAATCTCCGGGATAACCCTTGTAAAAAGGCAGGTAGCATGGGAAAAAAGAAAAACCGAGAGATGATGTTCTGGACTAAGGAGCAGTATTTGAAATTTGCCGAGGTGATGATGGATAAACCGCTATCTTTCTATGCCTTTGAGATGCTTTACTGGTGCGGTATCCGAGAGGGAGAACTTCTGGCTCTGGCCCCGGCAGATTTTGACTTTGAGAAGCGCACTGTCACCATCAACAAATCCTATCAGCGGCTAAACGGGCAGGATTTGATTACCACTCCAAAAACAGAAAAGAGCAATCGTGTCATCACTATGCCGCAGTTTCTGGCAGAGGAAATTCAGGATTACCTCAAAATGCTCTACGGAATTGGAGCAGATGACCGAATGTTCACCGTCACTAAGAGTTATCTCCACCGGGAGATGGACAGAGGCTCCAAAGAGGCTGGAGTCCCGCGTATCCGAATCCACGATATTCGTCACGGCGCGGTTTCGCTTCTTATCGACATGGGGTTCTCCGCCACTGCCATCGCAGATCGGGTAGGTCATGAGAGCATCGACATCACTTACAATTATGCACACCTGTTTCCGTCCAAACAAACGGAAATGGCAGATAAGTTGAATATGGAAAGGGGCAATTAAAAATGTCAGCAAAGAATTTGGATAAGCACAACCGTTGGAGAAACAAGGCCGTATCTTTCCGGATCTCTCCGGAGGAGGATGCCCAGATTGAAACAGCAGTCAAGCTCACCGGACTGACCAAGCAGGATTATATCATCCGTCGGCTGCTCTGCCGGGATGTGGTGGTGCTGGGAAATCCAAGAGTCTATAAGGCACTGCGAGATCAGCTGGCTGCTGTGCTGGACGAGCTACACCGTATTGAAGCCGGGCAAGGAGTAAATGAGGAACTGTTGGACACCATTCAGATGATCACAACCATTATGAAAGGAATGCAGGAGGATATTGCCTATGATCGATGAAAAAAAGAAAATGACCACCCAGGACTCATCTGTTGGCGCAGACGATGGGCAGTCAATCTCTAAAAACTCTGACATCAGTATAACCACTTCCAAGGAAGAAATCAACGATGAAGTTGTAAATCCGCAGGAAAGTCTGGAGGAAATGTACCGTAGGATACAGCGCATGAGCGACCCAGCTTACCTGCACACTGTAACCCTGGACGAACTTATGGACAATGTGTTTGAGGTAAAGTCCGCAGTGATTGAAAACCTGCTCTATACTGGAGCATATATCCTTGCCGGAACGCCCAAAATCGGCAAATCCTTTCTGGTGGCGCAGATCGCACACCATGTCAGCACCGGGCAGGATTTGTGGGGCTACAAGGTTCATCAGGGGACGGTACTTTACCTTGCACTTGAAGATGACGAAAGCCGTTTGCAGCGCAGGATGTTCCGTATGTTTGGTGTGGAGGGGACAGGCTCCCTCCACTTTGCTACCAGCGCCAAGATGATCGGCAGTGGTCTGGATGAACAGCTGGAAAAGTTTGTCCGGGAACACAGTGACACCAAGTTGATTATCGTGGATACCCTGCAAAAAGTCCGGGAGATGGTAAGCGACAATTACAGCTATTCCAGCGATTATGAGGTGATTGGAAAACTGAAACAATTTGCAGACCGGCATGGAGTTTGCATCCTGATTGTCCACCACACTAGAAAGCAGCCTGCGGGAGATAGCTTTGAGAAGATTTCCGGCACCACTGGACTGTCGGGCTGTGCAGATGGGGCACTCATCATGCAGAAAGAAAAACGAACTGACGGAAAGGCTACACTGGAAATTAGTGGACGGGATCAGCCGGATCAGCGGCTGTATCTAAGCAAAGACCAGGAGCGTTTGGTATGGCTTCTCGACCATGCAGAAAATGAGCTTTGGAAGCAGCCTCCGGACCCGGTGCTGGAAGCGGTAGCGAAAATGGTATCTGACGAGAACCGCGAGTGGGAAGGCAGTCCAACAGAGCTTTCTGAAGCCCTCCAGTTGAATATGGCAGTAAACCGCCTCACTAAGCATCTAAATGTAAATGCCAGCCGCCTGCTGGAAGAACATCAGGTGAAGTATGAATACAAAATCAAACACGAAGGGCGGCGTATTCGGTTGACCTACATGGTGATAGAAGCACCTATGGTTGAAGTAATAGAGTAAAGCGCGACGCTTGCAACGGTCGCGACGGTGTTTTGAGGGGTACTCTCAGTACCGTTGCGACCGTCGCCACCGTTGCGGAAAAAAAAATATGAGGTGGTGTTTCGCCACCTCATATTTCCAAGCGCGCCCTATTTTAGGGCGTACCATGTAAATATTAAGGAGTAGCCCTCATGACTTGAAACCGGGGCACAGGATGCGAAGTAAAAGCGAAGGATGGGAAAAGATTTTGCCCACACATCTAGCGATGGCTACTGTGTTTCGCGGCAGCTATCAAGCGTAAGGGTGGAACGATTTGTTCCATAGCATCTTAAAGGGGACGGCGCTTTAGCGTACCCTTTCAAAGCGTTCGCAGAACGCGCAGCCACAGAATTAAATTCTGTGTTCAAGGGGGCTTGGGGGCGCTGCCCTCAACAAGCAAAGCAGAGGGGGAAATCACGGCAGGATTTTTCCCTCTGTGGGCCGAGTGTATTAACACCGGCATTGCTTGCCTCTTTTTACCCGGAAATGAAAGGAGCCAGTGAGGAAACAGTCAAATTTCACTCACCGGCTCAATTCGTTTCAAATTTCTCGGATAGTTCTGTTAGTTCTTTCGCGGTCTCCTGCGTATGGTGCAAGAGGGTTTCACGCATTTCTGACGGACAGCTGCAATAAAGCATTTTCATCTGATTGGCTCCATCATCTTCTGGAGAAACATCTGGATTGATCAGAGTGTCCAGAGAGATCGGAAGCACCTTTGCCAATGCCTTCAAAATCAAATAGGACGGATTTATTTGTCCTTTTTCAATGCTGGCGATTTGCTTGACAGATACATGGCTCAGATCCGCAAGCTCCTGCTGTGTCAGGTCTTTTTTCTTTCGGGATTCCCGCATTTTTTGCCCCAAAGCGGTCAAATCATCAATCGGCATAATCATTCACCTCAAGTATATTCTATCGTGCCGATTTGCACAAAGGAATAACCTTATTATACCGGTCAATAGGCTTGATTATGCCGATCTTTGTAAGGGGTTGAAAGGGATGAAAAGTCAGCAGACTTTAATCAACTAGATTATCACAGGCAGGCTGGGGATCGTGCCTTTATTTTCAATATTGGCAAGATAGCGCCATTCAATTCCCACTATTTCGGCCAGCACCTTGCGCGTCAGGTGCTTTGCTTTCCGCGCAGCTTTCACGTCCGCGCCGAAAGTTTCAAAGCCGGGGCAATCTTCAACTTTAGCCATATAACATCACCCATTTACATTGTATAATTCATACTCTGTCCGTGGAATGTTGTTATATGCAGTTAGATTAAACTTTATAATTCATATCTATTTGATTATGGCAATACATAAGAGGCTTTTCAGCTCTCGCATTCAGCACATCGTTTGTGGCGCTGCTATATTCTAAAAAAGCCCTAATACATCATCCTTGCTTACAGGGCTATCTATGATCCCCAAAAGCTATTTAGAGAATTTTCAAAATGAGTGTTGACTTTTTTTCCTATTGTGCTACAATGAAAATATCATTTAGAGATTTTTCAAAATAACAGAGGCAAAGGTGAAAGCACTGTGAGTTTACCTAATATTTTCAAAGCATTAAGCGATCCCGTCCGACGGGAGATATTGCTGAAACTAAAACAAAAACGGAAGATGTCAGCCGGTGAAATTGCCGCAGAATTTGACTTGACTAATGCCACTATTTCATACCACCTTTCTACTCTAAAAAAGGCTGATTTGATTTTTGAAACGCGCTATCAGAAATACATCTATTATGAAATCAATACATCGGTATTTGAAAGTGTTGTTATGTGGCTTATGCAATTTCAGGAGGATAAAGATGAATCCCAAAAATAAACGAACCTTGTTTCTGACAAGTACAATTTGCATTATTTTGTCCATCGTAGCATTCGCTCTGTCCCACATGGGCGGGGCCAGTAACGAAAACTATATTCTGCTCTATGTGATTGCCGTTTTGCTGAATATTGTTCTGAACCTTGCGCTTAATATCAAAATTGCTTCGACAAACGGAGCCAAGGCGTTAGTGTCTTTGGGCAAATGGATTATGCCGATTGCGGGAGTTGTATATTTGATCCCACAGGTATATTCCGTACTGTTTCCTGCCAAGACCATGCAAGATACTTATTGGTATGTTTTTATTGGTATTTTGTTTATTGTCAGTGGCAATTATTTTCCCAAAAACCACATCAATCCCTATGTCGGACTAAAGTTTCCGTGGCTATTCAATGATGAAGAAGGCTGGTACAAGACGCATCGGCTGGGCAGTTATACATGGATACTGGCTGGTATTGTCAGCATTCTGCATCCGTTGCACAATCTTATTTTTGTAACCGTTCCGCTAATCATTTTTCTGGTTGGCGTTGTCCCGTTGGTCTATTCACTTGTCCTCTTTTTTAAGAGGAAACAAAGCAACTAAAGGAGGTAATACTTATGAAATCTGCAACGAAGCATATTGTTATCAGCACCGTTTTGTGTGCGTTGACGCTGGTAGTCTTTCTCGCTTTCTATAATCGCCTGCCGGAGTCTGTCCCCATCCATTTTGATTCTGCCGGAGTAGCAAATTCTTTCTGGCCCCGCAATGTTGTAGTGTTCGGCGTTCCCGTGGCCTGTGTCCTGCTGAACCTCATTTCTGGCTTTACCGTCAGCCAGAAAGAGAATGCAAAGCCGTATATGTACTATATCATGGCTGTTGTTGCATTCGTAGCAACGGGCATCATGATCTATTTGGGGATGAAGTGAATTGCCCCAACAAGAACTTTGGTGGCGGAACGGTTATTTTTTTGAATGTCATTTTGAATTTTTTCTAAATAAAGGCAAGGAATGCTATGTTACAAATCAAGAACTTATCCAAAAGCTACGGTGCGAAAAAGGCTGTAAGCAACCTTAGTTTTGTCGTGGAAGATGGCGACATAATGGGCTTCATCGGAAAGAATGGAGCTGGCAAAACCACAACATTGAAAGCCTGTTTAGGTATCATCGGCATCGACGAGGGAGAAATCCTTTTGGATGGAACTTCTGTCCTCAAAGAACCGATGGCTTGTAAGCGGAAGATGGCGTATGTGCCAGATAATCCCCAGCTTGACGAGTATATGACTGGATTGCAGTATCTCAACTTTATCTGTGATATTTACGAAGTACCGTCCAAGATGCGGAAACAAAACTTCGAGAAATTGGCCTCAGCTTTTCAGATGGGGCCGCATTTGAATAACTTGATTTCCTCTTACTCCCACGGCATGAAACAGAAACTTGCGCTGATTGCCGCCTTTTCGCACACGCCTAAACTGCTGATATTGGATGAACCTTTCGTTGGATTAGACCCGGAAGCATTTGTAATCCTGAAAGAGCAGATGAAAGAACTCTGTGCAAGTGGAAATTCCGTTCTGTTTTCAAGCCATATTCTTGATGTGGTAGAAAAGGTGTGCAATAAAGTGTCCGTTATTAAGCATGGACAATTACTGTATTCCGGCAGGACGACAGAAATCGTTGGGACAAAGGGTTTGGAAGAAGTATTTATGGAGATGAATGGCGATGAAATTTCTGTTACCCCTACTAAGGAATAATCTTTTGCAGCTATCTCATGCCAATCAGCTTCGATATGCAGATACAAAGAACCGCACAAAAACGATCACTTTGTATATGCTTATAGCCATGATCCTAATGGGATTGCTTGCATACCTGATTTACTCCTTGAAAATCATTTATTCTATTGCGTGGTCGTTGGAGGAAGTAGTGACAGAACTTGTTGTTCCTATGGTTCTGATCTGCGTGATCCTTAATATTGCGATTAGTATTTTTTGGGGAAGTGGTCTGCTCCTTAGTGATACTAATATTGACAGTGTGCTTGCACTTCCAATTCCGCTGCGTACATTGATACTCTCCAAATTGACTGTCCTGTTTATGGTAGAAGTCGCTCTTACTGTGGCGCTGCTGCTTCCTATGATGGTGCTGTTTGGCCTAACCGCAGGTATGGGATTTCCGTTTTATCTAATTGTGCTTGGAATAACAATTCTCTTTCCTGTCATTCCCGGCCTTTTGGGAACAATGTTCGGAACACAGATTTACCGCATCTTGAAAAATTCCTCTGCTCGTATTGCCCGACTAAAGGCAGCGGCGGCTATCCTGATTTTGTTTGCGTTTATGATCTTCATGTTCTGCAAATTCCCAGATATAGCTGCCGGAAATTTTGGGGATGTTATTTCTACCTCGACTTTTACACTTTATGCAGGCCAGTATATTCACCGATTGCTTAACGGGGACTATCTGTTGATAGGCATATACTTCGGTGGGGTATTCCTGATAGGCGTTACTCTGCTCTATGGTCTAATCAAAATATTTCGTAACTGGTATAGCAATGACGCGATACAAGGCTCAAAAAGTCAGCCCGTCGATTGGAACAAACAAACCACGAAACAGCACAGCCCGGTATCTGCTCTTTTAGAAAGAGAGCGCACACGTTATTTTTCGCTTCCAGTATATCTAACCAATACTGCCTGCGGATTGCTTTTTGCTGCGGTCTTTGTTCTGCTGGTTGTTTTAATGTCGGATAAGATCACGCCATACATTTATCAGTTGGCCGAATATTTTCAGGTGCCTTTTGCTGATTATGATGTGCTGTTCATATATGCTTTTTCTATCTTGACAACAATATCCTGCACAACCTATGTCAGCATTTCCATCGAGGGAAAACAGATTGAAATACTGAAATCCTTACCCATTGCGGCAAAGTGCCTCTTTCGAGTAAAGCTGCTACACCATCTCTCAATGTCTGTACCGACCATTTTTGTTTTGAATACCATTATGGCATTGTATTTGCAATGGTCTTTCCCTAAAGCTATGCTGGGGTATGCTTTTCCTTTGCTATGTTCGGTGCTGATCGGAATGATAGGCTACATCTTAAATCTCATTTTCCCAAATTTTGAATGGGAGAATGTCACCCATATTATCAAGCAAAGTCTACCAGCAATTTTGACGGCCTTGATCGGAGTTGTAGTTACCTGTGGAACGGCATATCTGCTGTTGAGATTTTTCCCAAGCGCCTTGTTTATGGGGAGTTGGCTTGCCTGTGCAATTATTCTATTGCTGCTTTTAACAATGGTGGCGTGGGTGGACAAAAAAGGTCAGCACTTATATCAAGAATTATAGAACGCTATTTATTCATTGCAAAAAGGTGCAAAGTAATGATACAGAAATGGATATTGTGTCCAGTCTGCGGCTCTAAAACAAGGGTACGAATACGAGAAGATACAGTTCTTGAAAACTTCCCATTGTACTGTCCCAAATGCAAGCATGAAACATTGATCTCCGCACGACAACTGAATATATCTGTTATCAAAGAGCCAGACGCACAGACGCAGAGCCGATAATACGCAAGGTAAATTCACTTGTGATTATCGGTTCTTTTTTATTTCAATATACGATGAGAGCCTGCCCCGCCCAATGGGGAAAGAAAAAAACCGTAGCTGGGCAGGTTGATTTTGTGCGCTTACTCTACATACTCTGGCGGCGGTTTTGAGAAATCAGAGCCGCCGTTTCTTTTCACCTATCCTAAACCAACGACGATCTAACACCGTGTAAATCCACGGCGGCATATAGGAGGATTGCCGCCGTGTCTATTT
>ENA-ORNP01003499-ORNP01003499.1-human-gut-metagenome-genome-assembly--contig:-NODE-3499-length-11054-cov-4.254478_pt1 | contig 11054 bp, 7 predicted proteins | sample MGYA00242119_ERZ509030 | MGnify/ENA primary metagenome ERZ509030 (study PRJEB26280, sample SAMEA2338708) | human gut metagenome | biome: human gut; feature: human-associated habitat; material: faeces...
TTTTGTAAGGGCAATGTTGCAGCCCCTCTTTCCTGTCATACCGACCTACGAGCCGGAGTGACAGATAAAAAAAACAGGGCGAAGTGACCGGGGGGGGGGAGAACAGGAAGGCATGACAGATAGAAAAGGAGGCCATAACATCAAGTAAAAGAAATCGGCAGAAGATAAAAACGCTTCAAGGGGTGCGTAAGGATAATAAAATAAGCTTGGCAATTTTCATAAAAAGTTAAGCTTTTATGATTAAGCTTGAGTTATAAATTTTTGGGAGATTGCTCATGTCGCAGACTATTTATATTGTTTTGGCTTTGGTTATTGTTTCTTTTGTCATGATGTACAACAATCTGGTGGTGGCCCGTCAAAGAGTCAGAGAAGGCGCCAGCGATATCGACACCCAGCTTAAGCGCCGTTATGATTTGATTCCCAATCTGGTTGAAACGGTCAAAGGCTATGCCTCACACGAGAAAGAGACCCTGGAACGCGTCATTAACGCCCGTAACGGAGCGATCAGCGCCAAAACGATCGACGACAAGATCATGGCCGAAAACGTCCTGACTTCCGCTCTTGCCGGATTGAAGATCACGCTCGAGGCCTATCCCGATCTGAAAGCCAACCAGAACTTCTTGCAGTTGCAGGAAGAAATTTCCGACCTAGAAAACAAACTGGCTGCCGTGCGCCGTTATTTCAATTCGGCCACGAAAGAGTTGAACAACGCAGTCGAGACATTCCCGTCCAACCTGATCGCCGGTATGTTCGGTTTCAAGAAGGAAGTGATGTTCGACCTGGGCGAACAACGCGCGACACTCGAAGAAGCACCTAAAATCAAGTTCTAAGGATGCAATACGTCGGTATACAAACCCAACAGAGCAGGAACAATTTCCGGTCCCTGCTCCTGCTTTGCTTGTTTCCCTGCCTGGTAATGGGATTGCTTTTTGCGTTCTGCTACCTGCTCCACCTGTTGGCAATGAACGACGACGGCCTGACGGGGGCCGAACTGCTCGGATATTCCACCGGGATGTTCATCCATTTGGCGCCATACGTATTGGGAGGTGTACTCATATGGTTCATCATCGCCTATTTTGCCAATACAAGCATCATCAACTCGGCAACCGGCTCCGAACCTTTGTCGAGAATGGAAAACAAAAGGGTATACAACTTAGTGGAAAACCTATGTATGAGCCAGGGAATGAAAATGCCCAAGATCAATATCATCAACGACGATTCTCTGAACGCTTTTGCAAGCGGCATCAACGAAAGGACTTACACCGTCAGCCTCTCGCGGGGGATCATCGACAAGTTGGACGACCAAGAACTGGAAGCGGTCATTGCACACGAGCTGTCGCATATCCGCAACAAAGACGTGCGCCTGATGATCGTATCGATTGTCTTTGTCGGCATCTTTGCCATGCTCGCACAGATGGCCATGCGTTCCGTCTACTACTCGTCGATGAGCCGCAGGAGAGACGAGAAAAACAACACTGCGATCATCATCGTCTTAGTCATGGTTGTTGCAGCCATCGGTTATTTCTTCTCCATGCTGATGCGTTTCGCCATCTCGCGCAAACGGGAATACCTGGCCGACGCCGGAGCTGCCGAGATGACCAAGAATCCGCTCGCCCTCGCCAGCGCACTGCGGAAAATATCGGCCGATCCCGACATCGAAGCCGTCAAACGAGAAGACGTAGCCCAGCTTTTCATCCAGCATCCGGGCCAACAGGCCAAAAGCGCACTGAACGGTTTAAGCGGACTTTTCGCCACTCATCCACCCATTGAAAAGCGGATACAAGTACTCGAACAATTCTAAATTTAATCAAGATTTAATATCCCTAATCATTCCAATCCCGGCATTAATTTAATATCTTTGATGCCGGATAAAAATAAGTGTTGGAAATGATACAAAAAGAATTGACCGGCGATCTTAAGCTGAAATGGGATCGCATACAACAGGCGATGCGGAAGATAAATGCCGACGGATGCCTGCTTACCGTGGATGTAAATCTGTATTACACAACCGGACGTATCTATAGCGGCTATTTCTATCTTCCTGCGGAAGGTGCTCCGTGGTTCTTCGTGAAACGGCCGAACGGACTGGCAGGCGATCATGTCGAATACATTCGCAAACCGGAACAGATGGCCGAGCTCTTCGCGTTCTACGGACTGGAAATGCCGGAAAAGCTTCTGCTCGAAGCCGACGAACTGACATACAACGACTATATACGTCTGCAAAAGATCTTCAATCCGAAAGAGACCGGAAACGCAACCGCAATGATGCGTGAACTGCGCCGGATAAAGACACCGTACGAGATCGAAATGTTCCGCATCTCGGCCGAACGCCACGCCAAGACATATGCCGAAATTCCCGAATGTTTCCGCCCCGGAATGACTGATCTCGAATTCCAGTATGAAATAGAAAAACGGATGCGCAAGAACGGTTCCATCGGACTGTTCCGCGCCTTCGGAGCCAATATGGATATCTTTATGGGAAGTATCCTGGCGGGAGAAAACGCCGAAGTCCCCTCGCCTTTCGACTTTGCCTTAGGTGGTAGTGGTATCGACGCTTCCTGCCCGTTAGGTGCAAACGGAACGCCTCTGAAAGAAGGGACAGCCATCATGGTAGACATGGCAGGAAATTATACGGCTTATATGACGGATATGACACGTGTGTTCTCCGTCGGCCACCTGACCGGGCTTGCTTACCGGGCACATCAGACAGCCCTCCTTATCGAAAGCGAGATCGAGAATATCGCCCGACCGGGCACACCTTGTGCCGAACTCTACGAGATAGCCGCCAAAATCACCGAAAGCCAGAGACTCGGCGCATATTTCATGGGGACCAAGCAACAAGCCAAATTCGTAGGGCACGGCATCGGCATCCAGATAAACGAGCTGCCGGTACTTACGCCCCGCTCGAAAGACATGCTGGAACCGAACATGGTATTTGCACTCGAACCGAAATATGTGATACCGGGTATCGGCGCCGTCGGCATCGAAAATAGTTTCCTGGTTACGGAAACCGGACTGGAGAAGATCACGCACTTCACAGAAGATATCATACAATTAGACAAATAAATCATAAATCATAAATCATAAATCATAAATCATAAATCATAATGAAAAAAACAATCTCACTTCTCCTGTTACTGTCTGTCATCTTCATGCCGGTAAAGGCACAAGATGTAGAAAACGTAAAGCCGGTGAAGAATGTCATTCTTCTAATCCCGGACGGGACATCACTGGCTACAGTCTCTATGGCGCGTTGGCTGCAATGGTATACCAACCCCGACAAACCGAAATTGAACATCGACCCGTATCTCTGCGGAACAGTCCGCACGCATTCTTCGAATGCCCCGATCGGCGACTCGGCTCCTACGACTTCCTGCTACATGACAGGACAACCCAGCCGTACAGGCTACGTTTCCACCTACCCGGAGAACGACGGTGACAACGATATCTACCCGACCGATCCGGCACGCGCTTTCCAACCGCTGACAACCGTCCTGGAAGCTGCCAAAATAAAACAGGGCAAATCAACGGGACTGGTTTTCACCTGCGAATTCCCGCATGCAACACCGGCCGACTGCTCCGCCCACAGCTACAACCGTGGCAAATATGAATGGATCGCTCCGCAGATGGCTCACAACGACCTGAACGTCGTGATCGGTGGCGGCGCCAGCCTGCTTCCCGAAGAGAGCGAAGCCTACCTGAAAGGTAACGGATACGGTATTTTCAAGAATGACATCGACGGTATGCGTAATTACAAAGGCAACAATATGTGGGCTTTGTTCGGAGATCGGGAAATGGCTTACGACATCGACCGAGATCCGAGCCAACAGCCATCCTTGGAAGAGATGACACGCAAGGCAATCGAAAAGTTATCCCAAAACCCGAACGGTTTCTTCCTAATGGTGGAAGGCAGCAAGGTCGACTGGGCTGCCCACGCGAACGATCCGGTCGGCATGGCCACGGATATGTTGGCTTTCGACCGTGCTTGCGGTGCTGCCCTCGAATTTGCCCGTCAGAATGGCGAGACTGCCGTAGTGATCGTTCCCGATCATGGTAACAGCGGTATCAGTATCGGCCGTGCCGACTGTAAAGGTTACGATAAACTGAGCAAGGACCAGTTGTTTCATCAGCTTTCTTTGTATAAATTGACAGCCGAAGGCTTTGCCAAGAAAGTGAACAGTGTACCGAATTCCGAAGTGCAAAACGTCTTCCGGGAATATGCCGGCTTCGAACTAACTCCTGAAGAACTGGATGCCTTGAACCATTGCAAGAATTACAAAAACAGCCCGATCCCGGAAAATGAACGCTCGATCGAAGGCAAAGGCTCTTTATACAGCAGTTCGCTGACGACTTTCATGTCCAAGCTGCTTACCTCCAGAACCTGTTTCGGTTTCACAACCGGCGGCCACACAGGCGAAGAGGTGTTCCTTGCAGCTTACCATCCCGACCGTACAAGCTTACCTCTCGGTATGCACACGAATATCGAACTGAATCATTATCTCTGTGCCCTGTTCGGCATGACACACGACACGCTGGAAGAACTGACAGCCGGAAACTTCGCTCCTCACACGGAAGTATTCAAAGATTTCAAATGTGAAATCGTTCCGGCTAAAGACGAGAAAGGTTCTCCTTCACTGGTCGTAAAAAACAAAAGGAAGCAGATCAACATCACGCCGTTCAGCAACATCGTGACGATCGGAAAGAAAGGCCAGGAAGAAATCCGCCTGAATTCGGTAATCGTATACGTTGACAAAAACAATACATTCTACTTGCCGACCAAACTGGCAGAATATCTGCAATAAAAATAGAGAAGAGGGTGGTGTGCACACCACCCCTCTCTCGTGAAATTTATCTTCCCCATAAACCTGTCTTCCTCCTCCAAACGCCCTATTTACATAATATACGGCAATAAGTTATAGTTATTTGTTTTTTTTCAATCATTCTTTTCTTAAAATATCTATACTGTATAAATATGGAAGATTTATATAGACATTCAGACAAATAAAACCGCTCTTTTTAAGGTACATTTGCGTCATTTTTAATGAATAAAACGAATATGACAAGAGCAAATGCAAAATGGATACGGCTGATGGCAGTTATCGGCTGTACGACTATGTGGATGGCATCCTGCAAACATGCACCGGATGCACAGATGAAAGCATCTTACGCGACGATGAAAGTTTCTACGGCAAACAAAGAGCTGACAACCCCTTATTCGGCCACGATCCGCGGTCGCCAGGATATAGACATTTATCCGCAAGTATCGGGAACGATCGAAAGGCTTTGTGTAACCGAAGGAGAGGTCGTACGGAAAGGACAATTACTTTTTGTTATAGACCAAGTTCCTTACAAAGCTGCTTTAAAGACAGCCCAGGCAAATGTGGAAGTGGCAAAAGCAGCTTTAGCTACAGCCGAACTGAACTACAACAGTACTAAAGAATTATTTGCGAAAAAAGTCGTTTCCGCTTTCAACCTGAAAACAAGCGAAAACAGCTATCTGACGGCCAAAGCACAACTGGCGCAGGCGGAAGCACAAGAAGTAAACGCCCGCAACAACCTGTCTTATACGGAAGTCAAAAGTCCGTCCGACGGAGTTGTCGGTATGTTGCCTTACCGTGCCGGAGCATTGGTCAGCGCCAGTATTCCCCAACCGTTGACAACTGTTTCCGACAATTCGAACATGTATGTTTACTTCTCCATGACCGAAAATCAATTACTGGCTATGAGCCGCCAGTACAAAAGCATGGACGAAGCGTTGAAAAACATGCCGGAAGTGTCGTTGAAACTGAATGACCAGTCTATTTACGAACAAAAAGGAAAGATCGAATCGATTAGCGGAGTGATCGATCGGAAGACCGGGACAGTCGGCGTGCGTGCCGTATTCCCTAACGAATCCCGCCTGCTTCATAGCGGAGCCTCCGGCAATGTGCTCATACCGCAAACTTACAAAGACTGTATCGTAATTCCTCAAGGTGCAACAGTCCGTTTGCAGGACAAGACGCTTGTCTATAAAGTGGTGGATGGGAAAGCTGTTTCCACATTGATTACTGTAGCTGAAATCAACGACGGTCGCGAATATATCGTACTTGACGGATTGAAGGTTGGCGAAGAAATCGTATCCGAAGGAGCCGGGTTAGTACGCGAAGGAACGCAAGTTAAATAAAGGATCGAAGTATGAAAGGGAATATATTTATCAAACGGCCTGTTATGGCCATCTCCATCTCCATTCTTATTTTGGCGATCGGACTAATTTCGCTCTTTACCTTGCCGGTCGAGCAATATCCTGACATTGCGCCGCCTACGGTCCACGTATCGGCAACCTATACCGGAGCGGATGCCAATGCGGTGATGAACAGTGTTATCATGCCACTGGAAGAAAGCATCAATGGTGTGGAAAACATGATGTACATGACTTCAACAGCAACCAATGCCGGTTCGGCAACGATCGAGGTATATTTCAAACAAGGAACAAACCCCGATATGGCAGCCGTCAACGTACAGAATCGTGTAACGAAGGCACAGGGTTTATTGCCTGCTGAAGTAACCCGTATCGGTGTCAGCACTCAAAAACGACAGACCAGCTTCCTGCAGATCGACGCACTTGTCAGCACTGACGGACGATTTGACAAGACCTTTCTCGGAAACTACCTCGACATCAACGTCATCCCACGTATCAAACGTATCGAAGGCGTAGGTGACGTAATGGAGTTGGGTGATACCTATAGTATGCGTATCTGGCTGAACCCCGAACGAATGGCCCAATACGGCTTGGTTCCATCGGATGTGACTGCTGTATTAGGAGAACAGAATATCGAGGCTCCGACCGGTTCGCTGGGTGAAAACTCGAAAAACGTTTTCCAATATACGATGAAATATCGTGGACGCTTGAAGAGCGTAGAAGAATTCCAGAATATCGTCGTCCGTGCTCAGGAAGACGGTTCTGTCTTACGCCTGAAAGATGTCGCTAAGGTTGAGTTGGGAACATTGAGTTACGGTTTCGACAGCCAAATGGACGGTAAACCAGCCGTGACATTCATGATTTACCAGGTAGCCGGTTCCAATGCTACGGAAGTCAACGAACGTATTGCCGCCGAATTGGAAAAGATGAAAGAAGAATTGCCTACAGGTATGGAATTCATCACGATGATGAGCTCCAACGACTTCTTATTTGCTTCTATTTATAATGTAGTCGAAACACTGATTGTGGCGATCATCCTCGTAATCCTCGTGGTGTATTTCTTCCTGCAAGACTTCAAGAGTACCTTGATCCCGTCTATTTCAATCATCGTTTCGTTGATCGGTACATTCGCCTGTCTGACCGCAGCCGGATTCACGATCAACATTCTGACCCTGTTTGCCCTGGTGCTTGCCATCGGTACGGTAGTGGATGACGCGATCGTAGTGGTAGAAGCCGTACAGGCGAAATTCGATGCGGGTTACACCTCGTCCTATCAAGCGACGAAAGATGCGATGGGTGACGTGACGATGGCCGTTATCTCTTGTACCTGTGTGTTCATGGCCGTGTTCATACCGGTAACTTTCATGGGCGGTACTTCTGGTATTTTCTACACACAATTCGGTGTGACGATGGCAACCTCCGTAGGTCTTTCCATGATCTGTGCATTGACGCTCTGCCCCGCCTTGTGTGCTATGATGATGCGCCCGAGCGATGGAAACAAGAGTGCCAAAAGTTTCAACGGACGTGTACGTGCAGCCTACAATGCCTCTTTCAATGCCGTGTTGGGCAAATACAAAAAAGGCGTCATGTTCTTTATTCACCACCGCTGGATGGTATGGGCCGGAACGATCGCATCCATTATTCTGCTGGGATGGCTTATCAGCAATACCAAAACAGGTCTTGTCCCGCAAGAAGACCAAGGGACCATCATGGCAAACGTGGCCATTGCTCCGGGTAGCACATTGGAAGAAACGGGCAAGGTGCTGGACAAAGTAGAGAATATCCTGAAGAACACGCCCGAAGTAGAACACTACGCCCGCGTAGCTGGCTACGGCTTCCTGGCTGGTCAAGGTACTTCCTACGGTATGGCAATCATCCGTTTGAAAAACTGGGATGAAAGAAAAGGGGCCGAACATGTTTCCGACGCAGTAGTAGCCCGCCTAAACGCACAATTCGCCCAAATCAAAGAAGCGCAGATATTCTGCTTCCAGCCGGGTATGATTCCGGGCTACGGTCTGGGTAACTCTATCGAGTTGAACTTGCAGGACCGTACAGGTGGAGATATGAGCACTTTCTACGGCAACGCCATGCAGTATATCGGAGCTTTAAACCTGCGCCCAGAAGTTGCAATGGCTTATACTTCTTATGCAATGAACTTCCCGCAGATATCGGTCGATGTGGATGCAGCCAAATGTAAACGGGCAGGCATTTCACCTTCGACGGTTCTCGACGTATTGGGTAGCTATTGTGGTGGTGCATACGTTTCCAACTACAACCAATTCGGGAAAGTATACCGTGTGATGTCACAAGCCTCACCTGAATATCGTCTTGACGAACAAGCCCTGAACAACATGTTCGTCCGCAACGGGACGGAAATGGCTCCGCTCAGCCAGTTCGTAACCCTAAAACGGGTACTCGGACCTGAAGTATCCAATCGTTTCAACCTCTTTAGCTGTATCACGGTCAATGTAAACCCGGCACCGGGATATTCCACGGGTGAAGTACAACAGGCCATCGAGGAAGTGGCTGCCCAAATGCTGCCGACAGGATACGGGTACGAGTATGGCGGTATGGCACGTGAAGAGGCCAATACGGGAGGCTCGCAGACACTCTTTATCTATGCGGTCTGTATCTTGCTTATCTACTTGATTCTGGCTTGTCTGTACGAAAGTTTTCTTGTGCCCTGGGCCGTTATCCTGTCTGTTCCGTTCGGTTTGATGGGTTCATTCCTGTTTGCCAAACTGTTTGGATTGGAAAATAACATCTACTTGCAGACCGGTGTAATCATGTTGATTGGACTTTTGGCCAAGACGGCAATTTTGATTACTGAGTTCGCCATCGAACGCCGTCGTAAAGGGATGGGGATCGTCGAATCGGCTTATTCGGCCGCACAAGCCCGTTTACGTCCGATTTTGATGACCGTACTTACGATGATCTTCGGTATGCTTCCGCTTATGTTCGCATCCGGAGCCGGAGCCAACGGTAACAGTTCATTAGGAACAGGTGTTGTCGGCGGTATGGCAGTCGGGACATTGGCATTACTGTTCGTCGTGCCGGTATTCTACATCATTTTCGAATACATGCAAGAAAAAATTCGTCCGCCGATGGAAGTTGAAACCGATATGCAAGTTGCGTTGGAAAAGCAAAAGAGCCAAACCGAACGTGACGGTTTAAACAATGAAAATAAATAAGGTATGAAGAAAATAATCGTATTAACAACCGCAACCGCCCTGTTGAGCAGTTGCGGCATATACACCAAATATCAACCGGCCGAGACGACTCCGGACAACCTGTACGGAGAAGAGGTGGCTGTCGATGATACGACCAACTTCGGTAATGTGAACTGGCGGGAACTTTTTACGGACCCGCAGTTACAGGCTCTTATCGAACAAGGGTTACAAAACAACACCGATCTCCGGTCCGCCCAATTGCAGATCGAGGAAGCGGAAGCGGCGTTAATGTCGGCAAAACTTGCTTTCCTTCCTTCGTTCGCACTTTCCCCGCAAGGAACGATCAGCAGTTTCGACGGTGGGAAAGCGACAAAGACATACACGCTGCCAGTCACAGCCAGTTGGGAACTGGACATCTTCGGACGTCTGCGCAATGCCAAGCAACAGGCCAAAGCACTGTATGCCCAAAGCAAGGACTACCAGCAGGCTGTGCGTACCCAGTTGATCGCCGGGATCGCCAACGTATACTATACATTGTTGATGTTAGATGAACAGTTAGCCATTTCGCAACAGACAGAAGAAGCCTGGAAAGAGACGGTGGCTTCTACCCGTGCATTGATGGATGCCGGATTAGCCAACGAGGCGGCCACTTCCCAAATGGAAGCGGCTTACTACAGCGTACAGACTTCCATTCTTGACTTGAAAGAGCAGATCAACCAAGTCGAAAATAGTCTCGCCCTATTGCTCGCTGAGACACCGCGCCGCTACGAACGTGGAAAGCTGGCCGACCAGCAGCTCCCGGAAGACGTAGCAGTCGGCGTACCGATGCAAATGTTATCGAACCGTCCCGATGTACGTGCTGCCGAACGTTCGCTGGAACAAGCATTTTACGCGACCAACCAGGCTCGTGCCGCTTTCTATCCTTCCATCGTACTGAGTGGAAGTGCCGGATGGACCAACTCGGCAGGGAGTATGATCGTCAATCCAGGCAAATTCCTGGCTTCGGCAGTCGGCTCACTCACACAACCGTTGTTCAATAAAGGACAGATCATGGCCCAATACCGCATCGCCAAAGCACAGCAGGAAGAAGCAAGCCTGTCTTTCCAGCAAGCCTTGCTGAATGCCGGCAGCGAAGTCAACGACGCTTTAGTCGCCTGCCAGACAAGCAAGGCCAAGACCCTTTTGTTCGAAAAGCAAATCCAATCCTTGGAAAAAGCATTGGAAAGCACCTCGTTGCTGATGGAACATGGTACGACGACCTATCTGGAAGTGCTGACCGCCCGCCAGTCCTTGTTGAGTGCACAGCTGTCACAAACAGCTAACCGGTTCACCGAGATACAAAGCGTGATCAACCTTTATCAAGCTTTAGGCGGCGGTAGAGAATAAGAAAACATTTTTTATCCATAAAAGCCAAAAACCTTCTAAACCGGACCTTTTACCTATTCCATAGGACCTGTTTCAGAAAAAGTATCCAAACTTCAACGAAACAGGTCCTTTTTTATCAAATGAAAAATAAGCGGAGCCATGACATTGTCTATTCATTTTTTTATACTTTTGTGGGCATAAGACAGAATATACACAACAATGAAAAGTAAAAGTTTAGTTTCTATCGATCAATGCTCCAAAGAGGACATTCTTCGTATTCTGGATAACGCCAGGAAGTTTGAAGCAAATCCGAACCGTAAGGTGCTGGAAGGCAAAGTTGC
>ENA-ORNP01003502-ORNP01003502.1-human-gut-metagenome-genome-assembly--contig:-NODE-3502-length-11040-cov-3.254893_pt1 | contig 11040 bp, 10 predicted proteins | sample MGYA00242119_ERZ509030 | MGnify/ENA primary metagenome ERZ509030 (study PRJEB26280, sample SAMEA2338708) | human gut metagenome | biome: human gut; feature: human-associated habitat; material: faeces...
TAACAGGAAAAACAATACTAGAAGCATTAAATACAGACTTAGTATGTGATGCTATAAATACAGCTATGAGAGAATTATTCTTACAAATAGTATATGGAAGAAGCCAATCTGCATTCTCAGAAGGTGGACTTACAATAGGTGCAGGCCTTGAAGATTTAGGAAAAGGTCACAGATCTCAAATAGGAACAATATACTCAACATCATTAAAAGGACCAAGATATCTAGAAGTTACAGAAGGATATATAACAAGCCAAGCATTAGATAAAGATGATCAAATAATAGGATACAAAGCATTAAACTTTGGAAAAATGATGGACTTTATAAAAGGTGGAATGGATCCTAAAGAGGCTATAGAGAAAGCTACAGGAACATATGGAAGATATGCTGATGCGGTAAAATATATAGACCCAAGACAAGAATAATTATGAGGTATGAAAGGAGCAAAAAATATGGCAGTAACATTTGAAGGTTATGAAAGAAGAATAGATCAAATTATGCCCGTATTAAATAAATATGGAATAAAAGATTTAGAAGAAGCAAGAAAAATTTGTCAAGACAAAGGATTTGATCCAGTTGAAATGGTTAAATCAATTCAACCAATATGTTTTGATAATGCTTGTTGGGCTTACACAGTAGGCGCAGCAATAGCTATAAAGAAAGGTTGTACAAAAGCAGCAGATGCAGCTAAAACAATCGGAGAAGGATTACAATCATTCTGTGTACCAGGTTCAGTTGCAGATGATAGAAAAGTTGGATTAGGACATGGAAACTTAGCTTCAATGCTTTTATCAGAAGAAACAAAATGCTTTGCATTTTTAGCAGGACATGAAAGCTTTGCAGCAGCAGAAGGTGCAATAGGTATTGCAAAATCAGCTAACAAAGTTAGAAAAGAACCATTAAAAGTTATATTAAATGGTTTGGGAAAAGATGCAGCACAAATAATATCAAGATTTAATGGATTTACATATGTAAAAACAGACTTTGATTATTATACAGGAAAATTAACAATAGTAGAAGAAATTCCTTACTCAGATGGAGAAAGAGCAAAAGTAAGATGTTATGGAGCTAACGATGTTCGTGAAGGTGTTGCAATAATGCATCATGAAGATGTAGATGTATCTATAACAGGAAACTCTACAAACCCAACAAGATTCCAACATCCAGTTGCTGGAACATACAAAAAAGAATGCTATGAAAAAGGAAAGAAATACTTCTCAGTTGCATCAGGTGGTGGAACAGGAAGAACACTACACCCAGATAACATGGCTGCAGGACCAGCTTCTTATGGTATGACAGATACAATGGGAAGAATGCATTCAGATGCTCAATTTGCAGGTTCTTCATCAGTACCAGCTCACGTTGATATGATGGGATTAATAGGAATGGGTAACAACCCTATGGTTGGTGCTACAGTTTCAATAGCAGTTGCAGTAGAAGAAGCTATGAAATAGTTGATAATACTGTAATGTAGCAATTATCTAATGTTTATAAAACTATAAAAATAAACTAAAAAATAATAAAAAGTTGTCAACTGTCAACCATTTGTCAACCAAAAAATTGTCCGCTAATTTAGTGGATAATTTTTTTATACAATAAACAAAAAAATGTTCGTAAAAACTATTGACAAATTCAAAAAAGCAATGTAGAATATACACAAAATACGAACATACGTTTATGTAATGAATTGATAGGAGGATAACAAAATGAATATTCTAAAACAAAAAAATAATAATATAATTGATTTGACAAAACCAGTAGAAATAAAAACATATTTAACGGTTAGCGTTTTAGGAAAAAGTTTAAATTTGAATATCGATTTTAAAAATATAAATGTTCCAGAATTAGATATGAATGATAAAGAGGTAAATTTATTTTTGCCAGTAAGATATAAAAAAATAGGGACAGTTGAAATTGTAAGTGAAGCTATAAAAAAGATGTATTCTGAGATTGCAGAAATAGAGATTGCAAATAGTATGGAAAAAATAAGAGTAATGCTAGGTTTTGCACCAGAAGATTATGCTATAAAAAGAATGCCAGATACATTTATAAAAAATGCCAGAAATAAAACAATAATAATAAATCCAGATATTACGAAATATAGTAGAAAAATAATTGAAATGAGTTTGATACAAGCTTTTTGCAAAACAAAACATAAAGAAAACTCAAAAGAATATAAGGGCCTATTAAAAAATGCAATAGAAAAATATGAAAATTATGAGTATAGAATAATTAAGGTATCATAACAATTATACTTTAAATACATTACGAGAGTAAATTGCTAAAATAAAAAATGTTTCTGCTACGTAATAAGGCAGGATATTAAATCCTGCCTTATGTATTCTATCTTTTCCAAAATAAAATATATAAAACGAACTTAAAATCCTGTCTAATAATAATAGCCAATAATTAATTGTAAATAATTAATCACTAAAAATTAATAATAATTTAACTAATTAAAAACTAAAACTATTTCATTTGGCTTTCAGCTTGTTGTATTAACTTCTTAACCATGTTTCCACCAATTCTACCAGCGTCTCTTGCAGATATATCACCGTTGTATCCATCTTTTAGATTTACTCCAACTTCGCTAGCAACTTCGTATTTGAATTTGTTTAATGCATCAGCAGCTTCTGGAACTACTTTGTAATTGCTATTGCTTGATGAATGTGCCATAATTTTCACCTCCTAGTGAGTATTTAAAAAGCGTATGTGCTCTTTACAGTATATATAATGCCTCAAATTTTCAAAAATAAACTGGAAATTTTATGAAAGAAAAATAAAAAAATGTTTAAAAAGATAAAAACTATGTTATAATATTGCTGTTAAACCGTAGAAAAATTTTAAAAACTTAATTTAAAGTATTATAAATATGTCTTAAATTATATATTTTTGAAAGAATAGAAAGGAAATTAATATGTATAAATTAGTAGCAATAGATTTAGATGGAACTTTATTAAATTCATATGGAGAAGTATCAGAGAAAAATAAAGAAGCAATACAAACAGCAAAAAATAAAGGTGCAGAAATAGTAATTGCATCTGGACGACCAATTTCATCTGCAAGAAGTTATGCATATGAAGTTGGAGCGGATAATTATATAATTTGTGGAAATGGTTCTGTATTATATGATATGAAAAATGAACAAATAATATACGATAAATTTATAGAAAGACAAAAAGCTTTACAGATTATTAAAATTTGTGAAGAAAATAGTATATTTTTTAATATATATACAGAAAAATTAACAATTTCAAAATCACTAAATTATAATATTTTATTTTACAATAATGAAAATAAAAATGTTCCAGAGGATAAGAAAACCAACATAAAAATAATAGATAATATATATAAATATGTTGAAGAAAATCCAGATTTACAAGTTCTAAAAATTACTGTTTGCGATGAAAGCAAAATAATTTTTGATAGTATAATTAGAAAACTAAGAGAAGTAAAGAATGTAGATGTACTTGATTTACAACATATGGCTAGAAAGTATATTAAGCTTGGCACAGAAGAAAAGAAAGTTGAATATTATTATACAGAAATAACTAGCAAGGATGTTGATAAATGGGGAGCTATTGAAAAATTAGCTGATAGATTGCAAATAAATAAAGAAGAAATAATGGCAATTGGCGATAATATGAATGATAAAAGAATGGTTGAAAATGCTGGGCTTGGAGTTATGATGGAGAATTGTGCTCCATATATGAAAGAGTTTGCAGATGTGATTGTTAAAGATAATAATAATGATGGTGTTGCTGAAGCAATAGAAAAATACGTATTAAGTGAAGAATAATACTAAAAATGAATTCATAATGTAATGGAAAAATGTATTCTTAAAAGAAATATCTATTGGAAGGATAATATAGAATAAAAGCAAATAAAATGCACAAAATAACTAAAAGAGGTGCATTTTATGTTTAAAGAGAAAAATATTGAAAATAGAAAATTAAGAAATTCACAAAAACAAAATTCTGATATTATAAAAACAGAAGGTTTATATAAAAATGATAGTAGTTCAGATGAATCCAATAATTTTCATTTAGAAGAATTACTAGGAGGAGAGGGAACAACAAAATATGGAGAATTTGTTTCTTCATATTTTGCGTGGATTGGACTTAATAGGCAAAAAAATAGGGCAGATGAGTTAAATGAGATGACCAGAAAAAATAAATATACGTCTAAAAAATATTAAGTTTATAAATAATGATGTTAACAGATTAATTAACAAAAGAAAAATATAAAAATAAAATGTAAAAGCAAAAGAAAAATCAAAAATTTAAAATTTAAACCAGCATCATATTAAGGTCAATTGAAAAAAATATAAAAATTAAGACCAATTGGAAATAAAAATTATAAAAAAGCTATTGACATAAAAAATAATGGTGCTATAATAAGAATGTAGGTCAAAGAAAGTCAAAGTTAAAAAACAATTGAAAGTCAAAAACGAAACAACGATTGAAAGCAAAATTTAATATGATATGAAAATAGTAATATAAATAGAAAAGAGGCGGTAAAAGGTGAGAATATCAGATATGATAGAAGATTTTATAAAGGATTTATTTGATGATGAAGATAGTATTGAAATACAAAGAAACGATTTAGCAGAAAAGTTCAACTGTGTGCCATCTCAAATAAATTATGTAATATCTACAAGGTTTAAACCTACACAAGGTTATTATGTTGAAAGCAGACGTGGTGGTGGAGGACATATTACAATTACTAAAGTAAACATTACAAAAAGCAATTATTTAATGCATATAATATCAAGTATGGGAGATGCTGTAACGGCTCAAGAAGTTAGCATATTTATTAGTAATTTTTTATCATATGATATGGTTACTAAAAATGAGGCAAAACTTTTAAAGGTTGCAACTAGTGACAATGTTCTCACTGTAGATCCAAAAGAAAAAGATAAATTAAGAGCTAACATATTTAAAAATATGTTATTAAATCTTGTTGAAGATTAACTAAAAGATTACAGAAGAAAAGTGTATTTTAGCAAAAGCATTAAATTATGTTTATGATAAAAGCTAGAATATTAAAAGAAAAAAATTAAATTATAACAGTAAAAAGGTAATGAAAAACTGTTAAAAAGACGACTAAAAATAAAATCTATTATAGGAGGATGATTATTATGGTATGTCAAAATTGTGGAAAAAATGAAGCTAGTGTTAAATATACTCAAATTGTTAATGGAGTAAAGAAAGAGATGGTATTATGCGAAGAATGTGCTGAAAAGATGGGAATATCAAATTTTAAGGTTAATATGCCAATCCATTTTTCAAATTTCTTTGATGATTTGTTTGATGATGAACAATTATTACCAAGTTTTATGAAGGAGAATAGCAATACGTGTACAAACTGTGGAGAAGAGTATGATAACTTTATAAAAACAGGATTATTAGGATGCGCTGATTGCTACGATATGTTTGAAGATAAAATTGACCAGGTTTTAAAAAATATGCAGGGAAGTATAGAACATGTTGGAAGAAAACCTTTAAACATTGAAGAAAAAATGAAAAATACTGGTGAAAATAAGGCTAATGTAAATTCTCAAAATTCTAAAGCTGAAAAAGATAAAAAAGTAAGTCAAGTTGATGAGTTGGAGTCTTTGAAAAGAAAATTAAATGTTGCAATACAAGAAGAAAGATACGAAGACGCAGCAAAAATAAGAGATAAAATTAAAGACATTGAAAAGAAAAATGCAAAATAATAGAAAGAAAAAATTAGTCAATTTGAAATTATTAATGGAGAAGGGAAGTAGTAAAATGTCTAATTGGTATTTACAAAATGGAAAAGATTCTGATGTAGTAATTAGTACAAGAGTAAGGCTTGCACGTAATATTAAGAATTTTAATTTTGAGAATAAATGCTCAAAAGATGATAAAAAGCACATATTAGAAAAAATAGAAGGCGTTCTTCCAAGTATTGGATACGATTTAAAATTATTAAGATTAAAAGACATGGATAACCTAACAAAACAATCTTTAGTCGAAAAACATATTATCAGTCCAGAGTTTGCAAGTAGCAAAGATGAGAATTGTGCAATTCTTATAAATGATGAAGAAAATATTTGCATAATGATAAATGAAGAAGACCATTTAAGAATGCAACTTTTCGGAGAAGGAATTGCAATAGAAGAGTTAATGAATCTTGCAATTGAAATTGACCAAAAACTAGAAAGATTAGTGGATTATGCGTTTAGTGAAAAATATGGATATTTAACAGCATGCCCTACTAATGTTGGTACAGGTCTTAGAGTTTCTGTAATGGTTCATTTACCAGGACTTGCGGAGACTGGTAACTTAAATAAAATACTTCATATTGTAAATAATTTTGGAATGAGCGTAAGGGGAGTCTATGGAGAAGGAAGCCAAAGCATGGGAAACATGTACCAAATTTCTAACAATCAGACTTTAGGGCTTACAGAACAAGAAATTGTAAAAAATATGAAGCTTATAACAGATAAGATTATAGAACAAGAAAGAGTAGCAAGAAAATATTTGGGAAAGAATCAAATTGGACTTGCTGATAAAGTGTACAGGGCCTTCGGTATATTAGAAAATGCCAGAATTTTATCGAGTAATGAATGCATAGATTTGTTATCCGATGTAAAACTTGGTACAGATATGGGGATAATAAGTGAATTAGATGATACAAAAATAAAAAAATTATTCTTATATACGAAACCAGCAAATTTACAGAAGTACTATGGAAAAGTAATGAATTCTAATGAAAGAGACTTAAAGAGGACAGATATTATTAGAAAAATTGTAACAGAATAAATATAAAAAAGCTAGGTTGAAAAGCAATTATAATTTTGGCTACGTCAAATACTATTTCAAACGTAATTACATGTAAAAAGTATATGCTTATTACATTTGAAACTCATTTTAATTGCCAAAATTCAATACTTTTTCAACCTAATGTATGAATGAAAGGAAAGTGGTGAATTATGGAATATAAATTTACAAATAGTGCAGAAAATGCTCTAGAAATTGCGAACGATTTAGCTGCAAAGCTAGGGCATAATTATATAGGCACCGAGCATATTTTATATGGTTTGGTAGAAGAAGGAACTGGTGTTGCAAGCAAAGTTCTTGCAAACCAAGGCGTTACTGCAGAAGCTGTTTTAAAGGAAATTGAAGAACTTATAGGTGTAAGTGAAAATGCTCCAATTGTAAATGCAGATAGTATTGGGCTTACGCCAAGAAGCAAAAGAATAATTGAAAATTCTTTTATAGAAGCACGTAGATTTAACAGTGAATATATTGGAACTGAGCATATTCTTAGTGGAATTATGCGCGAGGGCGATAGTGTAGCTGTTAGAATAATGATGGATTTGAATGTAAATCCAAAAAAGTTGTACAATGAACTTGTGAAAATGATTAATGAAACAAAAGGTCAGGAATCTGAGAGCAAGAGGACAAGCAATGGTGGAAGTTATAATTCTACTCCAACTTTGAACCAATATGGTAGTGATTTAACTAAAAAGGCAAGAGAAGGAAAGCTTGACCCAGTTATAGGAAGAAGAACTGAGATTGATAGAGTTATTCAAATTTTATCAAGAAGAAGCAAGAATAACCCTTGTTTGATAGGTGAACCAGGTGTTGGTAAAACTGCAATAGCTGAAGGGTTAGCAGAAAAAATAGTTGAAGGTGATGTGCCAGAAACTTTAAGAAATAAGAGAGTTGTAAGCATAGATATATCTGGAATGATAGCTGGTGCAAAATATAGAGGAGATTTTGAGGAAAGAATAAAGAAATCTCTTGATGAAGTAAAAAAAGCCGGAGATGTAATTCTATTTATAGATGAAATTCATACGATTGTAGGCGCTGGCTCTGCAGAAGGTGCTGTTGATGCAGCAAATATTTTAAAACCACTTCTTGCAAGAGGAGAAATTCAAGTTGTTGGAGCAACTACAACAAACGAATACAGAAAATACATTGAGAAAGATGCAGCTCTTGAAAGAAGGTTTAGCCCAGTAATGGTAAACGAGCCATCTGAAGAAGATGCAATCAAAATATTAGAAGGGTTAAGAGATAAATATGAGGCTCATCATAATGTAAAAATTACTGATGAAGCAATAAAATCAGCTGTTGAACTTTCTACAAGATATGTTAATGATAGATATTTACCAGATAAGGCGATAGATTTAATTGATGAGGCTGCGTCAAAAGTTAAGATGCAGACATATACGAAACCTGAATCGATAAGAAACTTAGAAGATGAAATCGAGAAGGTTCGTAAAGAGAAAGAAGAAGCTATTACAACACAGAATTTCGAGAAAGCAGCAAAGCTAAGAGATGAAGAAAAAAATAAGAGACAGGAATTAGAAGATGCTCAAAATAAATGGAAAGAGGGCAATACTAAAAAAGTAATGACTCTAAAACAAGAAGATATTGCAGGGGTAATATCAACTTGGACAGGTATTCCAGTAAGCAAAATATCTGAAACTGAAAATGAAAAATTAAGACACCTAGAAGACAACTTGCATAAAAGAGTTGTCGGACAAGATGAAGCTGTTTCGGCTGTTGCAAAGGCTATAAGAAGAGGAAGAGTTGGATTAAAAGATCCAAACAGACCAATAGGTTCATTCTTATTCTTAGGACCAACTGGTGTTGGTAAAACAGAGCTTGCAAAAGCCTTGGCAGAAGCATTGTTTGGCAACGAAAATAGCATGATAAGAGTTGATATGTCTGAGTTTATGGAACCACACTCTGTTGCTAAATTAATAGGTGCTCCTCCAGGATATGTTGGATATGACGAAGGTGGCCAATTAACAGAAAAAATTAGAAGAAGACCATATTCTGTAATCCTATTTGATGAGGTTGAAAAGGCACACCCAGATGTAATGAATATGTTATTACAAATTCTTGAAGATGGAAGATTAACGGATGCTCAAGGCAGAACCGTAAACTTTAAAAATACCGTAATAATAATGACATCAAATGTCGGCGCAAAATTAATAACAGACAAAAATAAACTAGGATTTGCTGGTGGAAATGCCGAAGAAAACAAGAATCAAGAATATGAGACGATAAAGAAAGAAGTAATGGGAGAATTGAAAAAACAATTCAGACCAGAACTTATAAACCGTATTGACGACATAATAGTATTCCACAAGCTAGAAGACGAGGAAATCAAGAAAATAATTGATATAATGTTAGTACAAGTTCAAAACAGATTAAGCACACAAAATATAAAAATAGACATAGACCAATCTGTAAAAGACTTAATTGCTAAGAAAGGCGTAGACACAAATTATGGTGCAAGACCACTAAGACGTGCTATACAAAATATGCTAGAAGATAAAATTGCAGAAGCAATACTAGATGGCGTGATAAAACCAAAGAAAAAAGCAAAAGCAGTTGTAAAAGACGATAAAATTGTAATTGAATAAAAATAAATAAGGGAAACAGAACACAATCTGCTTCCCTTATTATTTGTAAGATGATTTAGGCTACAATTTTCATATAAGTATATGAATAAGAATTCTGTGAAAATTAGCGTTGAAACGTTTGTGATTTTGTGATAGGATATTTTTAATAAAATCTCGCCACAAAAGGGGCGTCCCTAATGGGCGAAGGATAAGGTGATAATGATGAATGAAAATATTAATTTAAATGCTTTAAAGCAAGGCTCTGCTACTCCAGAAAATTCTAAATGGAAGCAAATGATTGCAAGAAAAAAGCCATTGTATAAGGCTAATACAGAGATAAGGTCTGAGTTTGAAAGAGATTATACTAGAATAATTTATTCTAATGCGTTTAAAAGAATGAAACATAAAACTCAAGTGTTTTTTTCACCAACAAATGACCACATTTGTACTAGAATAGAGCATGTAAATTATGTTGAATCTATTAGTTATGGTTTAGCAAAAGCGCTTGGGTTAAATATAGAGCTTACTAAAACCATTGCTATTGCTCACGATTTGGGGCATAGCCCGTTCGGACATGCTGGGGAGAGGGTACTAAATAAAGTTTTACTAAATGAAACTGGAAAAACTTTTTGGCATGAAAGAAATGGTTTAAATTTTGTTGATAATATTGAATTGCTAACAAATGTTAACAACGAAGAAAAAAATCTAAACTTAACATATGCAGTAAGAGATGGTATTATATCTCACTGTGGTGAAATTGATGAAATTTCTTTAAAACCTAGAACTGAATTTATCGATTTAGAAAAAGATTATATTAAACTTAACCAATATTCTCCATATACTTGGGAGGGTTGTGTTGTTAAAATTTCCGATAAAATCTCTTATTTAGGCAGAGATATAGAAGATGCCATTTCTATGGGAATACTAGATAGTAATTTAAACGAATTATATGATTTATTAGAACAACCTAGAAGTGCTAATTTAAATAATACTAATATTATAGGTGATTTAATAGCTGATTTATGTTTAAATTCATCTGCAAATGAAGGTTTAAAGTTCTCTACTGCTACATTTGAAAAAATAAAAAGATTAAAGCAATTTAATTACAAGTATATTTATAAGCACAAATGTATGAACCCTTCAGAAAGATATTTTAGTCTTGTGCTAAATGAAATATTTAATACTTTAAATGAATGTTATGATGGTATGAATACTTTAGAAAAATTAAACAGTATTAAACCATTTTATACTAAAGTAATAGATACTTTTATAAAGTGGATTTCTTGCTATTGGAATATAGAAACAGATAGAACTCATTTAAAAAATAAAATTTTATATGATATGAATAATATTAAAGATTATCAAACAGCTATTATTACATACATTTCTGGTATGACAGATAGTTATGCAATAGAAACATATAATGACATTGTAAAATATTAGGGATTTTAGCAATGTCCCTTTTTCCCTATATTTCCTTTTTTAGACGCACTAAAAACTTGGCGGTAGAAAAAACATCTACTGCCAAGTTTTTTTAATCTAATAAACTATTTAAGTATTCTATATATGTCCTTTGTATTCTAGAATCGTTACAAACTATGTAAATTTTATCTATATCAGTATTTCTAAAAAAGTTATTTATTATACCATCTATT
>ENA-ORNP01003508-ORNP01003508.1-human-gut-metagenome-genome-assembly--contig:-NODE-3508-length-11021-cov-4.157304_pt1 | contig 11021 bp, 7 predicted proteins | sample MGYA00242119_ERZ509030 | MGnify/ENA primary metagenome ERZ509030 (study PRJEB26280, sample SAMEA2338708) | human gut metagenome | biome: human gut; feature: human-associated habitat; material: faeces...
TGCGATAGTTTTTATATCATAATAATTTTCTTCTTGTGGTAAACGCATTCTCATTTTTTTTGCATCACTGTCTGTTGGCTTGCTTGTATAGCAGTACTTATCAACTGTTGCTTTAATTTTAGTTGCTAAATCTTTAGTATTAAAGAATACTGCATAATTATCTGCTGAATCAGCAACCATTTTAAATGTCATTTTCCAAGAAGCTGCGCGATAAATAGGATTTCCTTCACTATCATTTTCTGTAGTATAGTTAGCAGCAACATATTCCTTAGTAACAATATCTTGTTTATATGCTTGACCATTATCATCAATATTAACAGAGCCATCACGCATATATGAAGGTAAGTTTAAAGTTTGATCTTTTGTTGTTTCTGTTGTTCCTGTAAGAGGTGCTAAAGTAACGTTTAATGCTGATTCTGGATTAACAACTGTAACAGTATTACCTGTAACTGTTACATCACGGGAAGCAGCAAACCAAGCAACTGTGCTAGAAGCAGCAGCAACTGTGGAAATAGTTAATAATGCAACGGCTGGGAAAATAATTCTTGATTTTTTCATTTTAATTTTTCCTTTTCAATATCATATTTGCTTATTACGCAAAAAAAATTCAACTTGCATCCTTTAAGCATAATTGAATCGATGATAGATAATACAATTTATATATTAATTTCGCTTGGGACATAGAAATTAATACTCCATTGCTGTTTTATGGTACTAAGTTTTTCGACATTTGTCAACAAAATATCCATTTTTTTATTTTATTTGAACTAAGAAAGTAATTATATTTGCGTGTATTTAATCTTAAAACATTATATATATGAAAAAAATTATCATTCCATTATCTCTTATTCTATGTGCTGTGAGTGGAATATGGACCTACTTTTGTAATAGTTGTAGCGTAAGCCTTAATGCCTTAGGAGATGAAGTGGAAGTAGAACATAAATGCTCATCCACTAAATGAAAAGGATTGCCGTTTTAGGGGGATATTTAGTGGCGTTGCTGATTCTATTTATTAGATGTACCCCGAAAGACAACAAGCCGATAACGTATAACGATGAAGTGTTTACGAGGTGTGACACCACCCCGGCAACGGTATTAGCCAAAGGCTTGCCCATCCATTATCCGGCTTCAATGTTCACCATGGACAGTATCATCGGCATCGTGGATTTCCAAGCGTCGGACTTCTTTATCCATCTCTATAACGAAAAAGGACAAGCTATCGGCAATATGGTCCGGAAAGGCCGTGGTTTCGGAGAAATCACCGACTACAACGATTTTATCGTCAAAAAAGAGGAAGGTCTCGTGTCTTTCTACTCTCTGGGGAAAATCATAGAATATGACGTACTTGCCTATCTTTCGGATTCCACATCCTACATCAAAGAATATCCGCTCCCCGCAGAAGTTTATCAAAAAAGCAGTTTTTACCATAATGCAGTAAGGACAAAATCAGGAAAATACCTTCTCATTGAATCATTCGATGAGAACCGTCTTGTGACTGTGAACGGCAAAACGTACAACGTTTACAAAACATATCCTAACATATCGGGTGAAGGAACAGAAAAGGATGCGGCCATCTTCCGCTATGCCTCCAAGATGGCGATAAAAGGAGACTACAGCCGTATTGCCTTCGGAACTTACATCGGTGGTGTATTGGACATCCTGCAAATAGATGATACGCTCGGCATTTCCCCTGTAAAGACGCTCGGTATCTACAAACCAGTATACGCCAAAGTAAAAAACAGTCCGGATGCCATTACGTGGGGGGATGAAACGCCTATCGGTTTTGAGGCCATGGATGCCTCGGATCGATACCTGTATACCCTACTCAACGGAACATTGGGTAAAAACCTGAAAGCCAAAGATGCTATCAATAACCCGCCTTTTACGGAAAAGATATCCATATTCGATTGGAACGGGCATGATGTCAAACAAACCTACACAGGCAAGAAACTAATGGGCCTGACGAACAAAGGGGACAGTATTTGCTATGCAGTGGCTTATGACGACAACTATTCGCTTCTGAAGATAGAACCGTTCAAATGATTCCATGCATATCATAAGAAGGAGGTTTAAAGCCTCTTTTTTCTTTTAAAATGATTGCACGGAACCGAAGAAAACACTACCTTTGCTTCATCACCAAACAAGGAAAAACATGGAAAGAGACGAATATACAGACCGTTACGTAAACCCCTATACCGACTTTGGATTCAAAAAGCTTTTCGGCACAGAGATGAACAAGGAGCTGCTTATCAGCTTTATCAACAGTTTGCTGAGCGGTAAGGAGCAAATACGCGACCTCACTTACCTCAACACCGAAAACCTCGGCATCAGCGAGGCAGACCGCAAGGCTGTGTTCGACGTCTACTGCGAGACCGACAGCGGGGAAAAGATATTAGTGGAAATGCAGCGCGGACAGCAACTGTTCTTCAAGGAAAGGAGCTTGTACTACGCTTCCTTCCCCATACAGCAGCAGGGAAAGCGCGGCGATTGGGATTACCAACTCAAGGCCGTGTACGTCATCGCCATACTGAATTTCGTGTTCGACTACACCCACGACGGGTACTTCCACCACGAAGTGCAGTTGACCGACAGCAAGACCCGGGAAGTGTTCTACGACAAGCTGACGTTCATCTATCTGGAAATGCCCAAGTTCAACAAGAAAGAAGAAGAACTTGACAGTATGTTCGACAAATGGCTCTTCGTACTACGCAACCTCACGCGGCTGATGGAAAAGCCCGCTACGCTACAGGAACGCGTCTTTACCCGGTTCTTCGAGGCAGCAGAAATAGCGAAGTTCACCGTAGAGGAATACCACCACTACGAAACGAGCCTGAAAGTATACCGCGACTGGAGAAACACCATTGACTTCGCCGTTCAAAAAGCCACAAAGGAAGGAGAACAAAAAGGGATACAAATAGGGATGCAGGAAGGAATACAAAAAGGAATGCAAGAAGGAATAGAAAAGGGTATAGAAAAAGGGAAAGAAGAAGAAAAGCTAAACATAGCCAGACAGATGAAAGCCAATGGCATACCAACCCATACGATAGCAGCCTGTACAGGATTGGATACGGAAGAAATCAATCGTCTATAATCGGATTGGAGGAACAAATCATCCTCCCAACCCTATTAAGACACCCGTTTCAATACGAAATCCAAGTACAAACGTAAGGCTTCACCTACGGCTTCGTTTCCATCAGAACCTATCAAACCGACTGCTTGTTCATGAAATTCATCCATTTTACGACGGGCATACTCTATACCGCCCGACTGTTTGGTAAAGTTCACTAAAGCCGAGATTTCTTCTTCTGTGGCCCTACCCGCACGTACTTTCAACGCTGTCTCATGCCACGTCTCTGCGCCGGGCTGAAGTACGGCATGCACCACCGGAAGAGTAAGCTTACCTTCTTTCATGTCATTTCCCGTAGGTTTACCTACTTCAGCATCATAATAGTCGAATACATCGTCACGAATCTGAAAACAGATACCTACGTAAGTGCCGAACTCACCTAAACGACGGATTTCATCTTCCGACGCCCCTGATAACAAAGCACCGACTTCGGCACATACGGCAAACAAAGAAGCTGTTTTACGCCGAATCACGTTGAAATACTGATTTTCGCTGATTTCATCGGACTTCACGTTGGACAACTGCTGCAATTCCCCGTCGGAAAGCGTCTGCCCCAAACGAGCGACCAAACCTACGACCCTCAGGTCACCGGCCATGGCCGCATGCTTCAAAGCCGTAGACAAGAGATAATCGCCCACCAAGACGGCAGCCTTATTATCCAAAAGGGCATTCACAGAGGATTGTCCCCTACGTACGCCACTCTCGTCTACCACATCATCATGCACCAGACTTGCCGTATGCAACATCTCCAAACTCACGGCAGCATGCAATACGGAATCATTGATTTCACCGTACTTTTTTGCAGCCAACAAAGTCAAAATCGGACGCATCAACTTCCCCTTACGGCTCAACACATGCCGCAAGGCTATCATGAGAAGAGGATTCTGGTGCTGCAGAGTAATACCGAAAAGCGACTCGAAATCTTTCATTTCACGCTCCACCGGTTTCCGGATTTGAGTTAATACGTCCATATAATCAGATGATTTCGGAGTACAAAATTACATAAAAATCAAAAGCCACTCATATTTTTTACGTAAATTTACGGAGAAAATCATAATAATGTATGGACAGACTTTTTTTACTCGATGCCTACGCGCTCATTTACAGAGCTTACTACGCATTCATCAAAAGCCCCCGCATCAATTCGAAAGGGCTTAATACATCAGCCATCTTGGGCTTTGTCAACACATTGGAGGAGGTGCTCAACAAAGAGCATCCTTCGCATATCGGTGTAGCTTTTGACCCTGCAGGTCCCACTTTCCGCCACGAAGCCTATCCCGAATACAAAGCACAACGGGAAGAAACACCGGAAGCCATCCGCACCGCCGTACCTATTATAAAAGATATTATACGGGCTTACCGTATCCCCATCCTCGAAGTCGCCGGATTTGAAGCTGACGACGTAATCGGCACTTTGTCCACACAAGCTGCCGCACACGAGAACTTGGAAACTTACATGATGACACCCGACAAAGACTACGGCCAATTAGTCAATGAGAGGGTTAAGATGTACCGTCCGAAATTCGGAGACAAGGATTTTGAAATCATGGGGGTAAAAGAGGTCACCGAGAAATTCGACATCTCTTCTCCGATGCAGGTCATTGATATTCTCGGACTGATGGGAGACTCGTCCGACAATATTCCGGGTTGTCCCGGTGTGGGCGGAAAAACCGCATCCAAACTCGTCAACCAATTCGGTAGCATCGAAAATCTGTTGGAACATACGGACGAACTGAAAGGCAGTTTAAAAACCAAAGTGGAAACCCACCGCGATACGATTGCTTTTTCTAAGTTCCTGGCCACCATCAAAACGGACGTGCCCATTACGCTCGACCTGGAGGCACTCACCACAAAAGAGCCGGACGCAGAAGCCTTGCAACGTTTATTCGAAGATTTAGAGTTCCGGACTTTACTGGAACGAAAGTTCTCCAAAAAGCAACCCACCGCAGAACCGGGCTTTTTCCAAGGCTCTCTCTTTGCAGAATTTGCGGACGAATCCCCGGAAGCAAGCAAATATTCAAATCTCAGCAAGTACAAAAAGGAGGGTTTCGACTACCAACTCATTGAAACCAAAGAAGATAGACAGAGGATTATTGACTTATTCGTTACAAAAGATTTTCTCAGTCTAGACACGGAGACCACCGGAACCGACCCCATCAGTGCCAAATTGGTGGGATTGAGCTTTAGTGTCGAGGAAAATCAGGCCTTTTACGTACCGATTCCACAAGACTTTGAAGAAGCGCAAAAGATAGTTAATGAATTCAAATCACTCTATGAAGACGAGCGGATACTCAAAATCGGGCAGAACATCAAATATGATTTGATGGTACTGCAAAACTACGGTATTACATTGAAAGGCGAAATCTTCGACACCATGATTGCACATTACCTTTTGCAACCGGAATTACGTCATGGCATGGACTATTTGGCCGAAGTCTACCTGAACTACCAGACCATCCATATCGAAGAACTTATCGGACCGAAAGGAAAGAACCAGAAGAACATGGCAGACCTTCCTCCGTCGCAAGTATATGAATACGCATGCGAAGATGCCGACATTACCTTGAAACTGAAAAACGTGTTTGAACCGAAGTTAAAGGAGGAAGGATGTTATGACCTGTTCCGCGAAGTAGAAATGCCGCTCATGCCGGTATTGGCTTGGATGGAACGCAACGGAGTGTGCATCGACACCGAAGCGTTGAAGGAAACTTCTGCGCTCTACACCAAAGAAATGAACCGCTTGGAAGAAGAGATACACGCTCTGGCCGGTGAACCGTTCAACATAGCCTCTCCCAAACAAGTAGGCGAAGTCTTGTTTGAAAAACTAAAAATAAGCGAAAAGCCCAAGAAAACCAAAACAGGACAATATGTCACCTCGGAAGAAGTATTGGAAACATTACGCACGCGTCATCCCATCGTGGAAAAAATCCTGGAACACCGAGGACTGAAAAAACTGTTGGGCACATACATCGATGCCTTGCCCAAGCTTATCAATCCCGAAACCGGACATATCCACACCTCCTTCAATCAAACCATTACCACGACCGGACGGTTGAGCAGCAGTAACCCGAACCTGCAAAACATCCCTGTACGCAACGAGGAAGGCAAAGAAATCCGTAAGGCTTTTATCCCGGAAGCGGGGTGTGAATTCTTCTCGGCCGACTATTCCCAAATCGAACTGCGTATCATGGCCCATTTGAGCGGCGACCCGCACATGATAGAGGCTTTCCGCGAAGGGCACGACATCCATGCCGCCACTGCCGCAAAGATTTACAAAAAGCCATTGGAAGAAGTTACCCGCGAAGAACGAAGCAAGGCCAAAACAGCCAATTTCGGCATCATATACGGTATCACCGTATTCGGATTGGCCGAACGGATGAACGTCAGCCGTGCGGAAGCCAAAGAGTTGATTGACGGCTATTTCATCACGTATCCCAAAGTGAAGGAATACATGCAGAAGAGCATTGAAACAGCGCGTGAAAAGGGATATACCGAAACCATTTACCATCGTAAATGCTATCTGCGCGACATCAACAGCCACAACGCGGTGGTGCGCGGTTATGCCGAACGCAACGCCATCAATGCCCCGATACAGGGCAGCGCGGCGGACATCATCAAAATTGCCATGATAGCCATTTACCGCCGCTTCCGGGAGGAGCATTTGCGTTCCAAAATGATTTTACAAGTACACGACGAATTGAACTTCAGCGTCTATCCGGAAGAAAAAGAACGCGTGCAGCAAATCGTCATCGAAGAAATGGAACGCGCCTACGCCATGCAAGTCCCGCTCGAAGCCGATTACGGTTGGGGAAGGAACTGGTTGGAAGCACATTGAGGCACTGGAAAACGTTGCCGGCAAGTTCCAAAACCGTCCGCTGCAAAACGGGAAACCGCCGCACAGAGAACGGAAAATCACTTGCCGCAGAACGGAAAATCGTTCGCCTGAGATTGAAAAATCGTTTGGCGCAGAACGAAAAAGATTTCCCACATAGCGGATTTATTCTTAATTTTGCACCTAATTAAATAAGGTAATTGATAAAAACAAAATAAACTATGGCTTTAAAAGCAGGTATAGTAGGTTTGCCCAACGTGGGCAAGTCTACCCTTTTCAACTGTCTGTCGAGTGCCAAGGCACAGGCTGCAAACTTTCCGTTCTGTACCATTGATGCACAAATGGGACAAATCACCGTGCCGGACGAACGTCTGAACAAACTGGCGGAATTGGTCCACCCCGGGCGTATCGTTCCGGCCACATGCGACATCGTGGATATAGCCGGACTGGTGAAGGGAGCCAGCAAAGGAGAAGGTCTGGGCAACCAGTTCCTCGGCAATATCCGTGAGACCGACGCCATCATCCACGTATTACGCTGCTTCGACAACGACAACATCGTGCACGTGGACGGGTCGGTAGACCCCGTGCGCGACAAGGAAATCATCGACACGGAACTACAGCTCAAGGACTTGGAAACTATTGAAAACCGCATCAAACGCGTGGAAAAAGTGGCCAAAGTGGGCGGCGACAAACAAGCCAAATTAGAATACGACGTGTTGTTGCAATACAAAGCGGCTTTGGAACAAGGCAAATCGGCACGCACCGTCGCCTTTGAAAGCGAAGACGAACAGCAGGCGGCCAAAAACCTCTTCCTGCTCACGGCCAAACCGGTGCTCTACGTCTGCAATGTGGACGACACCTCTGCCGCCCACGGTAACGCACACGTGGATGCCGTACGCGAAGCCATCAAGGACGAAAATGCCGAACTGCTCATCATCTCCGCCCAGACGGAGGCCGACATTGCCGAACTGGAAAGCTACGAGGAAAAACAGATGTTCCTGGAAGACATGGGGTTGAAGGAATCAGGATGCGACCGGCTCATCAAAGCCATCTACCATCTGTTGGACTTGCAGACGTTCATCACGGCCGGAGAGATGGAAGTGAAAGCCTGGACCTTCCGCAAGGGATGGAAAGCCCCGCAGTGTGCCGGCGTCATCCACACGGACTTTGAAAAAGGCTTTATCCGCGCGGAAGTCATCAAATACGATGATTACATCCGTTACGGCTCGGAAGCCGCCGTACGCGAAGCCGGCAAGATGGGAGTGGAAGGAAAAGACTATGTGGTGCAGGACGGCGACATCATGCACTTCCGTTTCAACGTATGACCGCTATGGACAACCTGTTATTTATCACGTGGAATCCCGACCTGTTCGCTTTCCACCTCGGCGGATTCGGCGTGCGCTGGTATTCGCTATGTTGGTGCTTCGCCCTGTTGGCAGCCTACGTATTGGTGCAACGCCTGTATCGGCAACAGCACATCGCCGACAAACTGTTCGACCCGTTGTTCTTCTATTGTTTCGTGGGCATCCTCGTAGGCGCCCGTCTGGGGCACTGCCTGTTCTACGAACCGGGCTACTTCCTCGCCCACCCCTTGGAAATGATCCTGCCCATGCGGCAGACGGCCAACGGTTGGACGTTCACCGGTTACGCCGGACTGGCCAGCCACGGCGGTACGATAGGCTTGATGCTTGCCCTTTGGCTTTACGTCAGGAAAACGAAACTGAATATCATGCGTGTACTGGACAACATTGCCATCGCCACTCCAGCCAGTGCCATGTTCATCCGTCTGGGCAACCTGATGAACTCGGAAATCATCGGCAAACCGACCGACGTGCCTTGGGCTTTCGTCTTCGAGCGCGTCGACATGCTGCCACGCCATCCCGGCCAGCTCTATGAAGCCATTTGCTATTTCGTATTTCTCATTGCCGGATACGTGCTTTACCATAAATATCCGCAGAAAGTCGGTACGGGCTTCTATTTCGGTTTCTGCCTGACCACCATCTTCACGGCCCGTTTCTTCATCGAATACACCAAAGAGGTGCAAGAAGCATGGGAAGCCGCCATGCCCATCAACATGGGCCAGATACTGAGCATCCCCTTCGTCCTGTTGGGAGCCTATTGCATGGCAGGCGGCAAACTCTGCAAGAAACTGGCCGAGAAACGTTAATCCGACAAGACGAATGCCTACCCTTTCCTTAGGAATAAGAATCACGGCATTCTGTATATTATGCAGACTGACGGCTTCATGCGAATAGGAAAACAAGCTATTCGCCTACGAATCCAAGGACGGACAAAAGGGAGTGATACGCATGGAACGCATCCACAACAGCCTGTATGTCCTGCATCACCTAATAGGCGGGATAGGGCAATCCTCATGGGAACTTTCCTATCCCGTTTACCGTTTCGATTGTGGTGACCTGACTGGTGACAGTTGTCCTGAAATAGCCGTAGGTGTCATCAAGACCACGCGTCACGATCCTACCCGGGACAAACGCCTGTTCCTCTTCAAACTCTACCAAGGGCGGCAAGGACTGGCCGACACCTACCAGGCACTCCGCGCATCCGGCATCACCCCCCTGGGCTACGGGCATTCCACGGAAGAACAGCTTTCCCCTGCCATCATACGAAAAAAGGGTGTCAAAGCGGCTGTCTTCAACGCCGTGCTCTTCCCGCTTGAAAACTGGCAGCATGCGGAAGGCCAGCCGGATGTATGCCGTCCTTCCATCGACCGGCTTGCAGGCCGCATCCGGCAATACAAGGCGGAGCATCCTTCGTCGTTCATCGTCGCCGTCCTGCACTGGGGCACGGAATTCCAGCCCCATCCCCACGTACAGCAACGTTACTACGCCCACAAACTGATGCAAGCCGGGACGGATGCCATCGTCAGGCACCATCCGCACGTCGTGCAACCCTTGGAACACATCGGCACCCACCCCGTATTCTACAGCCTCGGCAATTTCGTGTTCGACCAAAGCCACCCCGACTGCCGGAAAGCCTCGATGGCCCTCCTGCGCTTCAAAGCCTCCGAAGTGCAAGCATGGGTCATTCCTGTAAAAATCCGGCAATGCAGGCCTCATATCATAGAAACTGTTAAGAAGTTCGACGTAAAAGCCAACCCATAACAACATATTTCTTCCGTGAGGCTGTTTTTTTCATCGCAAAGAATAAAATTCAGTCGGAAAACAAACCCTAATTATAAGAAATTCGTATCTTTACCTCCTGAATCATTACCTCATACACCATGAAGAAAATTATCTTTTCACTATTACTTTCCACGGCAACCATCGCCTTTTCCTATGCCCAAGAAGAAAATTGGATAGACATAACCGAAGATTATATACAAAATCCAAGATTCGACGGCAACAGCAACACCGGCTGGACCTATACGAGCGATGCTTCGAGCCAACAACTGACATATGAAGCCATGGAGTTCTGGAACGGCACCTTCGACATCCACCAGACCATAACAGTCCCCAACGGTAAATACCTCATCTCCGTACAAGCCTATTTCCGCAACAAAGACAATGATACCGGATACAAAGAGTACAGCAACGGCACGGAAAACATTACCGGCTATTTGTATGCCAACAACGACCGCATACAAATAGCCAGCATATATTCCGAATCCCTGGACAATAACTACGCAAACGGATGCTGGAATCCCGGAAGATGGGGGCAAACACGGTATTATCCGAATAACATGCAAAGCGGAACATACATGTTCGGGCAAGGCATGTATGAGAACGAGTTGGTCACCACCGTGACAGACGGGACATTAAAATTCGGATTGGTCAATGAGGCCTGGGTGGCCAACAACTGGTGCCTGTTCGACAATTTCAAATTAAAATATTGGGGCACGGTGGTCAACATCTCTAAAATCAACCTCTTCACCGAAACATTGCAACTCGTGGCTGGAGAAACACAAGAGTTGTCTTACACACTCGAACCAGAAAATCCCACTTATAAACGTCTTAAATGGACCAGCAGTGACGAAAATGTGGCTACAGTAGACCAACAAGGACTCATTACCGGCGTAAATACCGGTACGGCTGTCATTACGGC
>ENA-ORNP01003512-ORNP01003512.1-human-gut-metagenome-genome-assembly--contig:-NODE-3512-length-11013-cov-2.469976_pt1 | contig 11013 bp, 7 predicted proteins | sample MGYA00242119_ERZ509030 | MGnify/ENA primary metagenome ERZ509030 (study PRJEB26280, sample SAMEA2338708) | human gut metagenome | biome: human gut; feature: human-associated habitat; material: faeces...
GTAGAAGATATTATTGACTCCGGACGTACTCTGGCATACCTGATCGAGGTATTAAAGCAGAGAGGACCGAAGGATATCCGTCTGTGTACCCTTCTTGACAAGCCGGAGCGCCGTGTGAAGAAGCAGGTGACTGTAGATTATACATGTTTTACTATCCCGGATGAGTTTGTAGTAGGTTATGGTCTGGATTATGACCAGAAATACCGCAACCTGCCATACATCGGCGTGGTAGAGCACAGGAAGTAACCATCGGGACGAGTGCTGAAAGTAGCACTCGCCCTCCCATTTCAACAACATTTTTAAGGAGGAAATTCGTTGAGACAGCAACAGACATTCAGAGGTTTTATGTTTATCATCCTGATGCTGTTCCTTCTGATGCTTGCATTGCGTTTTCCGTATGCAAGACAGGCAGAGGCGGTGACAGCCCAGGAATTTACCCAGGTTCTGGAAAGCGGAAGCGTGACAGATGCAGTGATCAGTCCAAATCCACAGACACCAAGCGGATATGTGACAGTTACACTGGCAAATGGCCAGACAGTCCGCCAGAACGTATCTGACGTAAAAGATGCAGAGCAGCTTTTAAAGGACAATAACATTGATTATTCCATGGAGGAAGTACCTCAGGAGAATACACTTCTTACTGTGGTAATGCCTTTCATGCTTTCAATCGTTGTAGTAGTTGTAATCGTTACTATGATGAACCGTGGGGCAGCAGGAGGCGGTTCAAATGCCAGAATGATGAATTTTGGCAGAAGCCGTGCAAAGCTCAGCCGTGACAGCAAGGTGAATTTCACCAATGTAGCTGGTCTGGAAGAGGAAAAAGAAGAAAATAGCAGAAGAAAAGGCGCTTGAAGACGAATTAGAAGAGGAACTGGACAATGAGCTGGGCGAGCCGGAAATGACGACAGCAGATGTATCGGAAGACGAAACAAAGGATGTTGAAAAAGAACAAAACTATCATCTGAAAAGAAAGAAAAAATAGAAAGGACCGGTGAAAATGAGATTCAGTGATCTGCTGACGATGAGCGTCAACAACCTGTTTCGCAGAAAGCTCCGTACCTTTCTGACGGTTCTGGGAGTCGTGATTGGTACGGCATCGATCGTTGTCATGGTTTCCATCGGAATAGGACTGAAAGAATTTACCATCAAACAGTATTCTTCCTATGGAAGCCTGACCGCGATTCAGGTGTATAATTATGACAATGGAAATTCCGGCGATAAGAAAAATCCAGAGGACAGCTTCATGACGGATGAGACGATGAAGACATTTGAGAAGATTCCGCATGTGACAAGTGCTTATCCGGATCTGAACCTGAATGTGATTATGCGTCAGGGTGTCTACGAGGGAAATGTGCAGCTGCATGGGATCCCCTTGGGAGCAATGAAGAATATCAAGCTGGGGGAAGGAAGTCTGCCGACTGCCGAAACGAAGGATATGGAGATGGTGGTCGGAAACATGGTCGCGCAGAATTTCAGCAACGCTAAGACGGGAAAAGGCTATTGGGACACCGGAGAGATGCCGGATATCGATTTTATCAATAAGCCGATGTTCACGATCTTTGACACGGATGCCTACTATCAGTCTAAGAGCAATTCCGGCGGTGATGACGGCAGCCACAAGGGCAGCCGCCGCTTCAATGATGGTCGTAATATCCATGATGTGCTCCTTCCTTTACTCCACGATTTCCCAGTCGTCGGCCAGCATATCCGCCTGGCTTGCAAGCCATCCCATTTGCACGCCGGAAGTGCCGCAGAATGCGATAGCCTTGTTCCCAATGGCCGCGTGCTCGGCATTGACGATTGTGCCAGCCGGGGACGTGTAACTGATGGCAGAGGCCAGCTCAATGTGCTGGTTCTTTCCGTTCCAGCCCGCCCGTCTGCACTTCTTCCCCTTCTTCATGGCCTCGATAGCCAGCCCGAAGTTCATACTGTCGATGGGGCGGTACGCCGCCTCGAACACGGCCTTGGGGCTGAAACTCTCGTAGCCGTCCGGGTAGCGGACCTTATAGCCATCCTCCACGGGGTCCATGCTCTTGGGGGTGGGCTGGCCCTCCTCGTAGACCCTGCCGCCCTTGCGAATGGCGGGGACCGCCTCAATGATTTTCGTGCCGATATAGGTTTTCATTTCGATTTCCTCCTTTAGCAATCTCGTTTTATTTTCTTCTCCGGTGCGTTGCTCTTGCCGAACACCACCCCGTCGTTGTGCTCGAAGATGTTTTCCACCACCTTGAGGACGTTCACGCCCAGGATGGTCTCGATGGCCTGCTCGGACAGGTCCACCACCGGGAACACTTGGCCCAGGCGCACCGTGGCGTACAGGGCGATGAGGTAGGACATCGTGACCCACCCCAGCGCGGCGATCTGCGTTGTCACGAACAGCCGCCGCGTGGTCGTCTTAATGTTCTTCATCTCGTACCGCCTCCAGATGGTCAATGCGGTGGTGTGCGGACTTGGCGCTGGCCTCCACGGCAGCCAGACGGCCCTCCACCGCTGTGTTGGTCTTGCGCTGCTCTCGCTGTTCCGTCTTGATCTCGTCCGTGTTGGACTTGATGTACCCCAGCTCTGTCAAAACGGTGCCGAGCTGTTGGCCGTTGCTCCTGTCGTCTTTCCCCTTGTTGCGGGAGAAGGTGGCATAACTGATGACAGCACCCAGCACCGTGCATACCAGTCCCACAATGATGTTCCACTCCATTGGTATCACCTGCCTTTCCCATTGAGCATATCAAAGCCCCGCATCCTTTTCGCCCCGAAGCAGATAAAAATTTGAAAGAGAGGGATTGCCCTATGAGCCTAAAGGGAACAGAAATGACAAATGAAGAATACTTGAAAATTCGCGCTTCACTCCTTGAGAAAGAAATCGCAGAGCAGGGGAAGCAGCAGCGGAAATATGTCTTGCAGCGCAATATTGCCCTGGTCCTCTGCGCCGTTTTCTTTGCCATAGCGCTGCTCTTTGCTACGCGGCCCGCCTCGGCAGCTCCGGCGGCAAAGGCGGCGGTGGTGAGCGCCCAGCGGGCGGAGGAAGTGGTAGCAAGTGCTAACAGCGATAAGTACCACCGGCTCACCTGCGATTATGCGGACAACATCCTGGAGGAAAACAAGGTCTACTATAAAACGCCCGCAGACGCGGAGCGGGACGACAAATACGCCTGCTCCGTATGCAGGCCGTGAGGAGGAATAGATGTGAAAAAATGTATACTATACATGAAAGTCGTGTTGTTTTTTGTCGTAGCTGCCCTGGTCTGCCTTTGTATTTCCTGGGTTGGAGATGTTTTCCGGGCGGCATCATATCTTCCTTGGTATAAACTGGTTGGTACTGCTGCGTTGTTGTTTGCGGTCGTCGCAATAGCGATATTGAGCATTCATGCTGATAGAAATGATGCAGAGCGGAAAAAGCGGAGGATGGTAATAGAAACAGAATTTGAATGGGGCGGAGAACTGGACAAATATTTCCGTTCACGCGGGATAGACACGGACGCAGACAAGGCCGATTTTGTAGAGCGTGCGGCTACGGCGGCAGCGTTTGAAGAAAACAAGAAGGGCTGGGATTAACTCCCGGCCCTTCTTTCTTTACCATTCGCTGGTGTAGACGGTCCCCCAGAGGAAAGCCCGCTGCTCGTCGGTCAGGCCGGAGAAGTCCTCCAGCCATTCCCGCACATGGTCGCTCTTGGCCTCGCCCTTCACGGTCTTGCCGTCTGCGTCCTTGGTCCCTTCCATCTCGTTGTAGGCGGTGTGGAACAGGACGTACTCCCAGGGTTCGATGCCCTGGGCCTCTGCGTCGTCGGCCTGGGCCATCCACTTGGTGCTGACCTCGTACTGCCCGTCGGAATGGTCCGCCAGGGCGCTCTTTTCGGCCAGATCATAGGCCGCCTTTAGCACCTTGTCGCGGGTCTCGTCGTCCATTCCCCGGAAGATGGGGCTGCTCGCCAGGTCGTCGGCCATGCTGCGGTAGTCGTTGGCCCGCTGGTCGGAGTATGCCCGGTAGGCGCTGCTCCCCAGGTCGTCCGCGCCGAAGGTCTCCTCCTTCTCCTTGACCGGGGCGTATTTGTCCCTGCTGCCGATAAGGTCCCGCGCCCTCTGGGGCAGGGTGTAGTCCGGGTCCTTCTCAACGGCCTTGTTGTAGCGGCTCCGCATGGCGCTGTCGATGCTTGCGCCGTCCACGCCCATGCTGTTCATCAGGTCGTCCCTGATGTGCTGGTAGGTGTCCATGTCGCCCTGCTCCAGCGCCCGGTACAGAATGGCGTAATAGCGGTTCTTGTTGCCGGTATTGGAGATGTTGTAGATAGCCTTTTCCATCTCGTACTGGAGCGGGATGTTGCCGGTCTCCACCGCCGCCGTCCGTACTGCCGCCCAGGTGTCCCGCATCAAATTTGATGCGGGGACGCCGAACAGTTTTGCCACGGATGCAGCCAGGCTCTTAATGGCATAGACCGTCGTTTTCTTTCCGCCGTTTGCGCTGCTGATGAACAGCTTGGAGGCGTCAACGATGTCCGAAATAACCTCCATGTCCGTGCGGGCCACACTGTACCCCTGTGCCAGGGACACCACATCCTTGACAAAGGGGATTTGCCCCAATGGATTGTTGTTGCTGCCCACATTGCCGCTCAACAGGATGTTGGTCAAATAGTCCCGGAAGGTCTCCTCGTCTCCGGTCACCCCGGTAAACGCCGTCCGGAAGCGCTCCCAGTATTTCTTGTCCTCGTCATCGTCGCGCATGGCGTCGATAAGGCTCTGGGCCAGAGCGTTGACCACGTTCGTCACCACCAGGGCCGTGGCCGCCCGGCCCATCGTCTTGATGGCCTTGCCGCGCTTCTGGCTGTTCTGCTCGTAGCGCACCTGGTCATAGGTCCGCATCAGCAGGTTGAGGCTCATGATAGGCTCGCCCATGAAACTGGTCGCCTGCTTCACCACCGCGTTGCTGGAGCGCATGATGTTGGACCGCTGGAGAACGCCGTCTACCACCTGGGTCTGGTCGATGACTTCCGCGAACAGCTTTGCCGTCTGCCGGTAGAATGCCTCGCTGCCCTTGGTGAGGCCCTGGTGTTCCCGCGCCGTGGCCCACTCGCAGGCGTTCCACAGCTTACCCCAGGTCACGGCGTCCGCCGCGCCCGCAGGGGCGGAAAGGGCGTCGTTCAGCTTCCGCACGTTCGTCCGGTTGTCGAACAGCGTCTCGGTCATCTTGTAGGGGCTGGAGATGTCGAAGCCGCCCGCATCCTTCCGCATGGCGATGGGGGAGTATTGCAGAGCTTTCTTCCATCCGCTGCCCCGCGTAACGCCTCTTGCAAGCCCCCGCGCCATGTCCTGGGGGTCCAATACCGCCGCCGCCCGGAAGAACGCCGTGGGCTGCTGGATGACCACGCGGATGTTCGCGCCCACGGCTGCGCCCTTGAAGCCGCCGATGGTCTTTCCGGCGATGTCCCACATGGGGCTGTCGCCGGGGGCGTTGATGCCGTTCTGGATGTCCTCCATCAGTCGGTTCCAGTATTCCTGGCTGCCGGGGCCGCCCACGCGGTCCAGCAGGCCCTTGATGGTCTTGCCGGTTGGGTTGCCCTCCTCGTCCCGGAACTGGTAGTTGAACAGGCGGTTGATGTCCTCCATCGTGCAGAGCCAGGAGGCATAGTCCGTCATGTCGGAGGCGTGGTTGGCAAAGGTGGTGAAGATACCCGCCAGGTCCAGGGCGTTGCTCGCGTGGGGCATCGTGGTCTTTGCCATGCCTATGTTCTTAATGGAGCGGGTGTTGTTTCCGCCCTTTTCGATGTTGCTGTGCAGGCCCTCCTTGGCCGATTTGATGGGCCAGTAGTCGCTCTCGGTGAACTTCTTGTAACCATAGGCTTCCATGCTGGCCTTGTTGCCGTAGTCGGCCAGCACGCCACGGGTCAGTCCTTGCAGGCCGTCCGCGATCTTCACCTGCTCCGGTGTCAGCGTCCCGGTGATGTTCGCCAGGTCGCCCTCCGTCAGGCGGATGCTGTCCGTGCCGCGCCGGATTTGCGAGGTTTTGATCTCTGGCTGCACCACGCCGCCCTTGAGCAGATGGTCGTGGGCCTGCTTGCGCTTCACCAGCTCGTACAGCTCCATCACCTGGGCCGTGGAAAGGGTCAGTTTCTCGCCTCGCTCCGTGGTGAAGGTATGCGTGGTCGCCTCCAGCTTCTTCACCGTCTTGGGGTCCACAATCTTGCGGACCTCCTCGGCCACATGGTCCACCATGAGCTGCTGCTGGTCCTGCGCGTCCCGCAGCATCCGGTAGACCGCCTTGCCCGCCTCTCCGTAATGGGAGAAGAAGGTGTACGGGGTCTCCAGGTCAATGAGGGCGTGGTTGCGGGTCAGGCTGTTCTTGGCCCGGCGGCTGCTGGTCCCGATGGAGAGAGCCTGCGCCCAGTCCGCCGTCCTGGCGTACTTGGCCTTGGACAGGACTTTCCCCGCCGTGTTCACGCTGTGCTCCACGGCCTTGACCACCTGCCAAACGGTTTGAAGCTGCGCCACGCTCATGTCGGCCAGCTTGGTGTCCTTCATGGCGATGACCGCATCAAAGCCGCCCTTGATGCCGTCGGCGTCGCTGCCCAGCAGGGAGGGGTCAATGACCATATCCCCGCCCTCGGCCACGATTTTGGCGTACTGCTCCTTGAGGGCGCGGAACGCCTCGGTTCGCTTGGTGGGGGTGCCGCTGCCATCCTTCACCCGCTTGCCGTTCTCGTCGAGGGTGTACTGGCTCTCCTGGTTGATGCTCTCCAGCATAGCGGCCACGCTTCCGCGCATGGCCTCCGGGATGTGGTGCTGGTCGCTGGGGCGGAGGAGTTTCTGGGACAGAGCGCTTGCATGGCGGGTGATTTTGGCTCGCAGCTCACGGGCCGCCCGGCGTTCCCGGCCCGCCGCGTCCTTGGCCGCATAGCGGTCTTTCAGAGCACCCATCTGCCGCTCGCGGGCCTCCCGCTCCTTGGCGATGGCGTTCTGTACCCGCTGCCGGTTTTGCTCCCGCAGTTCCGCCAGGCGGGTGGTGTACTGCTCCCGCACCTTCTGGACCTGCTCCCGGCCCTTGGCCTTGGCGTTCTCCAGCTTCAATGCCTGCCGGTCCGCAAAGGTCTTTCGCGTCTGGGGCAGGTCGAAGAAGGTCTCCATGATCTCGTTTGCCGCGCCGGTCACGGCCTGGTCCATGTAGTGGGAGAAGGGGTTGTACTCGTTGATCTCGCTGATGCCGTCCAGCACTTCCACGATGTGGAGGAGCTGGTCCGTTGGGTGGGTCTGCTCCTGCTCGCTGAAAAACTCCGGCCAGCGGGAGGAAAGCTCCTGGTACACCTGGTCGATGTTGGTGTGGCCCTCGCTGCCCAGGTTCAGCCGTCCGAACTGCCGCTTGCAGAAATCGCCATAGTCCGCGATGTCCCCGTGGTACTCCTTACCGTAGATGATCTTGGTCGTCCGCAGGTAGTCCCGCAGGTCGCTGTACGCATCGTACATATCGCTGTCCACGGCCACCGCGTTGCTCACCAGGGTTTCCGCGATGTCCTCCGCCCGGCGGCGAGCCTCGGTGTAGGTCAGCTCGTCCTTGCCGTCGTAGCCGCTGGCGATGTAGTCATAGAGGCTCTGGAGGTCTCCCTGGATGTCCTTCACCGCGATGTCGGCCCCGTAGTTCTGGATAAGCTGTTTCGCGGCGGCGGTCACGGCCTTTTTGTCCGTGGTCACGCGCTGGGTCCGCCGGGTCTGGCCCTGCCAGTAGTCCCGGCTCTCCTGGAGCTTCCCGTTTCGGCGCTGGATGGCGATATAGTCCTTCATCTGCTCCCGCAGCAGTCGGTTCTCCTCCTGCAAGGAGGCAACACTCTTGCTTTCCGTCCCGGCCTTGAGGGAGAAGCGGGCGTCGTCCACGCTGTTGATCTTGGCAAGGCGGTCCGCGTCGTCTCCGGTCTTGTATTCCAGCATCCGCACACCGGCCTGCTCCAGACCGTCCCGCAGTTTCTTGCTGCTGTCATCGGGGATGACGGCGGCCAGCACTTCGTCGAAGCCGACGGCCCGCTGGGGCTTGGCCTCAAAGTAGCCGGTGGGCATTTCCGCCGCCGCCTGGTAGACGGCCTGGATGTCCTGGGCCGTCTGGCTGCTGATTTTGTACCCCTCCTTGGAGAAGGCCCGCATGATAGCGTCCACCGTCCTCTTGCCCTTGGACGTTTCCATCAGGATGCTGCCGATGATGTCGCTCTCGACGAAGGAATTGTCGGAATGAGCCTTGTTTCCCTGCTTGATCTTCGTGATGATGCTGCCGATCTGGTCATCAATGGCCTGGAGCTTTGCTTCATACTCGGCCCCCTCGTCCATGCCCAGCCGCCCGCTGTCCGCCTTGATCTCCTGGATGCTGCGGTATTCCGGCGTCGCCACGGATTGCAGGGTCTTGGCGCTTGCGCCCCAGGTGTTGCCGCCGCGCTCCTCCTGGCCCTCCTTCATCGCCTTGACGATGTTCTCCAGGGTGTAGGCATAGTGGAGCTGCGAGAAGCTGCGGAGATTGCCGGAGGGGGTGTAGGGGTCCTTGCCATTGTAGATGCCCGCCTCGCCCAGCAGGCCGTCCAGCTTCCCGGCAATCCACTCCTCAACGGCGTGGTCATCCACGGCGCTGCGCAGCGCGTCAGAGGTAGCCATCCGGTCAATTTCGCCCTTGGTCGCGCCGCCGTCCTGGTACATATCCCATGCGTGGTGAACGATGTCCTCCAGGGTGAAGATGGAAACGCCGTCCATGGAATTGTCGATGCGGGTCTGCCGTCTTTCGTTGATCTCCGCGTCGGTCCAATGCCTCTTGACGGCCATTCTGCGGAGCATGGGTTCGCCCCGTTCCCGGTAGTAGTCCCGGAGAATGTCGCGGATGGCCTCGGCATTCTCGCCCAGGGCGTCCTTCACGCTCTCGCCGGTCTCCAGGTTGGCCTCGATTTCAGCCAGCGTGTTCACGCCCAGGCGGTCAACCACCTTTTGCAGGGTGTCGTTACCGAACTTGTCCCACACCTTGTCCATCTTCACCGGCTCCAGGCTCTTGCCCTGGTCTGCCAGATAGGCCGCCCGCACCGTGTCTGTGGAGGCCAGCTTCTCCGCCAGCTCTGCCGTGCTCCTGGTGCTGGTGTCGTCGATGCCCATAGAGCGCAGGGCGGCGCTGTTCCCGAAGATGCCCCCGGCCACGGAGACATCCCCGGCCAGCCGGTGCAGCTCGTGCTCCACCTGGGATGCCTTTTTGCTGTTCACGGGGTAATCTACTCGCGGAGCTGTCGGTGTCCAGGCGTCGCCGCCGTACACCTTGTTGGCGCGGAATAGCTGCGGGTCGATGGTGTCCTTGCTGAACACAAGGGAGATGGGGCCGTACTTGGTGTGCCCGTCCCTGGCTTTTACAATGGCGATGGAGGGCATGGGCAGGCCGCCCAGCTTGATGGCAGCCAGGATGCTGTTCTCGTCCTTGTTGTGCAGGGCCAGCAGCTTGTCCGTCTCCTCCACCGGGGCCTTGAGAGAGAATTTCGTCTCTTTCTGATTGGCGGCCTTGAAGCGCTCGTGCAGCTCGCCCAACTCCTTGGCGTATGCGTCGAAGTCATGGAACACATGGGCCGCAGGACCGTCCACGAACATATCTGCTTTGCCCACCGCGATATGCCCGTACATCGTCGCGTTGAACTCGTCATAGAGGCGGGCCGGGTCTGCATTTTCCAGCGTGGTATGCTGATGCTCTGCCACATGGTTCAGCAGCACACGGGTCATCCCGTCGCTCATATTCAGCATCGTTGGCGTCCGTTCCACAAAGTCCAGGTAAGGCTTGTAGCCTACCTGCCGCATCACATGAGTGACCTCGTGGGGGGCAAACATTCCCCGGTTCTTCTCCGGCAGGGTCTCCCGGAAGAAGATTTGCCCATCGGCAGAGAACGCCGGGGTGCTGCCCTTGTTCTTGGCCCATGCCGCATCCGCCACAACAAAGCTCGGCACGCCGTAGTCCACCGCCGTCCGCTGCTCTGCGTAGGCCACGCTGCCCTTGGCCGGTTCCACCGTGTGGCCCTCCGCCCAGGAGCGCACGGGTTTGGCCCCGAAAGACGGGTTTACTCCTCCGTGTCGTCCAGAAGCAGCAGAAAGCTCTCTGCGAACTCGTCCATCTTGGCCTTTTCCTTCTCGGTCAGCGCTCTGCCCATATCCTTCTCGGCTGCCTGCGCCAGGTCTGCCGCCAGTTTCGCTTTCTTTTCCATCCTTGCCGTCCTCCTTCAAAGAATTTCTTGTTGCGGCCATTGTATCATTGCCGCCCTCTCCTTGCAAGGTCTTTGCCTGCCGGGCTGCCGCCTCCAAGGCTGCCGTCAGCTTCCCCTCGGCGGTCTGGGCCTTTTTCTTCTCGGCCCCAGTCAGCTTATCAATGAGGGAGCGGATAGCGTCCCGGACCTTTTGCAGCAGCGTCCGGTCATCCCGGTGCCGCTCGATGAAGTCATCCAGCACCTTGCCGTCGTCAATGAGGCGGCCCGCATAGTCCGCCGCCACCTCGTCCATGGCCTGCTCATAGGTCAGCTCCACGCCCTGCGCGGCGTAGCTGTCGATGCGCTTCTGGATGCTGTCCTGCTCCTCCTGTGCCACGATGTCCCGGAACGTCCGGTACTCCGTGGGGGCAAGCTCCTGCATCCGGTGGGTCATCTCGTGGCCCACAATAGCCAGTACAGGGTTTTCATTGTTCCGTTCCACCAGCACCGTGCTGCCGCTGATCTGGGCATTGGCCGTTCCGCCGCGCACGCTGTCCACGAACTGCACCCGCACGCCCAGGGCCTTGGCAACTCTGTTGACCTTGGCCGCCGTCTCGGCGGTCAGATAGACGCGGCTCTCACCGTTAGCGTCCAGAATGGCACGGCCCTGCTTGTCCTGCAACGGCCTGCCGCTCTCCACGGCCTGCTTCACAAAGTCGTCATACACGAGACCGCTGTCCTCTCCGGCCACCTTGGCATACTTGGCCGCCTGCTGTTCACGCTGGAGGGAGAGGGCGGCGTCGTTCTGTCCGGCGGAGTAGGCCGCGAAGCGCTGGGCCTCCGTCAGGCG
>ENA-ORNP01003513-ORNP01003513.1-human-gut-metagenome-genome-assembly--contig:-NODE-3513-length-11008-cov-12.367388_pt1 | contig 11008 bp, 9 predicted proteins | sample MGYA00242119_ERZ509030 | MGnify/ENA primary metagenome ERZ509030 (study PRJEB26280, sample SAMEA2338708) | human gut metagenome | biome: human gut; feature: human-associated habitat; material: faeces...
AGGGTTCTGCTGCCTTATGCAAGAAATAAAAAATGGAATTGATAGAACCCACCTTTATTATATCCGGATATTTCTCTGCATACTCACGAATAATGGCTGCCGTATTATCTGTCGAAGCATCATCATGCACTATGGCTTCAAAGCGAAAATCCGTTTTTTGCATCACGAATCCATCCAAGCATTGGCGGATAAACCGCTCGTGATTATATGCAAAACAACGTATTGAAACTTTTATCTTATCCATTGTTCTGTTATTGTCTTGTCATGAAGAATTTCTCTCCATTCGTACTCTTTACCGCAAAACCGGCTTTCTCGTAGATCTTCATTGCGCGTTCGTTAGAGACGCGTACTTCTAACGAAACAGGTTTCTGCTGACCATCCGCGTAACGGCAAACGCTATCCATCAACTGGCAAGCTATTCCTTTTTGCCTTTGCGCCGCACTGACACATACATACGTGATATATATAGCCAATGGATTTTCGTAAAAAGCTACGACACCGACAATGTCTTCATCGTTTTCTGCAATTTCAAAATGGGCATTGTCTGATAATTTACGGCAGTAATCTTCAACGTCTACCGTTTTTGCCAAACGCTCAGCAAACGCGGCATCCAATGAAAACAATAAAGCACGAACTTCTTCCCGCGCCAAACGCTTTCTTGATATCTTAAACATCCGAATTCCTATACTAATCCAAAATTACGTCCACCTCTTCTTCCATTCTTTCGCAATACCGATTCATCTGCTCTGTATCGTCAAAATGAAGAAACAGGATGCCGAGCGCCTTGCCCGCGCCGTCAAACACCTCAACCCGGTCGCCGGGTTTCTTATAGAGCACCTTGCGATAGACATGCGGGACAAGCTCATCGGAGAGCTCTATTCCTTGGAATGTCCCTTCCGCATAACTGTGCAGGACGTATGTTACGAAACAGCCTACCCTCCGCTCTATGTGGAAGTGTGGGGCATCCCCCATGGCCACGGCGATGTTGGCTTTGACCAAATCTACGCCGAACACGTCCGAAAGCTGAATGGGGATCATGTTCCCTCCGGCACGGGGACCGACTTCAAGGAAATGCACTTTCTCTTCCTCGTCAAGGAGTATTTCGATGTTCAGTTCGCCGAAACGGATGCCGAGACGGGTGACAAGGCGCTGCAAAGCTTCATGGATACGGTCTGTGGCGACCTTGCTCAGGCCTCCGGGATATCTTTCGCCTATCGGCACAAGTCCTTTCCCGCGTTCTCCCCTCAGACAGGTCATTTCGCCGAACAACACGATTTTCCCGTCGAGAACAAAGATGTCGCCACCCACCACGTCGGGAAAACCGCGGTGGATAAACTCTTCGGCAATCAGCACTTTGTTGTGGGAATAGCGTTCCGCTGCTTTTATCGCCTCTTCAAGGCCGAACGTGCTTTCGAGCTTCGTGACGCCTTTCGAACCGGACGAATCGGTAGGCTTGACCACGATGGGGAATCTGAACCCCTTGACAGCATCTTCAACTCCACGGATCTCGTCGGACGGGCTGAACGTGTGGAAACGCGGGCACGCGAAGCCTTGTTCCTGCAAAAAACGTCGGAATTCATGTTTTACGCCCAAAATCCTGACTGCTTCCGGCGGGTTCGTGGGAAGTCCCAAACGGTCGGCCACGAGAGCGGCGGGCAATGCTGCCGGGTCGGAGGCATAAGCCAAAATACCGTCGACCTGTTCGGCTTTCGCGATTTCGTAGACGGCCTCCACGTCGGTCGTGCTCGCATTGTAATACTTGTCCGCCACATATTGCCCGGGATTGTCCGGAAGGTAGTCGCAAAGCACGGTGTAATACCCCATCTCCTTCGCGCTCCTGATAGCTACGACCTGTTGGGCGGAACCGCCCAACAACAACAATTTCTTTTGCCCCGTCATCGGTTTAACCGTTCTTTGAAAAACGCCCCACCTGGTTTGTCGAATATCGGGCCATCAGCCTCTATGCCCACCAGTGAAGAAAGCGAGTTGATCTCTATGATTTTGACGCGGTCGTCGTTCGTGATGCAGAAATCAATTCCTAAATAAGACAACTGGGGCAGGGTGTCGGCCACGATCCGCGCGGCTTCGACCACCTCGTCCCAATGTGGTATCCGGCCTTTTATCTCTAAGCCGTTGTCCGGATGCGTCCGTATTACTTGATTCGTATCTGTATTCTTATCCAGTATGTTTCCACTTTCGTATGCGCCGTTCTTCACTATGGCCAACACTCCTCCTTGGTCATAATTCTCCACGAACTTAGACCTCTTGGTGCCAAACCTCATGTAGGAGGAAATCTCAGTCAGTTCATTGTTTTTCTTGCGCCCGATGACGTATCGCAGGCAGCCGACCGACTTGTCGCAAAACTTCGCGAACTCGGCGTGCGGCAACAAGTATTCGGTCACCAAGTAACCCTCCATGGCGCTGACGCGGGCCGTGAACGCCGCACGGTCCAGCTTCTCGCCGTTCAGGTAATAGGCTTGCCCGTCATACTCGGCCTTGTAGAAACCTATACCCAGACTTCCTTTCACCAATTTGAGAGCCAGCCGCTTTTTCTCTTGCAGCAAGGCCACGACGCCCTCCACGCCCTTGTTCCTGAACGTGCCGTCCACGTCCATCAGGGGGAGCACCATGCCACGCCCTTCGAGCATGAAGTAATAATCCGGCATGTAACGCCCGGCCTTTGTTCCGTTGAGCACGTATTTCAGCGTCAACTTGTCGTCGATCCAGAAGCTGTATTTCCCGTTGAAGGGGTGCAGGGAGCAATAATCACGCGTGGACAGGTACTGCTTCCGGTTGGCGTCCGTGATGCCGAGGACCGACCAGTCGCTGTAACTCCAACCTTTCAGATGGACGGAGGCTATCTTGAACCAGGAAGCTTTCCGGTGTCTGTAATCTTCCCAGTAAAAGTGGGCAAGTGCCCACCCGCCACGGAACGTCTTCATGCCGTACCACCTGTATACGAACCAGTGGTAAATAAGTTTCCCTATGGAGTTCCTCATATCACACAATCAAGTTTAGAATTCTTTCCACCTCCTCATCCGTCAGACCATAATACATCGGCAGGCAGATGACCTGCTCTGCCATGCGGGTCGCTACCGGCAGGTTGTCGGGATGGGCCGATTCGAGGCCGCGATAGGTGCTGAACGTACTGATCAGCGGGTAGAAGTAGCGGCGGCCGAGCACGTTGCGCTCTTTCATCTTGAAATAGAGTTCGTCGCGGCTCATGCCATATTCCTTTTCATCCACGAAGATGGGGAAGTAGGCGTAGTTGTGGCGCACACCGGGGAGGTCGTCCATGAAGCGGATGCCCCTCACGCCGCGCAGCCCCTCGCGATAGGCCTCGGCCACGTGGCGCCGGCCCTCGATGGCCCGGTCCACCTGGCGGAGGTTCACCAGCCCGTAGGCGGCGCGCACCTCGTCCATCTTGCTGTTGATGCCTGGGGCGACGACCGTAGTCTCGCCCGCGAAACCGAAGTTCTTCAAATAGTCGATGCGGCGCTTCGTCTGTTCGTCGTGCATCACGAGCGCACCACCCTCGATGGTGTTGTAGACCTTGGTCGCGTGGAAGCTGAGCGTCGACAGGTCGCCGGCCTTCAATATGCTCTCGCCGTTTACCTGTACGCCAAAAGCATGGGCGGCGTCGTAGATGACTTTCAGCCCGTAGGTGTCGGCAATTTCCTTTATCCGTATCGTGTCGCAGGGGCGTCCGTACACATGCACCGGCATGATTGCTGTCGTGCGGGGCGTGATGGCGGATTCAATCTTTTCAGGGTCGAGGTTGCAGGTCACGGGGTCGATGTCCACGAACACCGGCTTTATGCCGTTCCACCACAGGGCGTGGGTCGTGGCCACGAAGCTGAACGGCGTGGTGATAACCTCGCCCGTGATGCGCAGGGCCTGCAATGCTGTGATGAGCGGCAACGTGCCATTGGTGAACAGGCTGACAAACGGCACACCAAGGTATTCGCACAGGGCGCGTTCCAATTCCTTGTGATAATGTCCGTTGTTGGTGATCCACTTGCGCTGCCAAATGTCTCGCAAATAGACGTTCAACTCGTCCAGCGACGGCAGCAGGGGTGAAGTCACCGTAATCTGTTTCTCTTCCATATCTGTCAATTATTTCTTTTCTTCCGCACGAGTGCCACGAGTTCGCGCAGTTCGTCAAAACGGAGCAAATAGGCCCCGACTGTATAATAGATGGCACCGGCCACGATGCCGGCCACCAATTGCAACCACAGCGGGCCTGTCCACTGCACGACGCCCCACACGATGACGCCCATCACCAGCGCGTGCACTAAGATGTGGAGCAGGTCGCGCATCTGCGCCCAATAGCCGTATCCGATAAGCTTGCGCGTATAGTAGGTGTTCCAAACCAGCGACAGGAGCGAACCGAATATCCGGCCGTAGCACATGGCCACTATGCCCAACGGAATGGTGGCGCATAATACGATGACACCTTGTATCTTCTTGATAACCTCCAATTTCAGGAAAAAATCCGAACGACCTTTCACTTGCAACAAGTTGAGGTTGATAGCGTGGATGGGGTACCACATCATGGCGAAGCAGACGATCTGCAAGAGGTAGATAGCGCCCTCCCATCTGTCGGTCAGCAGAAGGCGGATCAGCGGGTCGGCCACCGCCGCAAGCCCCACCATCAACGGGAAAACGACGAAAGCCGACAAGCGCAGGAAGCGCTTGTAGATGTCCGCCAGTCGCTCGGGTTCGTTCTGGATGGAGCAGAGAATAGGGAACGTGACACTTTGCAACACGCTCGTTATGTTTGAAGACGGGTATTGCGCCAGTCCGTCGGCACGGGAATACACTCCTAATGTCGACGACGAAAAGCACCGTCCTATAACCAACGTATATACATTGTTGTACACCGTATCCAACAGCCTCGAAGCCAACAACTTGGAGCCAAACGAGAACATCTCGCGAAACGAACGCCACGAGAACACGAGCTTCGGCATCCAACGGACGAAAAACCACAAGAGAACGGTGCGCAGCAAAGACGAGGACACAGACTGCGCCACCAAAGCCCACACGCCATAACCGCGATACGCCATCCACAAGCCCAAGGCTCCCGACAACAAAGTCACCGTCACAGAAACTTTCGCTCCGGTCTTGAAATTGATAGCTATGGAGAGTTTGGCATTCTGGACTCCCGAAAAGGAAGAGAACACAAGTGTCAGCGCGACCACTTTCGTGACGTCCTCCAACAGGGGCGTGCCGTAGAAAGCCGCAATATAGGGAGAGGCCAGCCACAGCACGAGATAGAAGAAAAGACCGACGACGATATTGAAATAGAACACCGTCGAAAAATCCGCGTCCGTGCGGTCCAACTTGCGGACCAGCGCCGTACTAAATCCGCTATCCACAAACGTTTGGGAAATGGCCAGAAAGATGCCAAGCATCGCCACTACGCCATAGTCGGAAGGCAACAGCAGACGGGCAATCAGAATGCTGAAAACGAACTGTATGCCTTGGGTCAGGAATCGGTCGACACTGCTCCACATGACCCCCTTGACCGTCTTTGTCTTTAAGGACGACACGGGTAGTAAATTAAGTTTTACGGGCGATACGCCCATCGTCTTTCAGCCGAGGGGCGGAACTGGCTTACTTGGGCTTCGCCACAACAGGGCGGGAAATTCCCACCTTGTCCAGCAAGACGTGGAGGCCGAAAGCCAACGCTATCGACAAGCTGACGGACAGCAACAGGAGTCCCCAAGGGTTATGGACGTGGTAGTCCAAAAACCACTGCACCCGCTCATGGAGCAGGTAGAGCTCCAACGAGTAGGTTCCCAAGAATGCAAGCCCCGGTAAGGGTAATGACGGCCAGAACCGCACTATGGCCACGACTACGGGGATATACAGCAGGTAGCGCAAGTGCAGGCAGATACCCCACGACGAAAAGAGCCAGACCGCCACCAACGCGCCCGCAGCGAGGATGAGCAAGAGCCACGGCCGGAGTTCCGTCCCCGACCCTTTCGACAAAAATGCGTGGATGCCCAGCAGAAACACCGACAGTCGCAGGTAGAGGAAGCACTGGGGAGCGAAAAAGCCCGACATCTCAACCCCGACGGCCACGGCCACCACCACCGCCGGCACGAAGCGAACCCACTTGTTCCTTTGTGCCAGCTTCACGTAGAAAGGCAGGAGCATGTAGAAACACAGTGTAACGGGAATGTACCAAAAGTCCAGCTGCCCGCCGACGAAGAAGTTCAGCGCAAAGACATCATAGCACAGTGTCGCCCACGTGCCGTCCCCTTTCCATAGGTCATGGTAGGCAAACCACAGGACGGCCACGACGAGGTAGGCCGGGACGACCCGGACAAAACGTTTCCGCAAATACTTTTTCAAGTCAGGCTGACGGCAGAACGAGTTGGCGCACGTGAAACCGGAGAGGAATAGGAATATGTCGACCCCGATGTCGCACAGGTTCTTGAAGAACCCGACCCACACGGGAAGCTCCGGCCAAGTTGTATGGAATGCCATGACCAGGCAGATGGCAAACCCCATAAGCTGTGACTTGCTCCTAAATATGTTTTCGTAAATCCGACTCATGCCGATACATCTAACGTTAACCTTTACGGGATATTTTCTTCTTGCAAGATCTCCCCACCAGCTCGAAAGCGACATGCAGTGGGACGCGAATGAAAAAAAGTGGATTCACTTCCCGCTCCCGACCGGGCAGACGGTGTGCGACGCCGTGTGCACCATCCAAGCCAGGAGGAACGTGAGGGCAAAAGCCGTGAGGAGGTAGGGCCACGCGCCCACGCCGGACGGCAAGAAGCGGTGTGTCAGCATGAAGGCAATGCCCTGACAGAGGTAGATTTCGTAGGACTGGCGGCTGAGCCACGCCAGAGGGCGCCACGCAGACAACCGCTCAGTGCCCACCCGCATGAGGGGCACCGCCACCATGAGCGGCAGGAGAGCGAAAAAGGCTGCATTGGCCCACTCCTTCTTCAACAGGAAGAATGCTCCGGCCACGAGGAGCAATACAGGCACGGCCAGACGGTAGGACCATGGACGGCGCCGGAAGAAAGCCAAAAGCGACACCTCGTGACGGGCGTAAAAAGCTCCGGCGGGGAAAGCCAAAGCGGACAAATACCAGCACCGCTCCCAACCGGCCAGCCCTACGGCTGTCATCCCGGCCAGGGTCCACACGGCCAGCGCCGGCGCCATCCACCGTCCGGACACGAAGCGGGCGCACAGGTAAAAGCCTACGTACAGATAGAGGATGCAGAGCACGTACCATGAGTAAGGCAAGGTGGTGTTTCCCGTGGCCAAGAGCCCCAAGACGGCGTCGGCCGGGTTCCATGCCTGGTTTCCACCTAACAGGAGGAACAGCACGTAGGCCAGCAGCCATGACACAAGGATGCCCCGCACGATACGGCGGGCGAAGAAGCCGGACAGGTAGCTTTGCCCCCGCGACGCCAGCTGACGCGTCAGCCCGAATCCCGAAATGAAGAAGAACAAGGAGACGAGCGATGCGCTCCAACTGTAAACGGGTGTCAGCACGGCGTCGGCCGGTGCGATGTGGCTCAGATGGTGCGCCACGATCAGCACGGCAAGGATGCCTCTGAGGGGCTGTGTCTTGTCCGGTGTGAACGCGGCGAAACGCCCTTTCCCGAACAGCGACGCCACATAAAGCGCAAGGAGCAGGAGGACGAACCACGCCATGGACATGGACGGAGACAGCAGCATTGACATGGGTTAAGGACAGGCGCGTGCGTGGGCCTGGGGCGGATGATGGAGTTTTTTTAAGGTTTTCCGTGTCTGATTACCGTGCAGCCGGGAGGGGATGTCTCGCCGCCCTTCATCGCCGGCCGGCGAGGCGCTGCCAGAACGAGGGCTTCTGGGGGCGGTGCGAGCCGTCGCGCACTTGGTCGAGATACTGTTCGTAGGTCCATCCGTTGTGCACCATCTCGTAGATGGCGCCCCAGTCGGGCAGGCCGCCGGCATTGCGGTCGTCGATAAAGAGGTCTGCATTGACTTTGCGGCAGTAGGGCGTCGGGTCGCCCGAGGCCTCGCCGGGGTGGTTGCTGTTGACGGCATAGAATTCGAGGCCGCGCTTGCGGCAGTACTCGACGGCTTCGTCGAGGAGTTCACCTTCGCGCACGCTCCAGAGGATGAGCAGGTGGCGTTCGGCTTGCAGTTTTTTCAGCGCTGCGATGGCGAAGGGGATTTCCTTGCCTATATAGGGGTATTCGTGCTCGACGATGGTTCCGTCGAAGTCTACGGCGATGGTCATGCTTGTCGGTTTTGGTCTGATAGGTAGGCCGCAAAGTTAGCAATTTTTGTCCATTTGTCCGCCCCGGGCCGTGTTTTCCTCGCCCAGGGTGACAAAAGCGGCCATGAACGGGTGGCGCCGGATGAGGGCCTGGCACTCGTGCGCGAGGCGTCCGTGCTGTCCGGGGGAGAGTTTTCCGCTGGCGGAAAGGGCGGCGAGCACGCCTGCACTGCGGCGGAAGAGGGCGTCGAGGTCTTTGAAGGAACCCACGCGGAGGTCGTGCCAGCACGGGCGGAGGTGCCGCCCCGCTTCGTCGAGGAAGATGAGGGCCACTTTGGCGGCCTCGGCGATGCGGCCCTCACGGGCGTGGCGTTCGGCCAGTTCCACCCACGGGGTCAGCGAGCTGGCCAGGGCCAGCAGGTCCAGCTGGCTTTGCGGACGGAAGAAGCAGCGGCCGACGGCTTCCTGCGTGGGCGTCAGCCCGGCGGTTCCGGCCGTGCCCTCCTGTTGCGAGCGGCGGAGGCTGACGTAGGCTTCGACGTTTTCGAACGTCTCCTTGCAGACGCCGCCGATGGCCACCGTCATGCCTCCGACGGAGGTGACGAGGCACTTGTCGCGCGAGATGCGCACCTGGTAGCCCTCGAAACCGGCGAGCAGCCCCGAGGTGACGCGCACCAAGGGATGGCCCGCAGCATAGTAGCCGAGGGCGTGGGGCATGAAGCGGATGCGTGCCGGCTCGAACTGCGAGAGCTGGATGAAAGCCCGCATCACGCTGTCGGCAATCAAGGCCACGGCGCCTGTCGTACAGTCGGTGGCCAAATGGAAGGCCGGACTGAGACTGCGCAACAAGGCCTCGACTTCGCGCGCATTGCCTTGGACAAAAATAAGACCTGAGATTGTGGGGCGCACTTCTTTCTTGACGCGGCCTTTCACCCGCTTGAACGTCACGCTCCTATGGACAAAGGTGTTGAATTTCTGGTTTAGTTTTGAACGGATTAACTCTACTTTTGTGTAATGGACAAAGAGGTAGCACCATGCGCCTGCCGCTCCGGCTTTCGGGTTAAGCGTTTCTTCCGGCATTGGACTTGCGTCCAATCCGCTACCCGCTCTGCCTCCGACGGCATTAGACAAGGTGTCTGAACTATACAGTGGCATCGACTCCCTTACCTATGGTATGACATGTTACTTCTCTCTTTTCCTTGCGAGAACCGCTGTCTTTTCCTTGCGTTTACCTTCCGTTTTGACACCATACCGGCAATCGTTCCGACTTGTCCGTGATACGATATCTCGCAGCGGCCCTCGTTTCTCTCTTCGGGAGAGACGGATTTCACACTGCAAGGGTAAATAAAAGTTTTTTTCGACAGCTGTTTTTTTAATAGTTTTTTGCGTCTAAGCACGCCTGCCTTTATGTTTTTGCCTGATACGCAAAGCATTAAAACGGAAGCGTGTCTTCCCCTCGCACCGGAAGTGGCGGCGCAACGCCACAGGACACGGTGGAAAGTGAATAACTGACTATAAGTGAGACCTAAAACGAGGCGGGAAGGCACGCGTGGCCTCAATATGCCTGGCAGAAGGCGACGATTTGCCAAACAAGTATCTCCACGGGACGCCTGCCACGATTCCACAGACAAAGGCTGGCACAAACGGGAGGCGAGAGAACTTCGGCATCCCGGACTTTTTGCCGGATAGGCAGAAGAACGTGCACGACGCACGCCATAAATTAGCAAAACACAAAAACAAGCGGACAGCCGTCTTCCCGGCCGGAACGCCTGCCACAGGGGGCACTTCTCCCCGGGCGTCCATCCCGATGTCCGTCTCTCCCGAAGAGACCGATGAGGCCCGTCCGCGCTGCGGCGCGGGTCCTGTCTGCCAGTGCGGAGCGGGGACGTTTTTCCATCATTCTCACGCAAGGAGCCCACACTGCCGGAAACTTCGGCTCCTTTTCTTCCGACCTCCAAGGGACGCGCCTGCCCCGGTTCCAGCCTCCGCCGGAACCGGGGCGGCCTGTGCCGGGGCGGCTGCCCGCTCACGGCCGGCGCTGTCCTCCCTTGAACACATTGAGGCGATAGGTGAACTGCAACATGACATAACTGTACACCTGCTCACGCCACGAGTCGCTGCGCCCTGAGGCGCTGACGCGCTGGCTGACCCCGGTGCGCTGGCCGAGTATGTCATGCAGGCGCAGGCTCAGCGTGGCGGCGTTTTTCGGCAGGAAGTCCTGCGCGATGCGGGCGTTCCAGACGAGCTCGTCGGTGTTCATCGTCCGGTCGTCATATCCCCGCCGGCTTTGCAGCGAGGCGTCGGTCTCGACCGTCATGCGCCAGGGCAGGCGGACCTGTATGCGTGTGCCGAAGTCGTAATGATAGGTGTCGTAGCCCGTGGCAGGGTTCAGTTCGTTGCGCGAGTGGCGGTAGTTCAGTCGCGCATTGAGCTCCACCTCGAGCCAGTCGTTGCGGTAGGTGCCTTTCAGGCGCTGGCGCAGGCCGAGCGTGCGGTTGGTGTTCTTCTGGCTGGCCTGTTGCCCCTGGGTGCGGATGAACCCGGCCGAGTTGCGGCAGTCGGCGTTGCTCTCGCTTTGCAGGCGGAAGCGGCGCTCGCGCCCGAACGTGCTGTGGAAGGTGAGGCCCGCGCCGGCATCCCAGTTGCCGTCGATGTTTTCCGGGCGGGTGGTGCGCACGCCCGTGGCCTCGTCATAGGTGACGGCCGTGCTGATACTGCGGGCGGTCCGTTCGTATCGCAGGTTGGCGTTCCATCCGCGCTGGCGCCCGGCGTCAT
>ENA-ORNP01003514-ORNP01003514.1-human-gut-metagenome-genome-assembly--contig:-NODE-3514-length-11002-cov-3.309583_pt1 | contig 11002 bp, 6 predicted proteins | sample MGYA00242119_ERZ509030 | MGnify/ENA primary metagenome ERZ509030 (study PRJEB26280, sample SAMEA2338708) | human gut metagenome | biome: human gut; feature: human-associated habitat; material: faeces...
GGATTACAAGGAGCCTCTGTTCTGGATTCATCTGAACATGGATTATCCGTTCAACTTAAAGGGTATCCTTTACTTCCCGAAGATCAACATGGAATACGAATCCATCGAGGGCGTCATCAAGCTGTACAACAATCAGGTATTTATTGCCGATAATATTAAAGAAGTAATTCCGGAATTTTTGCTGCTGTTAAAGGGCGTCATTGATTGTCCTGATCTGCCGCTGAACGTGTCCAGAAGCGCGCTGCAGAACGATGGCTTTGTAAAGAAAATTTCCGATTATATTACCAAAAAGGTTGCGGATAAGCTGTCTGGCATGTGCAAGACCCAGAAGGAGGAATACGAGAAATACTGGGATGATATCGCTCCGTTTATCAAATTCGGCTGCTTAAAGGACGAAAAATTCTGCGAGAAAATGACGGATTACATCCTCTTCAAGAACCTGGACGGCAAATATATGACCCTGCCCGAGTGCCTGGAAGTCAATAAGACTGACCCGGATGAGACACAGGAGGGTGCTGTGGATGAGAACGGCGAAAAGGTAGAAGCAGAAGTCGTAGAGGACAAGAACGAAGATTCCGCTGAGGAAGAGAAGAAAGACAAGACCATCTACTATGTAACAGATGAAAAACAGCAGAGCCAGTATATCAATATGTTCAAGGCTGCCAAAATGGACGCCGTTATGCTGACCGACCGGATCGACCAGCCCTTTATCTCTCAGCTGGAAGCAAAGAATGAGGGGATTCATTTTGCAAGAATCGATGCTGATTTAACCGATGCGTTTAAGGCAAAGACCAGCAAGAAGACGCAGGAAGAATTAAACGCGCAGGCGGAAAAGGTTGAAAAGCTGGTTCAGAAGGCACTGAAAAACGACAAGATCAAGGTAAAGATCGAAAAGCTCAAGAATAAAAAGGTATCCTCTGTTCTGACGGTTTCCGAAGAAAGCAGAAGAATGCAGGATATGATGAAGATGTATGGCGGCGGCATGGATATGAGCATGTTCGGTGCAGAGGGCGAGACGCTGGTATTGAATGCAAACCATCCGCTCGTAACCTACATTACGGAGCACGAAGACGATGCAAACACCCAGATGATCTGCGAACAGCTCTATGATCTGGCGAAGCTCCAGAACGCACCGCTTTCTCCGGAAGCGATGACCAAGTTTGTAGCGCGCTCCAATGACATTATGTTGCTGCTTGCAAAATAAAAGCGCAGGCTGTGAAAAGGGCGTTGCTGCAAATAACTCATCAGAGAAAACTAGTACATCGTTTTCGAAATACCTATACCACTCACTTGCCTGTGAATCCGATTGCACAGGTATAAAAGCCTCAGCGTAGCCCGCTACGCCTGCGTTTTTATACCTGCACACTCGAATCCACATCCTACGTGATTGGTATAGTTATTTACGAAACGCTGTACTAGGTTGAACAATAAGCGTGATCACTTATGCTTCTCACAGCTATGGATCGCACGCGGTTTTTTTGGCACAAAGCGTCTGCGGAATAGGGATTAAAATGCGGGACGCAGCGGCAGTGCCTGTATGCAGTATCTGCATGAAGACGGATTTTATACCCGGCGCGAAGCAGAACGTCCGGTCGGTTGGAGCATGAACAGCGCCGCAGACAGCGGCAGAATGGGAGCATCATGGAATTAAGACCCTGTATTGACATTCATAACGGCAAGGTAAAGCAGCTGGTGGGCGGCAGTATTCAGGATCAGGGAGACTCTGCGCAGGAGAATTATATTTCCAGCCAGGATGCGGCGTGGTACGCACGCCTGTTTCAGGAAAAGGGCTTGAAAAATGGTCATGTCATCCTGTTAAACAGCAAAGACAGCGCTTATTACGAGCAGACCAGGCAGCAGGCACTTTCTGCGCTGCAGGCATATCCGGGCGGACTGCAGGTCGGTGGCGGGATCACCGCAGAAAATGCCCGGGAGTATCTGGATGCAGGTGCATCCCATGTCATTGTGACATCCTATGTATTTCGAAATGGTGATATTTCATTTGAAAATCTGAACCGCATGATGGATGCTGTCGGCAAAAAGCGTCTGGTTCTGGATCTGAGCTGCCGCAAGAAAGATGGGAAGTATTATATCGTGACGGATCGCTGGCAAACCTATACGAGGGTCGCGCTTTCGGAAGAAATTCTGACGATGCTGTCTTCTTTCTGCGATGAATTTCTGATTCACGGGGTAGATGTGGAGGGGAAACGCAGCGGAATCGAGCAGGAGCTGATCGGGTTGCTGGGAAGATGGAACCGGATTCCGATCACCTACGCCGGAGGTATCCGCAGTCTGGAAGATATCGAACAGATTCGAGAAGCCGGACAGAATAAAATTCATGTCACAGTCGGCAGCGCACTGGACTTGTACGGCGGAGACCTGCCGTTTGAAAAAGTGCTGGCGGCGTGTGAACAGTAATGATGTAGAGGCGCAGTTTACCTGCGCCATTTGCAAAATCCCGTCTTGGATGCTTCCCACTGTGCTGCAGGAGGGAATTGAAAAAATTTCAAACTGGGGATTGACTTTTTGACTGTAGTGAGGTACAGTATAGAAAACAAAGAGAAACCGATGAGAAAGAGGAGTACTCAGAGTCGCGAACATTACAGAGAGCTGCAGGCGGTGGGATTGCAGTATGGGAACATTTGAGGAATGGACTTTCGAGGCTGGCCCCGAACCAACAGTAGGTGTCGGCGGGATCCGGACCCGTTATCCGACCGGCGCATATGATAGTATGTGAACAGAGTGGACTGAAACAGTCAATTTGAGTGGCACCGCGATAATGAAACATTACCGTCTCAAGCAAAATGCTTGAGACGGTTTTCGTTTGTCTGGGAATAAATTCCCAGACAAACGAAGCCCTCCGGGCGGGGAGCTTCTCAAGCCACCACACTCGCATCCCCCTTCCTTTTCTTCTTTGTTTCAATCATCGTTTTTTTAGAAAAGGAGAACAACACAATGAAAAAGAAAGCAATGGCACTTACCGTAGCAGCAATGATGGCAGCAGCAATGATTACAGGATGCGGACAGACCGCAGCAACCACTGTTGAGACCGCAGCAGACACAACCGTACAGACAGAAGAGAGCACCGCTGATACGGAAAGCACAGCAGCAGATACAGCGGCGGCAGACGGCGAAAGCTACACAATCGGTATTTCCCAGTTCGCAGAGCACGGCTCTCTGGACAACTGCAGAACCGGTTTCCTGGAAGGCTTAAAAGAAGCGGGCATCGAAGAGGGCGTGAACCTGACTGTTCTGTTTGACAATGCGCAGGCAGACACCGCGACAGCGAGCATGATTTCCGATAACTACGTTTCTCAGAAAGTGGATCTGATCTGTGCGATCGCAACTCCGTCCGCAATGAGCGCATACAATTCCTGCCTGGACAGCGATATTCCTGTTATTTACACCGCTGTATCCGATCCGGTCAGCGCAGGACTTGCAAAAGAAGATAAGACACCGGAGGGCAACATCACCGGTACCGCAGATACGCTTCCGGTAGAAGCACAGCTGAAAATGATCCGCGAGGTGCTTCCGGATGCAACAAAGATCGGTATCCTGTATACAACAAGCGAAGCAAACTCTCTGAGCACGATTGAAACCTACAAAGAGCTGGCTGACGATTACGGCTTTGAAATCGTAGAATCCGGCATCAATACACTGGCAGACGTCGATATGGCAGCGGCTGACCTCGCAGCAAAGGTAGACTGCATTTCCAACCTGACAGACAATACCGTAGTACAGGGTCTGCAGACCGTTCTGGCAAAAGCGAGCGCAGCGGGCATCCCGGTATTTGGTTCTGAAGTAGAACAGGTAAAGAACGGTTGCCTGGCAGCAGAAGGTATCGACTATGTAGCACTTGGCAAACAGACCGGAGCGATGGCAGCAAAGGTATTAAAGGGCGAGGCAGAGGCTTCCGACATGCCTTATGAAGCATGCGAGGGTGCAAACCTTTATATTAACACAGAAGTAGCAAGTGATCTTGGCATCACTTTCCCGGAAAACTACGAAGCGGACGCTGCAGAGGTTTTTGAAACCGTTACAGTAGAATAAAAGGACAGAAAGAAAAAGCAGGAGGTTCTGACATGGAACTGGTCATCAGTACACTCGAACAGGGTATGATCTACGGGATCATGGCGCTGGGAGTATATATCACTTATAAAATACTGGATTTCCCGGATCTGACGGTAGACGGCAGCTTTCCGATGGGAGCAGCGATTACGGCAGTCATGATTACAAATGGGGTTCCTGCAATTCTTACGCTTCCGGTGTGTTTCCTTGTAGGAGCGCTGGCAGGTGTACTGACTGGTCTGATCCATGTAAAGCTCAAGGTAAGAGACCTGCTGAGCGGCATCATTATGATGACCGCTCTTTACACCGTCAATTTGCGGATCGCAGGCAGGGCGAACCTTCCATTTTATAAAGAAGTAACTGTATTTGATAATGGTCTGGTCAACGGAATCTGCCAGGGAGCACTGGCGTCCTGGAAAATCGTACTCGTGATGGTTGTCATTACAGTTGCGGTAAAAGTGCTTTTAGACGCTTATCTAAAAACCGGATCCGGCTTTCTGCTCCGCGCAGTCGGCGATAACGCGTCGATTGTAACGGCGATGGGACGTGACCGCGGTAAAGTAAAAATTCTCGGACTTGCAATTGCAAACGGTCTGGTTACGTTGAGCGGATGCCTGTTTGCACAGCAGCAGCGCTGCTTTGAAATTTCGGTCGGAACCGGAACTGTAGTGGTCGGACTTGCGAGTGTAATTATCGGAACGAGTCTGTATCAGAAGTTAGAAGGAATCGGATCGATTTCCAAGGCGCTTCACAACGTGCGGGTTGGCATGGTAACGTTCAGCGTTGTGATCGGATCAATCCTTTACAAAGCCTGCGTTGCGATTGCACTTCGCATGGGATTAAAATCTACAGACTTAAAGCTGATTACGGCGGTACTGTTTTTAGTCATTCTGGTTGTCAGCATGGAACGAAAGGGGCGGAAAAATGCTTGAACTTTCCCATATCGATAAATATTATAATCCGGGCTCAGTCAATGAAATGTGCCTGTTTCAGGATTTTAACCTGACGATTCCAGACAGCCAGTTCGTGTCGGTGGTCGGTAGCAACGGCTCCGGCAAGACCTCCATGCTGAACCTGATCTGCGGCAGCATTTCGGCGGACGCAGGAAAGGTCATCGTAAACGGAACTGATATCACCGGTCAGAAAGAATATATGCGCCACCGCAAAATCGGCAGAGTATACCAGAACCCTTCTGCCGGGACGTGCCCGAATATGACGGTGCTGGAAAATATGGCGGTTGCGGATCTGAAAGAAAAAGGTTACGGATTGAACCGCTGTGTCAGAAAGAGCCGGGAAAATGCGTACCGCGAGATGCTTTCCGGTCTTGGACTTGGGCTGGAAGACAAGCTGGAAACAAAGGTCGGTTCCCTTTCCGGCGGACAGCGTCAGGTACTGGCGCTTCTGATGGCGACGATGACACCGATTGATTTCCTGATTCTGGATGAGCATACGGCGGCACTGGATCCCAGAACAGCGGAAATTGTCATGAAGCTGACGGATCAGATCGTCCGGGAAAAGAAAATGACGACGGTTATGGTAACGCACAACCTGCGCTATGCATTGGAATATGGGGACCGTATCCTGATGATGCATCAGGGAAAAATCGTTCTGGATAAAGTTGGGGAAGAAAAGAACCAGCTCAACACGGACGAGATCATGGGGATTTTCAACCGAATCAGCGTAGAGTGCGGAAACTGAGGCTGTTCGGATCAAAAAAAGGCAGGACAATGAGAGGCAATATCAAAAACTCATTGTCCCGCCCTTTTTTTATGGCAATAGATTGTTTACAGAGTTTGCATTCGTATTACTACCGTATTTTTCACCGTTGACGGCGCATGCGCGGGACGATATAATACGGATATCGAAAGGTTTTTGGGCGTTCTATACAATAGCGTGTACCCTTGGCGGACATTCTATTGTCCTGTATAATCGCTGGCGGCGATCTGCCGCAGGCTGCGGATATTCTGACCGCAGGAAAATTCAAAGAGCAATCATTGTTCCGGTCTTTGGAGAGAGACGGGAGGACGGATGGCGTATATCACGTCGTGGTATTGGAATAAAGGAGATTTTCGCAAGGTAAATGAGGATTCTTTTACGCTGCAGCGAGTTCGTGCACGCAAAAAGGAGCTCATATTTGCTGCGGTTTGCGACGGAATCGGCGGACTGCGGGCAGGAGAATGTGCGAGCGGTCTGGTTGCAGAGCAGCTGACGGAATGGTTTTACCGGGAGGGTTTTTGGAAAATGCGCTCTCTTTTCTGGACAAAACAGATGAAAAAGCGGGCACTCGACGCGCTTTTAGACATGCAGGAAAAGCTGGAGCGCTGCGAGCGGGAGGAAAAAATCTGCAGCGGAACGACGGTAACGATGGTGTTTGTTCGCGGACGCAGATTTGTACTGGTGCATCTCGGGGACAGCAGGGCGTATCAGCTTTGCCGCAAACGCTGCTTAAATCGGGAAAAACAGACCGGAACCAGGCAGCTTTCACAGGATCATGAAGAGGGCGGCGTGCTGCGCCGCTGCGTCGGGGCGTTTGGGCTGGAAGTGCCGCAATTGTATACAGGAACGCTGGACGACGGGGACATGCTGTTGTTGTGTACGGACGGATTTTATAAAAAAGCGCCGCCGGATTTTTTTCGAATCTGCCTGTACGAGGAACGGGAAGCAGGGCAACTGTATCGGCGGCTGAAAGGGATTGGGAGCTTTTTGACGGCCCAGGGGGAAAAGGATAATATGACAGCGGTACTGATCGGATATGAAAAGGAGGAATATGTCTGGAAAAAGAACGGAAAATCGGTGAAAAATACATTTTAAAAGGAGAAACAGCGAGCGGGGGAACCGGAACCGTTTACCGGGCGTATGATCTGCGTCTGCAAAAGATTTGGGCAGCAAAAAAGGTCGGACGGGATTTCCCAATCCGGGAAGAATTTACGATGGGAAAGCTGGCTGATTTAGCGTTTCCGGGGATTGTGGATGTAGTAGAACAAGAGGAAGAGCGCTTTTTAATTATGGAATGGATTGAGGGGGAAACGCTTGCGGCGCAGATGGAACGAGACGGCGCCTTTGCAGAAGAAACGGTGATCGAGATCGGGATCTGTCTGGCAAAAGCGATTCAGAAGCTTCACCAGATGCAGCCACCGCTTTTGTATTTGGACTGCAAGCCGTCAAATGTGATGAAGGATTCCGATGGAAAAATCCGGCTGATCGATTTTGGCAGCGCGCTGGAAGCGCATACACCCGTGACAAAAGGCATTTCCGCGAGTCCTGGCTATGCGGCGCCGGAGCAGCTGAGCCGGGAAATCGAAAAGCGCTGTGTGGATGTCCGGACAGATGTGTTCGGTCTGGGACGGACACTGTATGCGCTTTTGTGCGGGGCAGACCTTTCCAGACCGCCTTATGCGTTTGCGTCCCTGAAAAGCCGCTGTCCGCAGGTCAGCGATGAGCTGGAACAGATTATCATGCGTGCCACAGCCAGGGAGCCGGAAGCACGGTTTCAGACGATGGAGGCTTTTTTGCAGGTGCTTTTGGCGTTACAGGAGGCTTGCACGGTAGATGATACAGGAAAGAAAGCACCGTTTTGGCAGAAAGTGCGTCGGAAGAAGACGGCGGACTGTGAAGTGCTGCAGAGCGTTCTCAGGACGGCAAAACCGATGGGAAGGTGGATGTTTGCACTGCTGGCGGCGGTTCTGATGCTGCAGGGGGCGACCGTAGCTGCGAAGGCGGCAGGCGTAGATCGTGCAGCCGGGAAAATTCCGATCACCCTGCGGGATAGCAGTCTGCGAAAGCTCCTGATAAAAGAAAATGCCGCACTGTATACAGAAAAGCCGGTGTTTCTGGAATTAAACCCAAACACCCTTGGATGCGGGGACGAGGTGCGGGTTATGCTGAGTCTGTACAGTAGAAACGAAAAAATCGGAGAGTATGAGCTTGTGATGGGGCAGAAGCGCTGATGCGAAAAAGGTGCAGGGGCTTCCTTAAACCGGATGCATTTCGGGTGATGCACAGCTGTAGCGAGACGGCATTTTCGGGAGAAGTCTGCACGTCGGGCAGCAAAATTCGTTCGCCGGAAACCGATTGCACTGCCTGTGGGGAAGTGTTAAAATAAAAATAACTGGGCTTTTGAACAAAAAGAACGCGGAAGCGATAAAACGGAGGGCATTATGTACAGAGATCATACCAAAGTCGTAAAAATTGGAAACCGTGTAATCGGAGGCGGCAATCCGATCTTGATTCAGTCGATGACCAACACGCCGACCGAGGATGTGGCGACGACGGTTGCGCAGATTCACAGACTGGAAGAGGTTGGCTGTGAAATTATCCGCTGCACCGTACCGACGCTGGAAGCTGCGAAAGCGATTTCTGAGATCAGAAAGCAGATTTCCATTCCGTTGGTTGCAGACATTCATTTCGATTATAAGATGGCGATCGCCGCGATGGAAAACGGAGCGGATAAAATCCGTATCAATCCCGGAAACCACTGCCGCCAGTTTTTTATTATAATCCTTTTGCAAATTAAACAAGGTCGAAAGATTTTTATCGTAATACAATCCGGCATCTTTCTCTATCTCCAACTTTTCCGCCGCATTCGTTAGGTTGTAAGAAGAAAGATCGGGAGCCTGAATTTCCACACTTCCGCTATACGAGATTCGCAAAGAAGATTCGGTATTCTTTTTAGTCTCGATTACAATCACACCGTTAGCCGCCTTAGAACCATAAATAGCTTTTGCCGAGGCATCCTTCAAAATCGTCAACGACTCCACACGATTCATATCCAAATCGGCAATTTTCTGAACAGAGGCCTCAAAACCGTCCAAAATAAACAAAGGAGCGTTCGGGTCATTTGCATAACTTCCCTTCAAATCAATATCATCCGATCCTAAATCAAAAGCTGTTTTACCTCGCAAAGCCATAGTCGGCATCTTATTAGGGTCAGAACCAAATTCTAAATTATCAAAAATCATCAATGACGGGTCCAAATTTTTCAAACTGGCAAACACGTTCGAGTTACTTACTCGTTTCAAATCCTCCCCTTTCATCGTCAAAGCTGAACCAGTAAAACTTCCCGCTTTCCGTTGAAAAATACCATTCACAACGACCTCTTCGACCTCTGTTGCCTCTTCTTCCAACACAATTGAAAGCGGTTTATAATCCTTAATTTTCACTTCTTGAGCCTTCATTCCAATAAAAGAGAATTGTAAGGTTACCTCTTTCTCTAGTGGTAATGTTAACTGGAATTTTCCGGCCGTATCAGTCACCACACCCAATTTCGTACCCTTTACCAGCACGGTTACACCCGGAAGTGGCATTTTATCCTTATCCGTCACCTTCCCCTCAATCTTTCTCCCTTTATCATCTTCCGGAACCGTTTTTACGTTATCCTTGGCGATTACCAAGAAATCTTCTACCAGCTTACAATGTAAGCCACTTCCTTTTAAAGCCTCGTTCAAAGCCTCCACGGCATTCACATTCCGTAAAGTCACGGTAACCCGTTTTACTGTCTTCAACAGTGTATTGTTATACACCACCACGTAACCGGATTGAGCCTCGACCGCCTTGATTACCTCCTCGATCGCGGCATCCTTAAACAGGATACTCACCTTTTGCTGCGTGTAACTATTTTCAGCATGTAACTGAAATAGCGTCACAAAAATCATTAATAGCTGCAATCGCATAACTTTCCAAAATTTGCATGTCACTTTCCCGCACCGGGATGTGCCATCTTTTGATTTTTTTTTCATAGATTTGTGTACCATTAATTATTAATTCTCTCTTGCCGGAGAGATTTAGTTAAATAAAAAAGGGGAAGAGGACCAATTCTTCCTCTTTTATTTTTTATATATCATGATTATTCCATCACCCTGTATATCAAACTTTAATGATTGCGTACTCGCCAACAATTCTAACATAAAATCAATTGATTTACTTCGTAGTGCAGCCCCGGAAAAACACACGTCTCGCAAGGATTCATCAGCAAATTTAAAATTTACATCATACCAGCGTCCCAACTTCTGAACGATCTCGGATAAGGGCGTGTTGTAAAAATAAAATGTACCGTATCGCCACGAGGTAAAGTATTTCAAGTCAACGGCCTCCACGGTCACTTTACCCGAAACAATATCATAAGAGGCACACTCGCCCACGTCAACGGCTGCCACCCCATACTCTGTTCTTAAATTGATCTTACCACTTTCCAACACGGCCTTGCATTGTCCTTCTCCCGGGTAACAAGATGCGTTAAAAGAGGTTCCCGTAACCTCGATTGTCGCCCCCTCCATGATGACGTTAAAATGCCTTGCCTCATCCTTTGTCACCTCAAAATAAGCCTCTCCGCTTAAACGTACATCCCGGCTATACTCTCCGAATGTAAGCGGGTACTCTAAGCGGGTTTCTGAATTTAGCCACACTTTTGTTCCGTCAGATAACACCAACATATACTCGCCTCCCCTCGGAACTTCGATTCGATTGTATGCTAACTCTTTTGGTTGAGTGGTATTCCCTGTCACACCACTATAATTCAAGGCGTTTATATCCTTTGATAACGTAATTTCCTGTCCTGAATGTTTATCAACGATAACCGAATCAATGGTCCGGTTCAAATCAATCACTTGACCATCTGAAAGGTAAAGAATCGCCTTAGGTCCTCCCGGTAGGATCTGTTTAGCTACAGATACAGGAAGTTTTTCGCCAGCTTGTTGTTTAAACTTGAGAAAATAAAATAACGTGCCACCTAACAACAAAGGTAAAAGAAATACCGCCACATATTTCAAAAGTCGAGAATGCCCCAATGATCTCTGCCTCGTTCTTTTCAGAATATTTTCCAAAGCATTTTCCTTGTGCAAGGAATCAATCCCCTTCAAAAAGTTTCCCATCCCTGCAATTCCCTTTATATCCTCGTACATCTGTTCATTATCGGGAGTCTCATTACGCCACTCCTGTA